>Ga0308159_1003404_pt1 | contig 16106 bp, 4 predicted proteins | sample PhyCR1_FD_201040 | JGI IMG/M metagenome (GOLD analysis project Ga0308159, IMG submission 201040) | Phyllosphere microbial communities from UC Gill Tract Community Farm, Albany, California, United States - DLSLC.R1 | ecosystem: Host-associated > Plants > Phyllosphere > Unclassified | place: USA... | reverse complement strand
GTTATTTCAATATTTCGCCGAAAGAAACCGAAATCATGGACCCCAACGAGTGGCTGTTCCTGGAGACGGTGACGCACGCCATTGAAGATGCCGGTTATACCGCCGATAAACTGGCGGCGCACGCGGCGGGCCGCGAAAATCGCGTCGGCGTTTATGTCGGCATGATGTGGGGCGACTATCAGCTCAACGCGATCACCACGCCCGTGGACGAGTGGAACACCTCACACTCCTCTTACTGGTCCGTGGCGAACCGCGTGTCGCATTTTTATAATTTCTCCGGCCCGAGCATGGCGGTCGACACCGCCTGTTCTTCCTCGCTGACCGCCATTCACGTCGCCTGCCACGCCCTGCGCAGCGGCGATGTGCCGGTCGCGATTGCAGGCGGCATCAATCTGTCGCTACACCCTTATAAATATCATCTGCTGTCGAATATGCATTTTCTCTCCTCCGACGGCCGCTGCCGCAGTTTCGGCGAAGGCGGCACGGGCTATGTGCCGGGAGAGGGCGTGGGCGCGGTGGTGCTTAAACCGCTGTCGCTGGCGCGGGAGCAGGGCGACCATATTTACGGCATTATTCGTGGCACCGCCGTCAACCACGGCGGAAAAACCTCGGGCTTTACCGTGCCGAACGCCAAACGTCAGGCCGAGTTGATTACCGATGCACTGGCTACCGCCCAGGTCAACCCACGTCATATCAGCTATGTCGAGGCGCACGGCACAGGCACCAAGCTCGGCGATCCTATTGAAATCAGCGGTTTGAACAAGGCGTTTTCCCGTGCGGGCGACAACGCCAAATATTGCGCCATCGGATCGGTCAAGGCCAACATCGGGCATCTGGAAGCCGCCGCCGGGATGTCGGCGCTGACCAAAGTGCTGCTACAGATGAAACACCAGACTCTGGTGCCGTCGATTCAATCCGACACGGTCAATCCGTTTATCGATTTCGAAAACGGTCCGTTTCGACTGCAACATGCGCTGGCGCCGTGGCCGCGTCCGGTGCTGCCCGTGCAGGAACAGGGCGCGACGGTCGCGACCGAGATCCCGCGAATGGCGGGCATCAGCTCCTTTGGCGCAGGCGGCAGCAATGCGCATCTGATTGTCGAAGAGTACAGCGAGCCGCCGCGCCTCACCGATGACCCCGGCAAACCCGCGTTAATCGTGCTTTCGGCCCGTCGTGAAGCGGCGCTGCAAACCATGGCCGGGCAGCTTGCCACTTTTATCGAGCAACATGGCGAACTCTCGTTGCAGGACATCGCCTATACCTTGCAAGTAGGCCGTGTGGCGCACGAACACCGTCTGGCGTTGGTGGCCGACGTGGCGGCGGACGCCGTCGCGATGCTACGCGCCTATGGGCAACAGCCTCAACGCCCTGTTTCGGGGCTGATTACCGGCCATCGCGATACGGCGCGCAATACCGCAGAAACCCCGCCGCTGGCCGATTGGCTGACGCTCGGCCGATTGGGCGCGCTGGGCGAAGCCTGGGCCAAAGGGTATGAGATTGACTGGACGCCGCTGCACAGCGCGCATGCCCGTCGCCGCGTGTCGCTTCCGGGCTACGCGTTTCAGCGCCAAAACTGCTGGGCGCCGACCGCGCCGGTCGAGAGCCACACTGTTTCGCGAGCCGCCGCGCTGCATCCGCTTATCGATGCCAATATTTCTACGCTGGCCGTACAGGCCTTTCGCAAGACCCTGCGTGCCGACGAGTTTCTGGTCAACGATCATCGGCTGGGCGATAACCGCATTCTGCCGGGTGCCGCCTTTATCGAAATGGCGCTTGGCGCAGGCGAACTGGCTCTGCTCGGCAAGGCCTTGCCGCAGGCCGATGCCAAACCGGTGCTGGCGCGGGTGCAGGATATTACGTGGCGTCAGCCTGTTCGGCTCACCGGCGCTACGCTGGACATTGACATCGCGTTGACGCCGTCGCAGGGCGGGCTGAATTTCGAAATTTATCAAACCCTTGACGAGAAACGCCACCTCTTCGGCAGCGGCCGTCTTACCGAGGAAACGGCTTCGCAACCCGCGCCCGTGAATCTTCAATCGCTGGTAACCCACGGGCAAAGTTATGAGCGCGAAGCCGTCAATGCCGCCTTTGCCGAGCGCGGATTTACCTTTGGACCCGCGTTTCAGGTTATCGAGCGGCTCTATGCCCATGCCGACGAGGCGCTGGCCGAATTGACACTGTTGCCCGAGGTTAACGATGCGCAGGTGATTCAGCCCTTTATTCTGCCGCCTTCGTGGCTGGATGGAGCCTTCCGCACGGCGCTTGGCATCGGGGGTTTCGACGCCGCAACCCCAACGCTCGAGGTGCCGGTTGCGCTTAGGGGCGTGCAGATTTATGCGCCGATTCACGGAATTTGCTATGCCTATGCGCGTCGTTGTGTGCAGGGCGATAACAGCAATACGACATGCTATGACATTGATCTGCTGGATAACCTCGGCAATGTGGTGGTCCGCGTCGAGCAGTTGCAAACGCAGGCCGTGCCGCATCTGGGCCTGAAATCGTCGGCGGTGGCCAACCGTGCGGGACAGGCTGAACGTTTCACCGCAAGCTTGGTTGCCACCCAACCCACCGTGACAGCCGCGGTTATCTCCGAGGTGCTCAACGGGCAGCAGGGCGGTGCGGCCTCGCGTGAAGCGCTGATAAATTCCCTGATTGCGCAGGTCATCGAGGTCACGCGACTGGATCCAGGCGAGGTCACCGCCACTGCGCCGCTGGCAGATTTTGGTCTGGATTCGATGATGATTCTGGCGCTCAACGAAAAGCTGTCGGCCACTTTCAGCGACCTGTCGCAAACCCTGTTCTATGAGCACGAGTCGCTTGCCTCGCTGACGGACTGCCTGCTCGAGCACTATCCGCAGCAGGCCATGCCTTCCCACGAAGTTACTCCTGCGTTGAATGCGGTTCACATTACGGACGCGCGATCGCTTCGTGACGGTGTCACCGATTTCCTGACGGCAGGCATTATCGAGGTGACCAAACTGGATGCGCGTGAAGTGCAATCGGCGACACAACTGGCCGATTACGGCCTCGATTCGATGATGATCCTGGCGCTCAATGAAAAGCTCGCCGCGACGTTTGGCGAGGTATCGCAAACCCTGTTTTATGAGTATCAGGATATCGACGCGCTGGCCGAATTCCTGTGCGAAAGCTATCCGGGGCCGGCCGCCGCACTCCAACCGGTCGCCGCGCTGCCGCCCGCACAGCAACCGCAGGTTTCCCCCTCGATGGCTACGCCCGTTACCGCGAACGACCCTGCGCGCAAACCCGATACCGTTTCGGCAACCTGCGATCTGCTGGCCGAGAGCCTGACTGTGGCAATTACCCCGAATGCGGCGAACGTCTCGACGCTGATGCCGCTGCATCAGTGGCCGCTCGACCCTGTGGTGCTCCTGCGCTTGCAGCACGAACTGGACGCACGCTTTACGGGCGTCAAGGCTACGGCGGTGTATCACTATCAAACGCTGGTGGAGTGGGCCGTTGCCCTGTGTGCAGGCGAGACGCAACCGGTCACCGCCCGCGCCCCGCAACCCGTTACGCCGTCCATTTCGGCGCTGTTGAAGGGCGGGCGATTCGATGCGCTGCAAAGCCATGCCGCACCGCAGGACGAGCACGACGCCATTGCCGTCATCGGCCTCAGCGGGCGTTATCCGGGGGCGAAAAATGTTGATGAATTCTGGGCCAATCTTACGGGCGGCGTCGATAGCATAAGTGAAATTCCGTTGTCGCGCTGGGACTACCGTGATCATTACTCTCCCGAGCGCGGGCCGAAAAACAAGGTGTACAGCAAGTGGGGCGGCTTTATCGACGATATCGATCAGTTCGATAGCCAATACTTCTCCATTTCTCCGCGCGAAGCAGAACTGCTGGACCCGCAGGAGCGACTGTTCCTGCAAACCGCGTGGGAGTGCGTGTCCGATGCCAGCTACTCGCGTCAAGCGTTGAACCAGCATCCTGTGGGTGTGTTTGTCGGCGTGATGTGGGGACACTATCAGTCAATTGACACCACGCCTGCGCAGTACGAAACCGGCTATCCGATGTCGCTGCACTCCTCGGTCGCCAACCGCGTCTCCTACTATTTCAATCTCGACGGCCCGAGCGTGGCGCTGGACACCATGTGCTCGTCGTCGCTGACTGCGCTGCATCTGGCCTGTCAGGCAATCCGCAGCGGTGACTGCAAGATGGCGATTGCGGGCGGCGTTAATCTGATAGTTCACCCGATGAAGTATTACCAGCTCGGCCAGAGCCAGTTCCTGTCCAGCGACGGGCGTTGCCGCGCCTTTGGTGAAGGCGGCGACGGCTATGTGCCGGGCGAAGGCATGGGCGCGGTGCTGCTCAAACCTCTCCAGCAGGCCATCGCCGACGGCGACCAGATTTATGGCGTGATCAGGGCAACGGCGATTAACCACGGCGGCAAGACCAGCGGCTTTACGGTGCCGAATCAGGCCGCGCAGAGTCAGGCAATCAGCACGGCGCTCGAGCGCGCAGGCTGGGAACCGGCGTCTGTCGATTACATCGAAGCGCACGGCACCGGCACCCTGCTGGGCGACCCCATCGAAATCTCGGGGTTGAGCAAGGCCTTTGCCCGCGTGAATGCACAAAAAGGCCTCACCCCGCCTTTAATGGCGGGTCACTGCCGCATTGGATCGGTGAAAAGCAATATTGGTCATCTCGAATCCGCCGCCGGTATTGCCGGGCTGACAAAAATTCTGCTGCAAATGCGCCACCGCAAACTGGTGCCGTCGCTGCATTCCCAAACGCTGAACCCGAAAATCAACTTTGCCGCCTCGCCGTTTCGCGTGGTGCAGACGCTTGAAGACTGGGCATCGACAGCGGGCAAAACGCGTCGCGCCGGGCTGAGCGCCTTTGGCGCAGGCGGGTCGAATGCGTCGGTATTTATCGAAGAAGCGCCGCCGCGCGCCTCAAATGCCTTGCATCACGGCGAGCCGTGTCTGTTTGTGCTGTCAGCGGACTCCGATGAACGCCTGTCGCGTTATGTCAGCAGGATGATGACATTCCTCGAGCGCGTCATTGCTGAACCCGAGACGGCACCGGCGCTGGCGTCGCTGGCGTATTCCTCCCTCGTGGGGCGCGACGGCCTGGCCGAACGTCTCGCCATTGTCGCCACCAGTCTCGGCGACTTGCTCGACAAACTCGCGCACTATCGCGATCAGGGTCATGCGCCCCAGTTGTTCCGGGGTCGTATTGCGGGCAGTCAGGACCGTCTGGATTCCATTCTCGACGCGCAACAGCTTGAAGCGCTCATCGACGGGCTGGTGCAGGGCCGCGAGCAGGTGCGACTCGGCCGTCTATGGACCACCACGCTTGACGTGAACTGGCAGCGTGTCGCCCGACAACTGTTTGACGCCAAGGCCGACTCCGTGCGCCGCGTGTCCTTCCCGCCGCTGCCGCTGATGCCGCGCACACATTGGCTGGCGCGGCCGGACGCACAGACGTCGGCAAGCCGCACCGCGTCGCTGCATCCGTTGATCGATGAAAATATCTCGACGCTGTCGCAGCAGAAGTTCGCCAAGCAATTCTCCGGACAGGAATCCTACCTGCGCGACCACGTGGTCGGCAGCGACATGCCGCGAAAAATTCTGCCGGGTTCCGCCTATCTCGAAATGCTTCATGCCGCAGGACAACGGGCTATCGAAAACGAGTGGCAGGTCAGTGCGATTCGTCATCTGATGTGGATGAATACCCTAGACGTGAATGACGAACCGGTGAATGTTGCTGTCGAGCTGGCGCATCGCGAGGGCGAAAGCGTCGGCGCGGTGGTGAACCTGCGTGACACCGGCGTTACGGCCGTGGAGGCCGAGCTGGTTTATCGGCCGAAAGACGTCGAAATAGCCGATGAATGGATAGACCTCGAGGCCCTGATTCAACGCGGCAGGCGGGAGGACGATAGCGCCGCGATGTATCGCGAATTTGCCGGGATGGGGTTTGCCTATGGGCCCAGTTATCAGGTGACCCGCGCGCGTTACCGTTTCAATGATGCGGCGCTGAGTCATCTGCAATTACCCGAAAGCGCCTTGTCTGCCGATCACTTTATGCTGCATCCGTCACTGCTGGACGGTGCACTGCGCACCTGTCTGGCGGTCGGGCTGGAACCTGTCGCCCATTCGACGCCGATGGTGCCGTTCTATCTCGGCGAGCTGACATTCCGTCATCCGCTCGGCCGCGAGTGTTATGCCTATGTCACCCCTGCGGCTTCGGGTCAGACTGACAGCCACATTCAAAAGCACGACATTACGCTGCTGGATACGCAGGGCCGCGTGCTGGCGCGCCTTACCGATTTCGCCGCACGCAGGCTGGAGAAATCTGCGGATGCCGCGCCACCTCACGCGCAGCAGGATGTTCAGTTCTATGGCTACGCGTGGCAACCTTCGCCGCTCGCGGCGGCGTCAGCGCAGATAACCGCCGAAGCAGAAAGACTCACCATGCTGGTGCTCGGCGATGACGCCGCACTCGCAGAAGCCCTGACCGCGCAGTATGGCGAGGCGGCGCGCGTTGTCAGTGTCACGCAGGGTGCCGAATTTATTCGCCACGACGCCACGCATTTTAGCGTCGATACCCAGTCTGCCTCGAGTGTCCACAGGCTGTGCGAACAGCTCGATGCTGCCAGCCTATGGCCCTCGCACATCGTGCAGGCCATTGGCGCGAGCCGCCGTTTCGACGACCTGCCGCATCGTGGAGCGGCAACCACGCTCAATGCCGGACTCAAAGCCTTCCACCACCTGTTTGTCGCGCTCGACAAGCAGAAACCTCGGCAGATAATGCGCTGCGCCACCGTTTATTGCGCGCCTTCCGATGACATCGAACCGCAACTGGATGCCCTAAGCGGTTATGCGCGCTCACTGCTGACGCTCAATCACCGCTTCGAGCTGTTTACCTTGCGCAGCGACGTGCATGACGCGGCCGCGCTGGCCGCACAGATTTCGCAAGAATTCTCTCTGCGTAACACCGCGCTGCCGGGCCTTGAAGTGGCGTATTTCAACGGCACGCGTTTCCAGCGTCAACTGGCTGAAATCCCTTCGGCTCCGGTTGACGCAGGCAGCACGCTGCCGCTGGTGCAGCAGGGGCATTATCTGATAACCGGCGGGGCGGGCAAGCTCGGCATGGTGATGGCGCAGTATCTGGCCTCTCGCTGTCAGGCGCGTCTGGTGCTGACGGGGCGATCCTCCCAGCCGGACGACGCCGCGCAGCAGCAAATCGACGCACTGCGTGAGCAGGGCACAGAGGTGCGCTATCTTGCCGCAGATATCGCCGAAGACGGGCAGGCCGAGCAGTTGATAGCACAGGCGAAAGCCGCCTTTGGTCCGCTGGACGGCGTGCTGCACTGCGCCGGTGTGGCGAGTGCCACGCCGATGAATGCCTTGCAGGACGCCGAATTCATGGCGCTGGTCGGGCCGAAAATCGCGGGTCTGGTTGCACTCGACCGCGCAACGGCGCTGGAGCCGCTGTCGCTGTTTGTCAATTTCTCATCCGTGTCGGCGGTGCTGGGTGACTTGGGTTCCGGCGCGTATGCCGCGGGCAATCGCTTTATGGACAGCCACGCCGTGTGGCGTCGGCACCATGTTGCCAGAGGGGCACGCTCGGGGCTAAGCCTGTCCGTCAACTGGCCGCTGTGGGCCGACGGGCAGATGAGTATCGCCGGGGAAGACGCTACGCTGTTGACCTTCTCCGGCATGGCGGCCCTGCAGCAACAGGCAGGAATTGCCGCTTTTGAGCGCGCACTGCGTGAACAACGTGCCGAACTGCTGGTCATCGTCGGCGATCGTGCCAAAGTTGCCCGCGCGTTGCGTATTCAAAACGACGCACCAACGGATACGACGGCGCAACAATTCGCCTCGTCCGAAACGCAGACTTCGCAGCCACTCAAGAGGAATGGCGACAGCGAGGCTTCAAAGGCCAGCGACATCGCGCTCAAACAGCACATCGCCCACGTCACCAAGATTCCGGTTCGCGAAATAGACGTCGAAGCGACTTTCGAGCAGCTGGGCATGGATTCGGTCATGCTAATGGAACTGCGTGCGGAACTCGAGAAAGAGTATGCCGGGCTGTCGAAAACCGCACCGTTTGAATACAACACCACCGCCAAACTCGCGGCTTATCTGCACAAGCGTTACGGCACCGCGACGGTAATCAACGATGCCGCGCCGCTGTCGGCGGCGAACGCCGCACCAATCGGGGCAGTTTCCTTCAAGCGCGAGCAGGCAAACGCCGTACAGCCGGATCGCGCGCAGTTCAGCGCTGCCCGTGCATCCTTGCAGTCTAGTCGCGCCTCGTCGACACCGTTCACTCGCACCGTTTCAACGCCGCCGTCCACTGCCGCCGAAAACGAACCGGAAGGCGTGGCTATTATCGGCGTAGCGGGCGAATTTCCGGGCGTCGACAGTCTGGCAGAATTCTGGACCGCGCTTCAGGAAGGCAAGGAGAATCTCACGCCAATCCCTGAAGACCGCTGGACTTTGGGCGATGAACAGCCGGGCAATCCGCGCTATGTGAATCGCGGCGGGTTCCTGAAACATGTCAATGATTTCGACCCTCAGATGTTCCGTATGAGTCACGACGAGGCAAGCCGTCTGGATCCGCAGGTACGCGTGCTGCTGCGCTCCGCCTGGCACGCCATGGAAGACGCCGGATACACGCCTTCGGCGCTGAATGCCCAACAGGTGGGCGTGTATGTCGGGGCAATGAATGAAGACTTTACCTGGGTCATGTCCGATCACTTCGCGCGTACCGGCCATTATCCGGGCGCGGGGGCGGTTATCAGTGAACTGGCGAACCGCATCTCCTACCTGATGAACCTGCGCGGCCCGAGTTTCACCCTCGCGACCACCTGCGCGTCTTCGCTGACCAGCGTGCATATTGCCCGCAAGGCCATTCTCGGCGGCGAGTGCGACATGGCGCTCGCGGGCGGCGTGAATCTTAGTCTGCACCCCAGCAAATACATGCTGTTGCAGGACATGAAGGTGCTGTCTGCCGACGGCAAAGAGCATACCTTCGACGAGCAGGCCAGCGGGCTTATTCCGAGTGAAGGCAGCGGCATGGTGGTGCTCAAGCGTCTGAGCACGGCGCTTGCGGACGGCGACACGATTTACGGCGTGCTGCGCGGTTCCAGCCTCGGCCACGCGGGCACGGGCGCGGGTCAATACCTGCCGAACCTCTCCGTAATGGAAGAGACCGCCGTGCGGGCATTGAACGAAGCGCGTATCGACGTCAACGAGCTGAGCTATATCGAAAGCCACGGCGCGGCGACGGAGTTGGGCGATCCTATCGAACTCAAGGCGCTGTCCAACGCGCTGCGCCGCCATACCGAGGCGGCACATTTCTGCGCGCTCGGCACCAAGGCCAATCTGGGGCATATGGAAGCCGCGTCGGGAATCTGTTCGCTTATCAAGGTGTTGCTAAGTATGCAGCACGGTCGCCTGTCGCCTTGCGTCAATCTGAATCGCGTCAATGCGTCGTTCGAGCAGGAAGCCTCTCCGTTCCTGTTCCCGACCGAGGCGCAACCGTGGAATGCCAATGCGCGCGGCACGCGTCTGGCGGGCATCAACGCCTACGGCATGGGCGGCTCCACGGCCTTTGTGGTGCTGGAATCGCCCGAGGCGGCGCAGCCCGCTGCCCGCATCGAAGGCAGTGATGTCGAGCCGCAAATCGTGGTGCTGTCGGCGCGACGTGCCGATCGTCTGGCGGCCTACGCCGTCGCTCTGCACGAGTTTGTCGGCCAGCCGGGCCGTCACGTGAATCTCGCCGACCTTGCCTATACCAGCCAGCTCGGACGCGCTCCCTTCGAGTATCGTCTGGCAATCGTGGCAACCAGTATCGAAAGTCTGCAAACCAGACTCGCGCAGTTCATTGCGCAGCCAAACAGCGAACAGGGCAGTAATGACCTCTATTGCGGCAACGTTTTCGACAACAGAGAAGTGACGCAGTTGATAGCCGGTGAAGCCGGAAAAGGCTTTATCCAGACGCTGCTGCACACCCGTCAGCTCTCACGCCTTGCCACCCTGTGGTGCCGGGGCTGCGAGATTGACTGGACCCAGTTGCATCTTCAGGCGGCGCGTCGTCGCGTGGCCTTCCCGGGGTATCCGTTTGCTCAGGAGCCTTGCGACCTGAACGCGGCGCTCAAGCGCGATGCCGAGCGTCGTCTGGCGATCGGCCGCGAACGGGCCGCGCAGGCACCCGCCGACGACAGCACCTTACCGCCGGTGCCGCAGGCATGGTTTGCCGCAACTCTTGAGGTGCGCAAGGCCAGGGCGTTGAGTCAGAAGCAGTTACAGGCGTTCTGGAGCGAACAGGTTCAGGCGCAGGATGACGTGGGTTCCCTGATTGCTTCCGCCTTGCTCGACGGCGCAGAGGCACGGGATGGCGAAACCGCCGACCAGCCTATGGTCAATGTGCAACGCGCGCTGTGTCAGGAGACGGTCGACGCTCTGCAAGTGTGCACCCAGCGACAGGGCATTACGCTCGAAACGCTGATGGTGGCCGGATGGGCGCTGCTCGCCAACCGTCATGTGCGCAGCAAATATGCCCAGCTAGGAGTGATTCGCCAGCTCGACTGCGATGAACCGCAGGCTATTCCGACGCGCATCCAAACTGTAGGCCGCCAGAAGGTCGCGCCGTGGCTGAGCGAGGTCGAACAGCAGCTCGAAAAATGCCTCGACCATGCCGGGGCCACGCTCGACCAGATTCAGCACTGGGTCGACGATGCGCCGCTGTTCGACAGCGCCATCGCCGTCTTGCCCGTCAGTCAGACGCGGCCATTGCCGGAAGTCGTGGCCGCACTCTTCGCCGCGCAGACCGAGCTGCCGCTGGCGCTGGTGGCGCAGGTCGAGGCACACGGCGTGCAGCTGCACCTTGATTGCCGGGGGCGCGAAACCTCGCAAGAACAGCTGGATCAGTTGCTCGAGCAGTTTGTCACGCTGCTCGACGGGCTGGCCCACCATCCCCTGAAAAACCCGGCGGCGCTGCCGATGCGCAGCAAGGGAGAAGGACGCAAGGCCTTCTGGAAAACGCTGGAACAACTCAATCAGCAAGAGCAAACGTCATGAAAGTATTGATAACCGGAGCCAACGGCTTTGTTGGACTGAACATTGTAAACGCCTTGCTGGCGGCGAAGCATCAGGTCACGGCCTATGTGCGCGCCTCGTCCAATCTGGGCTTTCTCGAACCGCTGGGCGTGACGCGGGTACACGGCGAACTCAACGATAGCCACAGTCTTCGCGCGGCGATGACCGGACAGGACGCCGTTATTCATACGGCGGGCAACACCAGCAGCAATCCGCGTGACTGGCCGCTGCTCGAGGCGGTCAACGTCGACGGAACGAACCGTGTCATCGAGGCGGCGCTGGACAGCGGCATAGCGCGGCTGGTGTATACCAGCACCAGTTCGACCATCGGCGCGCCCAACGACCCGCTCGACGAGGCGACAGAACAGACCCGTCTGCGCGGTTTTCGGGCCAGGAATCCGTATGCCAGAAGCAAGTTGCTGGCCGAGGAGCTGGTTTACCGCGCCTGCGACCGTGGCCTTTCCGCCGTGATCCTCAATCCGGCGGAAGTGCTGGGGGCTTATGACTATTCGATGCAGTGGGGACGCATGGTGCTGGCGGTGAACTACAACCAGCTGCCGTTTATGCCGCCGGGCGGAGCCAGTTTCTGCGGCGCGGCCGAAGTCGGGCATGCCCACGTCAAGGCGCTTACGCAGGGGAAAACGGGTGAACGTTACCTGCTTGCCGGTGCCAATGCGCGCTATACCGAGCTTATCGACACCATCGAGGCGGTATTGCAGTGCAAGGTCGAACGACCGCAAACCCGCTATTCACGTTTTTACTTCAAAACCCTGCTTCAGGAAAAGTTTCCGAGGCTGATGCGCGGCGAACCGGTGCTGGATGCCTATCGTCTGCGGGTCTTCGGCGGAACCTATTACTTCAGCAGCGCCAAGGCCGAACGGGAGCTGGGCTACACGCCGGCTCCTCTCGGCCAGATGGTGAATGAGTGCGCCTCCTGGTATAGGGCCAACGGTTTTATTGCTTCCTGATAATCAGACTTTTATCTGTAACAGAATAAACAACCAAGGGGGTTTTACGATGGATTTTCATGAGCTTATCGAGCTTGAGCGCAAACCTTTCAAAGAGCGCGTCAAGCTGCGTTACAGCACCTATCTCAAGGAAGTCGAGAAGGGATTCATGTTTGGCCGCGAAGGCAGCGGCCCGGTTGACGCGCAGATGCAGTACAAGGATCTGCACAGCGACACCTTCAACAATGTGCTGGTGTTCGGCTCCAACAGCTATCTCGGGCTGGCGAATCACCCCTATGTGAAAAACAGGGTGATCGAAGCCGTTGAGCAATACGGAATCGGCACCGGCGGTTCCCCGGCGTTTTCGGGCTATACCCATCAGCATAAAGTGCTGGAAAAACGTCTGGCGGCGCTGGCCGGTCACGAGGATGCCGTACTGCTGCCAAGCGGGTATATGGCCAACCTCTGCTGGGTCAACGGGCTGATGAACCGCAACGATATCATCGTCTATGACCAGAACAGCCACGCCAGCGTCATCAATGCCATCAAGATGACCAATGTGCCGTTCTACACCTTCGACCCGGAGCGTCTGGACGAATTCGACGCCATGCTGCATAAAATCCGCGCGCGCGCCAAGCCGGGCACACAGATTTTCTCAACCGTCGAAGGCGTGCGCTCGACCGACGGGTCGATTATCGACCTCAGACGCTACATCGACATCTGTCGAACCCACGACATCATCACCATTCTCGACGATGCGCATGGACTGGGCACTGTCGGACCGACCGGGCGCGGCACGCTGGAACATCTCGACCTGCTGGGTCAGGTTGACCTGCGCATGTCGACGTGCAGCAAGTCGCTGGGCGCGCAGGGTGCCTTCGTGTCGGGCAGCAGCGAATACATCTTCATGCTGCGCAACTTCTCCTACCCGTACCTGTTCACGTCGGGACTGGCGCAGCCGACCATCGCCGCCATTTCCGCCGCGCTGGATGTCATGGAACGCGAGCCGGAGCGCATCGAGCAGCTGCATACCAACGTGCGCTACATGCAAGACCGGCTCGAGGCCCACGGGTTCAATATTCTGCGCGGCCAGACCGGCATCATTCCCGTTTTCTTCAGGCAAACCGCAGTAGTGGGCAACATCAATCGCCGTCTTTTCGAGCGCGGGCTGTTTGCCAACATCATGGAGTATCCGATGGTGCCGCCGGACAAGGAGCGCCTGCGCCTGTCGGTGATGTCATCCCATACCCGCGAAGAAATCGACCAGGCCGTAGGCATTATCGTTGACGTTGCGCGTGAATTCGACGCGCTGTAATTCGATTGAATGAGAGAAAGAGACATGGCGACACAACAAGACATTCTGGCGGTGGTGCTCGACATCATCAACGACATCAAGAACACCGGCTTTACCCCTGAAATCGTGGATCTCGACGCCTTTATCGGCGGCGAACTGGGCGTGGATTCGGTCGAAATGCTCGAGTCCTGGTACGAAATCGAAAAGCGCCTACACATCAAGGTCAACGACAGCGACAAGCGCGGAATTTACACGCTGGGCGATCTCGTCGCCAAAATCGAGGCGCAGATGCCCGAGCTTGCCGAAAAGTCCTGAACGGGTCACAACCTGCGGGACAGATAACTCACGAAACGTGTCATTTTGGGAAACAGTAAAAGGCGATTTATGTCTTCTTCAATTTGGGTATTTCCTGGTCAGGGATCGCAGTACAAAGGGATGGGAAATGAACTGTTTGAGCGTTTTCCCGATCTCGTTAAACAGGCCGATGCAGTGCTTGGCTATTCGGTTCGCGAACTGTGTGTCGAAGACCCGCAAGGGATGCTGGGAGAAACGCAATTCACCCAGCCTGCACTGTTTGTGGTTTCGGCACTGGCGTTACTGGCCGAGCGCGAGGACGGCCGCGCCGCGCCGGAGTGTTATGCAGGCCACAGCCTCGGGGAGTTCGTGGCGCTGTTCGCGGCCGGTGCCTTTGATTTCGCGACCGGCGTTGCGCTGGTAAAAGAGCGCGGCAGGCTGATGGCGAGCGCACCGCGTGGCGCGATGGCTGCCGTGCTGGGTCTGGGTCAGGCGCGCGTAGCCGAATTGCTGGCCGCCTCGCCGTTTACCGGCATTGATATCGCCAATATCAACAGTGCGCAGCAAATCGTGATTTCGGGGCTGCGTGATGACATCACGGCGGCGCAGACCCTGTTTGCCGAGGCGGGCGGGCGTTACATCCTCCTTAACGTCTCTGCGGCTTTTCACTCCCGCTATCTGCGCGACATCGAACAACAATTCAACCAGTTTGCGCAGGGTTTCACCTTTAATCCGCTAACTTCGCGGGTTATCTCCAACTACACGGCACAAGACTATCCGACGACCGACTATCTCGACCTGCTGACACGCCAGATAAGCCATCCGGTGCGCTGGTACGAAAGCCTTTCCTCTCTGCTGGCGCAGGGCGAAGTCGAGCTGCGAGAAATCGGTCCGGAGCAGGTATTGACCAACCTGTTCAAGAAAATTCAGGCACAGCCGTTTGTGCCCGAAAAAAGCTCAGGTCAACGCCCCGTGGTCTTTATGTATGGCGGTCAGGGCGCACAGTATTACGGCATGGGGCAAGAGCTCTACCGTCGTCACGAAGTTTTTCGCGCGCAGATGGAACATTGCGACGCGCTGTACCGCAAGCACACCGGCAACAGTCTGCTCGAGGCACTGTATGACGACACCCGTCGCCAGATGCCGCTTGCCGACGTCGTGCTGTCCAGCGCGGCGCTGTTGAGTCTTGGCGTCAGCCTGACCGGCCTGCTGAAAGCCGAAGGCATCCAGCCCGGCGGCGTGATGGGCTATAGCCTCGGTGAATGTATTGCGGCGGTCGTGGCCGGGGTGCTGACGCTGGACGATGCCATGAAGCTTGTGGTGAGTCAGGCGCGGATGCTGAGTGAACAGACGGCGGGCGGCGGCATGATGAGCGTGCTGGCCCCGATCGAACACTTCCATGCGAATGCCGCGCTGTATCAGCACACGGAGCTCGCCAGCCTCAATTTCCAGAAAAACTTTGTGGTCAGCGGCAGTCTGGCCACGCTGTCGGCGCTCAAGGAGCAATTGTCGCAGCGCGAGATTATCTCCATGTTGCTGCCGGTCGAGCAGCCGTTTCATTCTGCCGGTATCGACATCATCGAACCTGAGTTCCGCGCACTCGTCGAGACTCTGCCGAAACAGGCGGCCAGCCTGCCGGTTTATTCGGCGATGTCGGGAAAACCGGTCGCAGAATGGGACGGCGACTATTTCTGGCGCGTGCTGCGAAACCCCGTGGATTTTCATGGCTTGATGACCTCGCTTGCCGGGAAGGACCGCGCCTTTTATGTGGATCTCAGTCCGACCGGCACGCTCTCGACCTTCCTCAAATACGGTTTTGCCGAAAAGCTCTGCCACGGCACCGTGATCAACCAGTTTGGCCGCAATGTCGAGAGCCTTTCCAGCCTGCTGACGGCACTGGAAAAACACGCTGAACACCCTGTGATGGAGGGCGCATCATTATGACGTTGATGCAGGAAGAGACTCGCCTGTCGCGCAAAGACGCGGCCCGCACGTACTGGCAAACCTATCTTGCCGGTGCGCAACGAACCCGTAATGCCGCGCTGCAAGGCGTGGGTGACGAGGTCGATTCTTCGTCGCACGAGGCGGGCAGGGTCACGGTGGACATGGCACCGGATGTAAATCATGCGCTGCTGGCCCTCGTCAAGCAGGCGTCAATCACGCTCGATGTGCTGTTAAGCGCGGCGTGGAGCCTGCTGCTGGCTAAATACAGCGGGGAAGACGAGGTGCTGTTTGGTCAGCGCATTGTCAGCAGCATCACGGGGGAACGTCAGGCGCTGCCGCTGCGCATCGCCATTGACGGCCATCTCGCGCTGGGCGAATGGTTTTGCGCCCTGACGACCCGCCTAGACGCGCACCAGGACCATGCTGAAATCGATGAGCAGGATTTGCTTCGCGCAGCGGGAAAAACTGCCGAACAACCGCTCTTTGACTCGCTGATCGCCGTGAGTGAAACACAGAAACGCGACGCTATGGACGATGCGCCTGTGCAACTTA
>Ga0308159_1003403_pt1 | contig 16109 bp, 9 predicted proteins | sample PhyCR1_FD_201040 | JGI IMG/M metagenome (GOLD analysis project Ga0308159, IMG submission 201040) | Phyllosphere microbial communities from UC Gill Tract Community Farm, Albany, California, United States - DLSLC.R1 | ecosystem: Host-associated > Plants > Phyllosphere > Unclassified | place: USA... | reverse complement strand
GAAGGTTGGGGGAGTGAACTCCCCCAAGCCCCCTCCTTTTTTCTGTCAGTTTTTCGGGGCGAGCTGGAGGAAGGTTACCTCCAGGGCCATGACCACCGCTGAAGTTGGGGCGGAAGCACGCACTGACAGCGGAGTTTAGTGAAATAAAAGGGAAGGAGAGGGGAGGACATCATCGAATCCGCCGAAACCCGAGCCCGCCTCCTTGGACACGCCCTTACAGGCTGGCGCCGCAAGCAGGACATCCGATGACCAACGCCCCCGCACGCATGGCTGCCAGAATACAAAAAGGGCTTCGACGCCAGCACTACCGCTGCCACCGAAGCCCTTCTTAAACTCGAAGAAAAAGATGGGGGTCCGGGGGAATTCCTTCCCCCGGCCTTATCCCTCGCTCGAGTTCAGAACGCGTTCAGCCCCGTCTGCGCCCGGCCCAGGATCAGGGCGTGCACGTCGTGGGTGCCTTCGTAGGTGTTCACCGCTTCCAGGTTCATCACGTGGCGAATGACGTGGTACTCGTCGGCGATGCCGTTGCCCCCGTGCATGTCACGCGATACGCGAGCGATTTCCAGCGACTTGCCGCAGTTGTTGCGCTTGAGCAGGGAGATCATCTCCGGCGCCACGCGGTGGTCGTCGAACAGCCGGCCGAGGCGCAGCACGCTGTGCAGGCCGAGGGTAATCTCGGTCTGCATGTCCGCCAGCTTCTTCTGGATCAGCTGGGTCTGCGCCAGCGGGCGGCCGAACATCTGGCGGTTCATGGTGTAGTCACGGGCGGCGTGCCAGCAGAACTCGGCGGCGCCTAGCGAGCCCCAGGCGATGCCGTAGCGGGCGCGGTTGAGGCAGGAGAACGGGCCCTTCAGCCCCTTCACGTCCAGCTTGTTCTCCTCCGGGCAGAACACCTCTTCCATCATGATCATACCGGTGGTGGAGGCGCGCAGGCTGAACTTGCCTTCGATCTTCGGTGCGGTCAGGCCCTTGGCGCCCTTCTCCAGCACGAAGCCGCGCACGTCGCCGGCCTCGTCCTTCGCCCAGACGACGAAGATGTCGGCGATGGGGGAGTTGGTGATCCAGGTCTTGGAGCCGGAGAGCAGGTAGCCGCCATCCACCTTCTTGGCGCGGGTGCGCATTGAGGCGGGGTCGGAACCGGCATCGGGCTCGGTCAGGCCGAAGCAGCCGATCAGCACGCCCTGCTGCATGCCGGGCAGCACGCGGTCCTTCAGCGCATCGGTGCCGTAGGCCCAGATGGGAAACATGGCGAGCGAGGACTGCACCGAGAAGGCGGAGCGATAGCCGGAATCGACGCGCTCGACCTCACGGGCGATCAGGCCGTAGGAGACGTAGTTGACGCCGGCGCAGCCGTGGCTGTCCAACGTCGCGCCCAGGAAGCCCATCTCGCCGAACTCGTTCATGATCTCCCGGTGGAAGATCTCGTGCCGGTTGCCTTCCAGCACGCGCGGGAACAGCTTTTCCTGGCAGTACTGGTGCGCGGCGTCGCGGATCATCCGCTCGTCCTCGCTGAGCTGGTCTTCCAGCAACAGCGGGTCCTCCCAGCTGAAGGACGGGCGGGCGGACTGGGTGACGACGTTCATTGGGTATTCCTCCTCGGTCGGCCGGCGGTCGCGGGGACCTTCGGCCGCGCAGCTCAGCAGACAGAGAGTGACGCCCTCCGCCTCATGCGGCAAGCCAGCCCCGTGTTGCAGTCATCGGGGTGGTGGAGCGTGGGCGCCCGGGCCGTAGGTGCCCAGGGCGCACGGATCACGCACCGGCGCCGGGCGGGGGCTGCCTGATGGCAGCGATCCTCCCGGTGCGTATCAGGCCGCTTCGGCGTCGGCCTCGGCCGGGCGGGGATCCCGCTTCGGGCGAGGGATCGGGATCAGCATGAAGGCGGGCACCGCATCGCCGAAGCCCAGCACCGACGGGCCAAGGTCGTCACGGTCACGCCGCTCGCGCCGGTACTCGTCGCGGCGGGATTCGTCCCGGCCACGGCCGCGGTCATCGCGTGCAACACGGTGGTCGTCACGCGGGCCACGCTCCTCGCGCGGCGCGCGGGCTTGCTCGTCGCGCGGCGCGCGGGCCTGCTGCTCGTCGCGGGGCGCGCGCTGGCGGTCGTCGTCACCGCGGTGGCGACGGCTGTCGTCGCGGCTGCGCGGGGCGGGCGCCTCCTCGGCGGCCACGGCGGGGATGACCTCCTCCACCTCGCGGCGGCGCGGCTCCTCCTCACGGCGGCGGCCACGGCGCGGCGCTTCTTCACCCCGGCCACTGCGCGGGGCTTCGTCACGGCTGCGGGGCGCCTCGTCCCGCGCGGGGCGGGCTTCGGCATCGCGGCGCGGCACGGCGTCGCGCTGGCCACGGCCACCGCGGTCGCCACGGCCGCTGCGCTCTTCCGGCTTGCCACGGCTGCGGCCACGGCCACGGCCCTTGGACTCGCGGGCCTCGGTCATCTCCTCCTCGCTCACCGGGTCGACGCCTTCGACGCTGATGCGGGGGATCGCGCTGCCGGTCAGCTTCTCGATCGCGTCCAGCAGCTTGGCGTCGTCGGCGGTGGCGATGGAGTAGGCATGGCCTTCCCGCCCGGCGCGGCCGGTGCGGCCGATGCGGTGGACATAGTCCTCCGCATGGAAGGGCAGGTCGAAGTTGAACACGTGGCTCAGGCCGCCGATGTCGATGCCGCGCGCCGCGACATCCGAGCACACCAGCAGCTGCAGCTCGTTGTTCTTGAACTTCTCCAGCGTGGCGAAGCGGACGGACTGCGCCAGATCCCCATGCAGGGCGCCGACGGAGAAGCCGTGCTTGGACAGGCTCTTGTAGAGGATGTCCACGTCACGCTTGCGGTTGCAGAAGATCAGCGCGTTCTGCACGTTCTCGGCGCGGATCAGCCGGCGCAGGGCGCGGCGCTTGTCCGCCTCCTGCACCAGCGCCAGGCCGGCGGTGATGGTGGTGGCCACGGAAGCCGGGGCGGAGACGGTGATCTCCTTCGGGTTCTGCAGGAAGGCATCGGCCAGCTTGCGGATCTCGGGCGCCATGGTGGCGCTGAAGAACAGCGTCTGGCGCAGCGGCGGCAGCATGGAGACGATGCGCTCGACATCGGGGATGAACCCCATGTCCAGCATGCGGTCGGCCTCGTCGATCACCAGCACCTTGCAGTCGGCCAGCATGACGCGGCCGCGCTCGAACAGGTCCAGCAACCGGCCGGGGGTGGCGATCAGCACGTCCACGCCCTTGTCCAGCGCGTCGCGCTGGTCGTTCATGCTCTCGCCGCCGATCAGCAGGGCATGGGTCAGCTTCATGTGCTGGCCGTACTTGACGAAGTTCTCAGCCACCTGGAGGGCGAGCTCGCGCGTCGGCTCCAGGATCAGGCTGCGCGGCATGCGGGCCTTGGCGCGGGAACCGGCCAGGATGTCCATCATCGGCAGCACGAAGCTGGCGGTCTTGCCGGTGCCGGTCTGGGCGCAGCCCAGCACGTCCCGGCCCATCAGCACGATGGGGATGGCCTGTTCCTGGATCGGCGTCGGGTGCAGGTAGCCCACATCCTCCACGCCCTTCAGCAACAGCTCGGACAGGCCGAGATCGGCGAAGACGGTGCGCGGGGCCTCGTCCTCATGCTGCGCCCAGCTGGCGGCTTCCTCTGCGGCCATCTCATCCTCCGCGCTGTTCCCGGCGGCATCCTCAGCGTGCTCGTCCGTCACGGGCTGTTCCGGCGGGCCGGCTGCGGCGGCACCGCCCGGCGGGGCGGCCGGCGGGGGCAGGGCGTCGGAATGCTCGTTCTCGGCCGCGATGATCGCGGGCGCTTCAGACTGATCGCTCAAGAGCAGTTGGTCCCTTCGCCGACCATGCGGCGGGCCTCATGTGGGCATGATGGTGCCGGCCGGTCACGCGCGAACCGCGCGGCCCTGAACCCGGCATCCGCGCCCCTAATGCGCCCGGCGCCGCCGCTTGGCAAGTTTTTCGACCCGCTTGCGCGTGTTTTGCCGAGGATTTTGAGCGGTTTTTTGACGAGGTTCCGGGGGAGGAGTAACTGCAAGGCCGTTTCAAACTGTGCGGGGTCGGTCGCGACAGTCCTTTCCGTGCCAGCTCAGCCGGCAACCCGGCCCCGTGCACCTGCCTCGGGCCTGCACCACCGCCTTGCTGGCCCGAAAAATACCCGCCGTGCCCTCGGCCACCAGACGTCCGCAGCAGCCCCTGAACCCACGCCCCGCGAAGAGAAGTGCCGCCCCATGACCGCCGCCACCCCCCTGTTGCTGCTGCCAGGCCTGCTGTGCGATGAGCGGCTGTGGCGCGACCAGATGACCGCCCTGGCCGGCACCACGCCCTGCCAGGTGGCCGACCTGACCCTGGATGCGGATCTCGGCAGCATGGCGCTGCGTACCCTCGCCGCCGCCCCGCCGCGCTTCGCCCTGGCCGGGCTCTCGATGGGTGGCTACGTCGCGCTGGAAATCCTGCGCCGGGCGCCGGAGCGGGTGACGCATCTGGCGCTGCTCGACACCTCCGCCCGCCCGGATACCGATGAACAGGCCCGCCGCCGGCGCGGGCTGATGGCGCTCACCCGCTCCGGCCAGTTCAAGGGCGTGACGCCGCGCCTGCTGCCCAGCCTGCTGCACCCGGACCACGTGGACGGCCCGCTGGGCCACGCGGTGCGCGAGATGGCCGAGCGCGTCGGCCGCGAAGCCTTTCTTCGGCAGCAACAGGCCATCCTGCAACGCCCGGATTCCCGCCCCATGCTGCCCGGCCTCCAACTCCCCACCCTGGTCGTGGTGGGAGAGCAGGACATCCTCACCCCGCCCGAGCTGGCCGAGGAAATGGCCGCCGCCATCCCTGGCGCCCGCCTGGCCCGCATCGCCCAGTCCGGCCACCTGCCGACCATGGAGCAGCCGGACGCGGCGAACGCCCTGTTCCGGGAATGGCTGGCCAGCTGACACGGGCTGCTGCCGGCGCTGCCTTTTGCTGTGCCGTCGTCAGGGATTGGCTGGGCGTCTTCCAAGGCTCGGGCTCGCGGCGCCGGTGGTCAGGTGCGGGGTCTGCGTGGGATCGAGGGGGCGCTGCCCCCTCGAACTCCCCCGGCAGGAGATACGATCTCCTGCACCTGCGATTCATTGGGCCTTCCATCATCGGCCACGACTAACAATGTTAAGGCCAAGTCATATAAAAAATATAATAAAAACAATATTATATTGACCATGATCGCCAAAGAGCCGCGCCAAATGAGGCGGGTTTCCAAAGGCCTCAGGCCTTTGGCGGGGAGAGTTTGAAAGGGGCAGAGCCCCTCTCAAGGACCTCCTTCAGCCTCAAGAGGAAGGCCCCCCAGGCGAAGGCCCGGCCCGACCCCAGGAACGCGCCACCGGCAGCAACGGAACGGCAAGGCTTACCGCGGCATCCTGCCGGAATGATCATGCCCGGGGCTTCCTTGCCGCGCCTTTCCCGCCGCGCCCTGGTCACGGGGCTGGGCGCTGCCTGGGCGGCGGCGCCTGTGCGGGCCGCTGCGCCGCCGGACCTGGCGTTGCAGGCATTGTGGCAAGATTTCCGCGCCCGCTTCATGTTGCCGGAAGGCCGGATCATCGACACCGGCAACCAAGGCGTCTCGCATTCCGAGGGGCAGGGCTGGGCGCTGCTGTGCGCCGAGCGGTGCGGGGACCGTGCGTCCTTCGACCTGCTGCTGGCCTGGACGCGTGGGTTGCTGCGGCGGCCGGGGGACCACCTGCATGCCTGGCGGCATGTCCCTGGGGCGGCGCAGACGGTGTCGGACCGCAACAACGCCACGGATGGGGATGTGTTCATCGCTGCCGCGCTGCTGCTGGCCGCCCGGCGGTGGGATGAGCCCGCCTACGCGGCGGCCGGCACCGCGATCGCGCGGGACGTGCTGCGCCTGTTGCTGCGCCGCGCCGGTGGCCGCACCGTGCTGCTGCCGGGGGCAGGGGGGTTTGAGGAGCAGGAGCATGTGGTGCTCAACCTCTCCTACTACGCCTTCCCGGCGCTGCGGCTGCTGGCGCGGGCGGTGCCGGACCCGGCCTGGCTGCGCCTGGTGGCGGATGGAGTGGGACTGTTGCGTGGCGCCGGCTTTGGCCGTTGGGACCTGCCGCCGGACTGGCTGACGCTGTGGCGCGCCGATGGCGTGGCCAGCCTGCCATCCCGCTGGCCGCCGCGCTTCTCCTACGACGCGGTGCGCGTGCCGCTCTACCTGGCCTGGGCCGGGCTGGCGGAAGAGGCGCCGGTCCAGCGCGTGCTGCGCTTCTGGGCGGAGCGTACGCATCCCTACCTGCCTGCCTGGGTGGACCTGGAGACCGACCGCATCGCCCCTTACCCGGCCAGTAGCGGGGTGGCGGTCTTGCGCCAGTGGTTGCAGTCGCGCAGCGGGGGCGGCGTATTCCGAATTGAATCGGTGAGGCTGTCGCGGCAGGACGATTATTACGGAAGCATGATCAAAATACTGGTAATGATCGCTCAGAGCGAATTATCTTAATTTAGATACATTTTTTCTGAAATGTGCGCGGGATTCAGTATTCCGTTCCTCTCGCGTAAATTGCATTCTGCGCTGCGAAGAGGGCTGGGTAGCAGAGCATGGCACAAGACATCGATGTCGCGCGGGTCGCGGCGGCTCTGCGGGCGCCTGTCATACGCTACCGCAACTTTGGCAACGTGCCTGTCCGCGGGACTTTTCAGCCGCCTCCGGCCGATTCCGCGCCCGAGACTTCCGACCTCGATGCCGCCCTCGCCGAGGCCGCCGCCTTGCAGCGGGAGGAGGAAGCCCGCGCCGCACCGGTCGCGGTACCGCAGCCCCTCGTGCTGACCGACCCACATCTGGACGCGCCCAGCCTCACTCAGCTTGACCACGCCGATCAACCTCAGGTTGATAAACTCGATGTTGCAGCCGTTTCCTGGGCCGACTCTGCCCCGCCCTTGGTGACCCTACAGCCGGAAGTTGTGCGGCCCGCGCCTCTGGCGGCGGCGCCTCCGTCCCCAGAATGGACCCCGCCCACGCCGGTCATCAACATGCCGGCCCCGGCCGAGGAGCGGCCGTTGTTGGAGGTACTGCGCGAAGCATCGCTGCAGCCGGCGACGGCCCAGCACGGCTTGCTGGCCCTGCTGGCCCAGCCCGCCATCTGGGACCGGCCCGCCGCGCCGCAGGGCATGGTGCCAGGGCCGCTGAGCGGCCAGCCCATCGCCACCGACACCGGGGGATTGCTGTCCTCCGCCGGCTTCGGTGCTGCCGCGCCGGCCCCATACCAGCCGCCGGCCCAGCCCGCCCCGCCGCCTTCGGCGCCGTATCAGGACTCCGCGTCGTATCAGGAGCAGCCGGAGCCCTTCGTGCAGCCGCCGGCTTTCGTGCCGTACCAGGAGCCGCCGCAGCCTTTCGTGCAGCAGCAGGACTTCGTGCCGTACCAGGAGCCGCCGCAACCCTTCGTGCAGAAGCAGGACTTCGTGCCGTACCAGGAACCGGCGCAGCCCTTCGTGCAGCAGCAGGACTTCGTGCCGTACCAGGAGCCGCCGCAGTCTTTCGTGCAGCAGCAGGACTTCGTGCCGTACCAGGAACCGGCGCAGCCCTGCGCGCCGCAGCCGGACGCGCAGTTCCAGCCGCAGCCGGCGGCTTCCGCCACGCCGCTGGCGGATGTGTTCCGTCGGGTACGGACCTCCGCGGTGCAGCCCGCCGAGGCCAAGCAGACCGTGGCGCTGCACAACGTCCTGCGTGGCCTTCGTGCCGGCCGGCAAGACTGAGGATAGACGCCTGTGCCGCTGATCTGCTTCGCATCGCCCAAAGGCGGGGTCGGTAAGACCACGCTTTCCGCCAATGTGGCGGACCTGCTGCGGCGGGATGGCCGCTCCGTCGTGGCGCTGGACCTCGATCCGCAGAATTCCCTCCGGCTGCATTTCGGCATGTCGGTGGCGGAGCAGGACGGCTTCGCCGCCCACCTGCCGCAGCGCCCGCAATGGCGCGGCCACCTGCGTCAGGCGCCTTCCGGCACCCTGCTGCTGCCGCACGGCGCCGTCACGCTGCGCGAGGCGCTGGACAACGCCGTGGCGCTGGAGAACGATCCGGAACTGCTGGCCGCCCCGCTGCGCGAGATGCTGGCCGACCCCAACGTGCTGGTGGTGGCCGACATGCCGCCCGGCCCGTCCCAGGCGCTGTCCATCCTGACGCCGATGGCCAACCTGATCGTCACGGTACTGCGCAGCGAGGCCATCAGCGCCGCCATGCTGGCGGAGATCGAGGCCGGGCGCTTCCTCGGCACCGGCACCATGAAGGCGCTGTTCTCCGGCCGGCTGCAATTCGTGCTGAACGCGGTGGATCTGCGCGACCGCCTCTCCCGCGCGGCGGCGGAGGCGGTGGCCCGGCATCTCGGCAGCCGCCTGCTCGGCGCCGTCAGCCAGGATGGCGCGGTGGGGGAGGCGGTGGCCGCCCAGCGCCTGCTGGAACCCGGCAGCCGCGCCGGCAGCGAGCTGCGGCAGATCGCCGCCGCCATCGAGGCCCTGCTGGCCTCTCAGGACAGACCGGCCCCCCGGCAGGAGCAGCCGCACGAGGCTGCCCCCTGGGCGGCCCCGCAATGGGAAACACGCTGATGCGGCTCGGCCGTCGCCTGACCGGGCCACTGATGCGTGTGCCGTTCCTGGGGGGTCTGCTGATCCTGCTGGGGCTGCTGATCGGCCTCGTGTTCATGATCACACCGCTGGAGGCGGAGGCGCAGGCCTGGCTCGCCCTCGGCGGCTTCGCGGTATTCCTGCTGCTCGGCCGCCTCAAGGGCCGCGGCTCGCTGATCTTCCTGGTCGCGCTCTCGTCGCTGATCTCGCTGCGCTACATCTACTGGCGGGTGACGGAGACGCTGGACTACACCAGCTTCCTCTCCACCTTCCTCGGCACCGGCCTGCTGCTGGCCGAGGTCTATGCCGTCTTCGCCCTGCTGCTTTCCTACTTCCAGCAGATCTGGCCGCTGGAGCGCCAGCCGGTGATGATGCCGGAGGCGGTCGAGGTCTGGCCGGTCGTGGACGTGTTCATCCCGACCTACAACGAGCCGCTGGACGTGGTGAAGCCGGCCGTGTTCGGCGCCATGTCGATGGACTGGCCGCGCGACCGGATGAACATCTACATCCTCGATGACGGCCGGCGCGACGAGTTCCGCCAGTTCGCCGAGGAAGTCGGCTGCGGCTACATGGTCCGCCCGGACAACAAGGGCGCCAAGGCCGGCAACATCAACCATGCGCTGGAGCGGACGAACGCCGAATACGTCGCGGTGTTCGACTGCGACCACGTGCCGACGCGGGCCTTCCTGCAGATCAGCATGGGCTGGATGCTGAAGGACCCCAAGATCGCGATGCTGCAGACGCCGCATCACTTCTATTCGCCCGATCCGTTCGAGCGGAACCTCGCCTCCGGCAAGCGCATCCCGAACGAGGGGCTGCTGTTCTACGGCCGCGTGCAATCCGGCAACGACCTGTGGAACGCCGCCTTCTTCTGCGGCTCCTGCGCCGTGATGCGGCGGACGGCGCTGGAACAGGTCGGCGGCGTGCCGACCGAGACGGTGACCGAGGATTGCCACTGCTCGCTGAAGATGCAGCGGCTGGGCTGGCGCACCGCCTATCTGCGCCTGCCGCTGGCCGCCGGCCTGGCGACGGACCGGCTGATCGCCCATATCGGCCAGCGCATGCGCTGGGCACGCGGGATGATCCAGATCCTGCGGGTGGACAACCCGATGTTCGGCCCTGGCCTGAAGCTGTACCAGCGGATCTGCTACCTCAGCGCCCAGTGGCACTTCCTGTTCCCGGTGCCGCGCGTGGTGTTCCTCACCGCGCCGCTCGCCTTCCTGCTGCTGGGCGAGAACATCATCGCGGCCTCCCCGCTGGCCATCGTTGCCTATGCCGGGCCGCATATCGTGCACTCGATCGCGACCAACAGCCGCATCCAGGGCCGCGTCCGCCACAGCTTCTGGTCCGAGATCTACGAAACGGTGCTGGCGGTCTATCTGGCGCCCGTCGTCGTCACCACGCTGCTGGACCCCAGCCGCGGCAAGTTCAACGTGACCAGCAAGGGCGGCACGCTGCGCGACGGTTACTTCGACCTGCGCGCCGTGGGGCCCAACCTGGTCATTGGCCTGCTGCTGGTGCTGGGGCTGATGTCCGGCATCCACGGCCTGGTCACCAACCCGTTCTCCAGCCTCGCCTTCCAGGCCAATGCGCTGAACAGCATCTGGGTGCTGCTCTCGCTGATCATGGTGCTGGCCGGGCTGGCCGTGGGGCGTGAGCGGCGGCAGGTGCGCGAACGCGCCCGCGTGGCCGCCGTCGTGCCCGCCACCATCGTGCTGGCGGATGGCAGCCGCGTGGCGGGGGAGAGCGTCGATCTCTCCCTCGGCGGCGCGGCGCTGGTCATGAAGCAGCCGGCGGTACTGCCGCAGACGATGATGGGGACGATCGAGTTCGATCTGGGGTCGGACGTCGTCTCGCTCCCCGCCGAATTGCTGCGCTGGCAGGACGATCGCCTGCAGCTGCGTTTTGCTCCGCGCGGGCTGATGGACGAAGGCAACATCGTCCGCGTGGTACTGGGCCGGGCCGATGCCTGGCTGAACTGGGACGACGTGCGTGCGGATAAGCCGCTGCGCTCGATGCTGGAGGTCGCGTTGAGTATCGGTGGTCTTTTCCGTGGTGACAGTCAGATTTCCTTCAAGGGTCGCCGCGCGCGCCGGCTGGAGCGTGAAGCCGCCCGCCGGGGCAATCCGCCGCCCGGCCCAGGCGCATGGCAGGACCCGCCCGGGCGTCAGGCCCCGTCCGTGACGGCGGAGGCCACGCGCCGCGCCGGCCGTGCCGCCGCGCTGCTGCTGGCGCTGGCGGGCGTATCCGGCACCGCCGCCGCCCAGGCGCCCTCCGGCCCCGCGCCTTTGGCCCCGCTGGGTGCCCCGGCCGCCGGCAACAATGCCGCCCCGCCGCCGGCGCTCGCGCCGCTGGCACCGCCCGCCGGCCAAGCTCAACCCAGCCAGGCCCAGCCCGGACAGCCGGCGCCGCCCGCCGGCCTGCCGCCGATCGCGGCGCCGGCCCCCGCCTATCCGTTCGGCACGCCCACGGCCTCCCCCGGCACCACCCGGGTGGAAACCCGCAGCCTGCGCCAGCTGGGCCAGCCGGCGCCGATGCAGCTGCGCGGCACGCTGGACCTGCAAGGCCTGCTGTTCGGCATCCGCGCCGATGAGGTGGTGACCGCCGCGCAGCTGACGCTGCAAGGCGCCACCAGCCCGGCGCTGATCCCCGAGCTGAGCCAGATCGCCGTCACGCTGAACGAGCAGTTCGTCGGCGCCATCACGCCGGACCGTGCCCGCCCGGCCTTCGGCCCGGTCAGCTTCCCGATGAACCCGGTGTTCTTCGCCGATGCCAACCGGCTGAACTTCCGCTTCACCGGCCGCTACGCCATCGAGTGCAACGACCCGCTCTCCGGCCTGCTCTGGTCCACGGTGTCCGACCTCTCGACCGTGCAGCTGACGCTGGAGCGGCTGCGCCTGCAGCCCGATCTCGCCCGTCTGCCGGAGCCGTTCTTCGACCCCCGCCTGCTGCGCGAGCCGCTGAACCTGCCGGTGGTGCTGCCAGATGCGGCGGGCAACGACGTGCTGCGCGCCGCCGCCATCTCCTCCTCCTGGTTCGCGGTGCAGGCGGATTACCGCGGCGCCAACTTCCCGGTCAGCACGGCCATCCCGGCGCGCGGCAACGCCGTCGTTATCGCCCCCGGCCCGGATACCGTGCCTGGCCTGACCCTGCCGCGGATGGAGGGCCCGACCCTCGCCGTGGTGCCCAACCCATCGGACCCCGAGAACGGCCTGCTGCTGGTCGTCGGCGGCCGCAACGGTGCCGATGCGGCGGTGGCGGCGCAGGCCCTGGCCGTCGGCCGGCAGGCGCTCTCCGGCCCCATGGCCATGGTGCAGCCGCCGGAAGCGGCGCCGCGCCAGCCCTATGACGCGCCGCTCTGGGTCCGCTCCGACCGTCCGGTCCGCTTCGGCGAGCTGGTGGACCCGTCCGAGCTGCAATCCTACGGCTTCGCGCCCGGCACGATCTCCATCCCGTTCCGCACGGCGCCGGACATCTACACCTGGCGGGACCGCCCCCTGCCGGTGGACGTGCGCTTCCGCGCGCCGCCGGGGCCGATCACCGATGTCGCCGTCTCCCGCCTCGATGCCGGGATGAACAACGTCTACCTGAAGTCCTTCCCGCTGCTGCCGGCCGAGCCGAGCTGGCCGTGGAGCTGGATCGCCCGCCGCGTCAACGCGCCCGGCACGGGCGACATCAATGACGGCCGCTTCGGCCTGCCGCCCTACCTGTTCTTCGGCCTCAACGACATGCAGTTCCGCTTCGACATGCGGCCGCTGCACCGGGGCGACTGCATCTCCGTCCCCGGCGATATCCGCGCCTCGATCGACCCGGACAGCACGGTGGACCTTTCCCGCGCCTACCGCTTCACCGAGCTGCCGAACCTGTCCTTCTTCGCCGGCAGCGGCTTCCCCTACACCAGGCTGGCCGATTTCGCCGGCACGGCGGCGGTGGTGCCGGAGCGGCCGACGACGGCCGAGCTTTCCGCCTTCCTCAACCTGCTGGGCCGCATGGCGGCGAATGTCGGCCACGCGCCGACGCGCATCGCCATCGTCCGCCCCGGCAACGTGCAGGAGGTGGCGGACCGGGACCTGCTGATGGTCGGCCCCCTGGGGCGCCAGCCGGCACTGGCCGACATGCTGCGGGACCGCAGCCCGCTGCAGATCGAGGGCAACCGCGTCACTGTCAGCCTGCCCGACTCGCTGGCCGGTTTCCGCAACCTGTTCCTCGGCGATGACGGGCGGCTGGAGCGGGACCGCCTGCGCGCCGTGCTGGCCGCCCCCGGCGAAGCCAACGGCATGCTGATCGGCTTCCAGAGCCCTCTGGCCGCCGGCCGCAGCGTCGTCGCGCTCACCGGCTCCAGCGCCCAGGGCATGGAGGCGATGGTGGCCGCGCTGCGCGACCCGCTGCTGCTGCCGCGCATCCAGGGCGATGTCGCCATCGTCAGCGCCGGGCGCGTCTCGGCCTTCAAGATCGGCTCCAACTACACGGTCGGCTACCTGCCGCCCTGGCTGTGGCCGCAATACTACATGGGTGACCGGCCGGAGATGCTGCTGGGCCTGGTGCTGCTGGCGGCGCTGCTGGTTGCGGTGCCGACCTACTGGGTGCTGCGTCGCCGCTCCGCCCGCCGCCTGCGCGGGACCATCTGATGGCCCGTGCGTCCAAGCCTCGGCCCGCCGGGGTGCCCCAGAACCACGATGCGCGGCAGCGCGGGAGAATGCGGTCATGATGCAGGCAGACCAATCCGCCCTTGCCTACACGGCGCGACGGGATGTCAGCGCGCAGTGGCGCGACTTCCTGCGCGCGATGCTGGATACGCTGGATGCCACCATGCAGCGGGACAGCCGGGACAACCTGCTGCGCGCCATCGGCCAGCGCTTTGCCGCCGCCATGCCGCTCCCGGCCTCGGATACCCTGGCGGCGCTGGAGGTGCGGATGAACGAAGCCCTCGCCGCCGCATCCTGGGGTCACGTGGTGCTGGAGCTGGACCAGCGCGAGAATACGCTGCGCATCGTCCACTCCGCCGCGCCCTGCATCTCCACCCCGGGCGACGATACCGGCGCCTGGGTGGCACCGGTGCTGGAAGGCCTCTACTCCAACTGGTTCGGCGCCCAGCCGGGCGGGGAAGGGGATACCGGCATCACCGTGCGGCTGCTGGCGCTGGAGCCAGGTCTGGCCACGCTGCGCTACGGTAGCTGAGGGACGTTCCGCTGCATTTGGGCTGTGGAAGGAAGGCTGGGGAAGGAATTCCCCAAACCCCTTCTTTCGTTTCTTCGAGTTTGGCGTTGGCGCTTCAGGACTGGAGTCGGACGCTGCTGGATTTCAATAATGGGTCACACGGACTGAACCGTCAGTCGCCGGAGGTCTAGGACCTCCGGCGCACCCAGTCGTAGCTGAGGCACACCAGCGCAACAGCCCCGCCCCAAAAACTCGAAGAAAGAAAAGATGGGGTCCGGGGAATTCCTTCCCCGGCCTTTTCCCTCATCCGGCCCCCGCCGGCACATCCCCCCATGGCCGCCACCCGGCAATGTCTCTTGCCTTCCGCTCCCCTGGCGGGCAATCGCCCCGCATGTCCCTGCAAGCCCCCCTGGAATTCGAGATCACGCGCCTCGGCGCCGCTGGCGATGGTGTCGCCGCGGGTGCGGATGGCCGCCCGGTCTTCATCCCCTTTGCCTTGCCGGGGGAACGGGTCCAGGCGCGCATCACCGGCAAGCTGGGCGATGGCCAGGCGGCCGAGCTTACCGGCCTGTTGCGGGAAGCGCCGGAGCGCGTGGTGCCGCCATGCCCCTTCTTCGGGCGCTGCGGTGGCTGTGCCATGCAGCACATGGCGATACCGCCCTATGCAGACTGGAAGCGCGCCCGGTTGCAGGAGGCACTGTCCCGCGCCGGCTACCCCGATGCGCTGGTGGCGGAGCCGGAGGTGACCCCGCCCGCCACCCGCCGCCGGGCTGACCTCGGGGTACGGCGGGTCGATGGCGTGCCGGTGCTGGGCTTCCACGGGCGCGGCAGCGGCGCCGTGGTGGACCTGACCACCTGCCTCGTGCTGGACCCCGCCCTGGTGGCGTTGTTCGACCCGTTGAAGAAGCTGTTGCGCAGCCTGGCCTGCTTCCGGCGGGAGGCATCGGTGGTGCTGAACCTGCTGGATACCGGCCCGGACCTGTTGTTGCGGCTGGATGGCGAGCCCAGTACCGCCGACCGCAGCCTGTTGGCCGATTTCGCCCGGGCACACGGCCTGCCGCGCATCGCCTGCGCGCCGCTGAAGGGCATGGTGTCCGAGAACGTGGCGCAGATCGGCCCGGTCTCGATCGCGCTGGGCGGCGTGCCGGTGGCGCCGGAGCCCGGCGCCTTCCTGCAGGCCACGCCGCAGGGCGAGGCCGCCATCGTCGCCGCGGTGCTGGCCGGCCTGCCGGCCAAGCTGACCGCCAAGGCACGGATTGCCGACCTGTATGCCGGGCTGGGCACGCTGTCCTTCCCCCTTTCCACCCGCGCCCGCGTCGCTGCCTTCGAAAGCGCGACGGAGGCGGTGGGGGCGCTGGATGCCGCCGCGCGCAAATCCGGCGGGCGCGTCATCGCCACGCGACGGGACCTCTCCCGCCAGCCACTGACGGTGAAGGAGCTGGACGCCTTCGCCGCCGTGGTGCTGGACCCGCCCTATGCCGGTGCGGCGGACCAGATGCCGGCGCTGGCGCGCAGCTCGGTGCAGCGGATCATCTATGTCTCCTGCAACCCGGTGGCGCTGGCGCGCGATGCCAGGCTGCTGCAGGCGGCCGGCTGGCAGTTGCAGGTGGCGACGCCGGTGGACCAGTTCCTCTGGTCCGCGCAGCTGGAAGCCGTGGCGGTGTTTTCGCGGGGCAAGTAGTCCGCAAGGCTCGGAACCTGCTCCGTGTCCGGGCAGGGCTTTGCCAGCGAGCGTCAATCGACATTGGGCGGGAGTGAAGGTCAGGGGAATGAATTCCCCTGAAACCCCTTCTTTTTTCTGCGAGTTGGAGAATGGGCCCGCCATCGGAGCGTGGCGCTGGCTGGGTGAGGCGGGGGGGAATCTTGGCGCCGTTTGCTTCGTCGCTGGAGGTCGCAGGTCTTCGGCGTGACGCAGGCCTGGGTTGAAGAGGCCAACGCCGATAACGGCCAATGCCGGAAACCGCGCAACAAGGCGGGGGGAACGGCGAATTCTGTTTAAGGCCTTGTGCGGGCCCGCGACCTTTAGCGGCAATTGGCTCACGCGGTGGAGGCTTTCAAAGGGCCACGTCCATCGCCCGGCCGTGCCGGGTGGCACCGCCTTCGTGGCTCGCCATCCTGCCCACGGTAGAAAGATGAGGGGGTACCCCTGCCAACCGGGACCATACTTCGGCACCCGCGAATCCGCCTGTGGCCACGCGGCCAGCCCGCTTTCAAGCCGACACATCCACCGGGCTGGAAGGCCGCGCCCCGGCTTCCGGCCCGGCCGCCTCCCAGCGCATGAAAGATTGCGTGTCTCCGCTTGATCGCGGCCCGGCGCAGGCTCACTTTCCCGCAGCATTTCCCACGAGAGGGGCAGGACGGATGGATTTCGACCGACGCGGCTTTGCAGT
>Ga0308159_1003400_pt1 | contig 16111 bp, 11 predicted proteins | sample PhyCR1_FD_201040 | JGI IMG/M metagenome (GOLD analysis project Ga0308159, IMG submission 201040) | Phyllosphere microbial communities from UC Gill Tract Community Farm, Albany, California, United States - DLSLC.R1 | ecosystem: Host-associated > Plants > Phyllosphere > Unclassified | place: USA... | reverse complement strand
CGATCCATTCACCAAGACACTGGTCGGGCTTCTGAGTCACGGTAACCTTCCACATGTAGGGGCAGAAAAAAGGGGCTACATTATGCCGCCGACAACCTGCCGTAGCAATGCGCGCTGGTCGCGCAATCGGTAACAAATTTCCGTTCAAAAAAATTACGCCCCGCGCCAGCCCAGTAAATCCGCGGCCTGCAGCGCAGTCAATTTTTCGACGAGTGTTAGACGATGTCTGTAACCCTCCGTAACACCACCCGGTTTCGGCACTACATAACCCTCTAAAAACTGCTCGTTTTTATGGTTACCACTACATTTCGTCAAAACAGCGAAGATAGACGTAGTCTGCAACTGACAGCCGGCACCCGACGCCGCTACAATTACCGACTTTGTCGCAAAGCCTGGAGCTCAACCTTCCGTGCCTGTTCTGCGTCTACCGCTACTCCCTGCCGAGGCAGGCAAACAGCACTGGGGCAATCTGCCCGGTGCTGCCCTCAGTCTGGCGATTGCCGAGGCTGCCAGCGCTGCCAAGCGCTTCACCCTGCTACTGACCGCCGACAGCCAGAGCGCTGAACGACTGGAACAGGAGCTGAGTTTCTTCGCCCCGGATTTGCCCGTTCTGCATTTCCCCGACTGGGAAACCCTGCCCTACGACCTGTTCTCGCCGCACCAGGACATCATTTCCCAGCGCATCGCCAGCTTGTACAGGCTGCCGGAACTGGCGCATGGCGTGCTGGTGGTGCCGATCACCACCGCCTTGCATCGTCTGGCGCCGACCCGATTCCTACTTGGCAGCAGTCTGGTGCTCGATATCGGCCAGAAGCTCGACGTCGAGCAGATGCGCGCGCGGCTCGAAGCCAGCGGCTATCGCTACGTCGACACGGTGTATGAGCACGGCGAATTCACCGTGCGTGGCGCACTGATCGATCTGTTCCCGATGGGCAGCAAACTGCCCTATCGCATCGATCTGTTCGACGACGAAATCGAAACCCTGCGCACCTTCGATCCGGAAACCCAGCGTTCGATCGACAAGGTCGATTCAGTCAAGCTGCTGCCGGCGCGGGAATTCCCGCTGCAGAAAGATGCGGTGACGCGCTTCAAGGCGCGTTTCCGTGAGCGCTTTGACGTCGACTTCCGTCGCTGCCCGATCTTTCAGGACCTGAGCAGCGGCATCACCCCGGCCGGGATCGAGTACTACCTGCCGCTGTTCTTTGACGAAACCTCGACGCTGTTCGACTACCTGCCACAGGACACGCAAGTGTTTTCGCTGCCGGGTATCGAGCAGGCCGCGGAGAATTTCTGGAACGACGTGCGCAACCGTTATGAAGAACGCCGCGTCGATCCTTCGCGTCCTTTATTGCCGCCAGCCGAACTGTTCCTGCCGGTCGAAGACTGCTTCGCCCGTCTGAAGAACTGGCCACGCGTGGTGGCCAGTCAGCAGGACGTGGAAACCGGTGTCGGCCGCGAACGCTTCCCGGCGCACGCGCTGCCGGATCTGGCGATCGAAGCCAAAGCCACGCAACCGCTGGCCGCGCTCGCCGCATTTCTCGACGAGTTCCCCGGGCGCGTGCTGTTCACCGCCGAATCCGCGGGCCGTCGCGAAGTGTTACTGGAGTTGCTCGAACGCCTGAAGCTGCGGCCGAAAACCGTCGACAGCTGGCCGGATTTCGTTGCAAGCAAGGATCGTCTGGCGATCACTATCGCGCCACTTGATGAAGGCATGGCGCTCGACGATCCGGCGCTGGCGCTGGTCGCGGAAAGTCCGCTGTTCGGTCAGCGCGTCATGCAGCGCCGCCGTCGCGAGAAACGTAGCGATGTCAGCAACGATGCGGTGATCAAGAACCTCACCGAACTGCGCGAGGGCGCGCCGGTGGTGCACATCGACCATGGTGTCGGCCGCTATCTGGGCCTGACGATCCTGGAAATCGACAATCAGGCCGCCGAATTCCTCACCCTGGAATACGCCGAGAACGCCAAGCTCTATGTGCCGGTGGCCAACCTGCACCTGATCGCGCGTTATACCGGCAGCGACGACTCGCTGGCGCCGCTGCATCGCCTCGGCTCGGAAACCTGGCAGAAAGCCAAGCGCAAAGCCGCCGAACAGGTGCGTGACGTCGCCGCCGAACTGCTCGACATCTATGCCCGTCGCGCCGCCCGTGAAGGCTACGCGTTCGCCGACCCGAAAGCCGATTACGCGACGTTCAGCGCCGGTTTCCCGTTCGAAGAAACCCCCGATCAGCAATCGACCATCGAAGCGGTGCGCGAAGACATGCTCGCGCCGAAACCGATGGACCGCCTGGTCTGCGGCGACGTCGGCTTCGGCAAGACCGAAGTGGCGATGCGTGCAGCGTTCATTGCCGTGCACGGCGGTCGGCAGGTGGCGATTCTGGTGCCGACTACCCTGCTCGCCCAGCAGCACTACAACAGCTTCCGCGACCGTTTCGCCGACTGGCCGGTGACCGTTGAAGTGATGAGCCGCTTCAAGTCGGCCAAGGAAGTCAACGCGGCGATCGCCGATCTGGCCGAAGGCAAGATCGACATCGTCATCGGCACGCACAAGCTGCTGTCGGACGATGTGAAGATCAAGAACCTCGGGCTGGTGATCATCGACGAAGAACACCGTTTCGGGGTGCGCCAGAAAGAACAGCTCAAGGCCCTGCGCAGCGAAGTCGACATCCTGACCCTGACCGCGACGCCGATTCCGCGCACGCTGAACATGGCAGTGTCGGGCATGCGCGACCTGTCGATCATCGCCACGCCGCCGGCGCGACGCCTGTCGGTGCGCACCTTCGTCATGGAGCAGAACAAGAGCACGGTCAAGGAAGCCCTGCTGCGTGAGCTGCTGCGTGGCGGTCAGGTGTATTACCTGCACAACGATGTGAAGACCATCGAGAAATGCGCCGCCGACCTCGCCGAACTGGTGCCGGAAGCCCGCATCGGTATCGGCCACGGGCAGATGCGCGAGCGCGAACTCGAACAGGTGATGAGCGATTTCTATCACAAGCGTTTCAACGTGCTGATCGCCTCGACCATCATCGAGACCGGCATCGACGTGCCGAGCGCCAACACCATCATCATCGAGCGCGCCGACAAGTTCGGCCTGGCGCAACTGCACCAATTGCGTGGCCGAGTCGGCCGCAGTCACCACCAGGCTTACGCCTACCTGCTGACCCCGCCGCGCCAGCAAATCACTTCGGACGCGGAAAAGCGCCTGGAAGCGATCGCCAACACTCAGGACCTCGGCGCCGGTTTTGTGCTGGCGACCAACGACCTGGAAATCCGTGGCGCCGGCGAATTGCTCGGCGATGGCCAGAGCGGGCAGATTCAGGCCGTGGGTTTCACCCTGTACATGGAAATGCTCGAGCGCGCGGTGAAGTCGATCCGCAAGGGCGAGCAGCCCAACCTCGATCAACCGCTTGGTGGCGGCCCGGAAGTCAATCTGCGCGTACCGGCGCTGATTCCGGAAGACTATCTGCCGGATGTGCACGCTCGTCTGATTCTGTATAAACGCATCGCCTCGGCCACCGATGAGGAAGGCCTGAAAGATCTGCAGGTCGAGATGATCGACCGTTTCGGCCTGCTACCGGAGCCGACCAAGAATCTGGTGCGCATCACCGCACTGAAATTGCAGGCGGAAAAGCTCGGCATCAAGAAAGTCGACGGCGGCCCGCAAGGCGGCCGTATCGAGTTCGAGGCGCAGACGCCGGTCGACCCGATGACGCTGATCAAACTGATCCAGACGCAGCCCAAACGCTACAAATTCGAAGGCGCGACGATGTTCAAGTTCCAGGTGCCGATGGAACGCCCGGAAGAGCGCTTTAATACTGTAGAGGCGCTGTTTGAGCGCCTCCTCCCGAAAACTGTTTAAGGACGCCCAATGCGCCTGTTTCGCTCGCTGACTTTGCTGCTGACTTTGGTAGCCCCTGCGGCATTTGCCGATGACACCTATCAGGTCGAAATGATTCTGGTGCGCCAGAATGCCGTACCCGCCATCGTCAGCCGCGCCGCGCCGGAAGACTGGGCCGCCGGCGCACAGCGTTTGAGCGATGACAGCCAACGCACGCCAGCGTTGAACGACGTGGTCAGCAAGCTCGGCGCCAGCGGCGATTACACCGTGCTGATGCACAAGGCCTGGCAGCAGACGCTGGGTGAAGCGCCGGCCAAGGTCGCGGTCAGCGATGGCAAGGAACAATTCGGGCAGTTCCCGATCGAGGGCACGCTGGAGATGAAACTCGGCCGCTTCACCGATGTGAGCGCCGATTTCTGGGTCAATCAGATCGATGCCAATGGCCTGGTCACAGCCAGTGAGCGCTTGAAACAGGACAGCCACACCAAGAACGGCCAACTCAACTATCTCGATAATGGCCACCTGGCCCTGCTGATCAAGATCACGTCCCTGACCGCGCCTGCACCCCGGCAAGCGCCTGAAGCCATTCCGGACTGATCGAAGTCCTTATGCCCCCGCCTCTGAGTAAACCGCTGGCGCCCTCGTGGGTCAGCCGGTTCAAGGAACAAAGCCTGGAGCGCGGTCGTCGCTACGCCCTGGAGAACCGCGTGCGCATCGCTCAGGTCGGCGATGCGACCATCACCGCCAGTTGCGAAGGCTCTGGCGGCAGTGTCTACCGTCAGACCATTCACTTGCGCGAGTCGGCCAAAGGCACCTTGTTGCTGGTCGACGCCGCTTGCACCTGCCCTGTTCGCAACAACTGCAAACATTGCGCGGCGGTGCTGCTGAAGGTGCAGGAAACCCTCGACTACCCCGCCGCCGCCAAAGACGCCGAGTTGCTGGAAAAGCTCCAGGCCGTGCTGGAAAACCGCGGCCCGAAGGCGCCGCCACAAGTGCTGGTCGACAACGTGCAACCGTTGCCACGCCTGTGGCTGGCCAGCGTCGAGTTCAGCGCCTTTGAGCCACGCAACGGGCGGATGCAGCGCTATATCCAGCACCGCGCGGCGCTGTCGTTCAGCTATCTGGACGAGTACGTCAGCGGGCAGAAAAACAGCGACATCCTGATTCGCCAGGACACCCAGACCCTGCGGGTCAAACGCCACCCCGACGTCGAGCAGTCCTATCGCGAGCAGTTGCGCATCCTCGGTTTCCGCATCGCTACCCGCCAGAGCAAAGCCCTGCCGGAAAGCGCCGGCGAACTGTATGAAATGGTCAACGACAGCGCCTGGCTGACCTTCACCCTCAACGACCTGCCGAAGTTGCGCAGTCAGGGCTGGGAGCTGCAGATCGATGAGGAATTCGGCTTCGATCTGACCGCCGTGGATGACTGGTACGCCACCGTCGAGCAGGCGCCGGAGCGCGACTGGTTCGATCTGGAACTGGGCATCATCGTCAACGGCGAACGCCTGAGCCTGCTGCCGATTTTGCTCAACCTGATGCGCTCGCACGCGGAAATCCTCAACCCGGAACGTCTGGCCCGCCGTCGCGATGACGAGCTGATTCTGGTCAACATTCCACAACGCAACAGCGAGCACGGGCCGCTGCAAGTGGCGCTGCCGCTCGGCCGTTTGAAACCGGTGTTGATGACGTTGGGCGAGTTCTACTTACAGGAGCCGGGCGAAACCACCCTGCGCCTGAGCAAGGCAGATGCCACGCGCCTCAATTCGCTGGAGGGCATTCCGCTGCTGTGGGAAGGCGGCGAGCAGATCCGCACCTTCGCCCAGCGCTTGCGCGACATCCGCGACTTCAGTGCTGAAGCGCCTGAAGGTCTGAACGCAACCTTGCGCCCCTATCAGCTCGAAGGCTTGAGCTGGATGCAATCGCTGCGGCAACTGGAAGTCGGCGGGATTCTTGCGGATGACATGGGCCTGGGCAAAACCCTACAGACCCTGGCGCATATTCTCAGCGAGAAAAACGCCGGGCGCCTTGATCGGCCGTGCATGGTGGTAATGCCGACCAGCCTGATTCCCAACTGGCTCGACGAAGCCGCGCACTTCACCCCGCAATTGAAGGTGGTCGCGCTGTACGGTGCCAGTCGCAAGAAGCACTTTGATCACCTCGCGAATTTCGATTTGATCCTCACCACCTATGCGCTGCTGCCCAAGGACGTCGAACGTCTGGCGAAACAGCCGCTGCACGTTTTGGTGCTGGATGAGGCGCAATACATCAAGAACCCCAACAGCAAAGCCGCACAGGCCGCCCGCGAGCTGAACGCACGCCAACGCCTGTGCCTGAGCGGCACGCCGCTGGAAAACCACCTCGGCGAACTGTGGTCGTTGTTCCACTTTTTGCTGCCGGGCTGGCTCGGCGACGTGAAAAGCTTCAATGCCGATTACCGCGTGCCGATTGAAAAGCGCGGCAGTGAAGTCAGGCTTCAGCACCTCAACGGCCGAATAAAACCGTTTCTGCTGCGCCGCACCAAAGAGCAGGTGGCGACCGAGTTGCCGCCGAAAACCGAGATCATCCATTGGGTCGATCTCAACGAAGCGCAACGCGACGTCTACGAAACCATGCGCCTGGCCATGGACAAGAAAGTCCGCGACGAGATCACCCGCAAAGGCGTGGCGCGCAGCCAGATCATCATTCTTGAAGCGCTGCTCAAGCTGCGTCAGGTCTGCTGCGATCTGCGCCTGGTCAACGACGCCACCCTGCCCGCCCGTGGCAGCACCTCGGGCAAGCTCGACAGCCTGATGGAAATGCTCGAAGAGCTGTTTGAGGAAGGTCGGCGCATTCTGCTGTTCTCGCAGTTCACCTCGATGCTGGCGTTGATCGAAGACGAACTGAAAAAGCGCAAGATCGCCTACGCACTACTGACCGGGCAGACCCGTGATCGGCGCACGCCAGTGAAGGAATTCCAGAGCGGCAAGCGTCAGATCTTTCTGATCAGTCTGAAGGCTGGCGGTGTGGGGCTGAACCTGACCGAGGCGGACACGGTGATTCACTACGACCCGTGGTGGAACCCGGCGACCGAGAATCAGGCGACAGACCGGGCGTACCGGATTGGCCAGGAAAAACCGGTCTTCGTGTACAAGATGATTGCCCGCGGCACCGTGGAAGAGAAGATTCAGCACCTGCAAAAGGAAAAGTCCGACCTCGCCGCGGGCGTGCTGGATGGGCGCAAGGCCGGAGACTGGAAATTGCAGAGCGATGATATTGAAGCGTTGTTTGCGCCGTTGCCGGACAAAATCGACAAGCGCTGAAATCGGCGTCGCTGGTTAGATAGCTTTCGCTGGCAAGCCAGCTCCCACAGGTATCGAGTTGAATCACAATTTTGTGTACAGCTCATAACCCTGTGGGAGCTGGCTTGCCAGCGATGGGGCCATCCGATATTGCGCAATCACTCAGGGCTCAACCCTTGGAAACAGGCAACGGCGCAAACAGCGCCTCGATATCGCCCTGCTCCAATTTGAAACCACCCGTCGTGCCACCTTCCAGCACCGCCCCGGCCAGCGCGGCCTTCTCTTGCTGCAACGCCTGGATCTTTTCCTCAACGGTGCCTTTGGCAATCAACTTGTAGACGAACACCGGGTTGTTCTGGCCGATGCGATACGCCCGATCGGTGGCCTGATTTTCCACCGCCGGGTTCCACCAAGGATCAAAGTGAATCACCGTGTCGGCGGCGGTCAGGTTCAAACCCGTGCCGCCGGCCTTGAGGCTGATCAGAAACAGCGGCACCTTGCCACCCTGAAAATCCTTCACCGGCGTGCGTCGATCGGTAGTGTCGCCGGTCAGCAATGAATAGCCGATCCCGCGCTGCTGCAATTCCTGCTCGATCAATGCGAGCATCGAGGTGAACTGCGAGAACAGCAGAATCCGCCGCCCTTCGCCGAGCAGCTCTTCAAGCATTTCCATCAGACTGATCAACTTGCCGCTGCCGGAGCGCAGCGCCTTGGCCGTCAGCGGCGTGTTGATCAGGCGCAGGTCGCAGCAGACCTGACGCAGCTTGAGCAAGGCATCGAGAATGATGATCTGGCTGCGCGCCACGCCACTGCGAGCGATTTCATCGCGGACCTTTTTATCCATCGCCACGCGTACGGTTTCATAGACGTCGCGCTGACCATCGCTGAGTTCGACCCAGTGGACGATTTCGGTTTTCGGCGGCAACTCGGTGGCGACCTGATCTTTCTTGCGGCGCAGCAGGAACGGTTTGATCCGCGCGGTCAGGTGCTGCATGCGCCCGGCATTGCCGTGTTTTTCGATCGGCGTGCGGTAGTCGCGATTGAAGGTTTTGCTGTCGCCCAGCCAACCCGGCATCAGGAAGTGGAACTGCGACCACAGCTCGCCCAAATGGTTTTCCAGCGGCGTGCCGCTCAGGCACAGGCGCTGACCGGCCTGCAAATCGCGGGCAGCCTGGGCAGCCTTGCTTACCGGGTTCTTGATGTTCTGCGCTTCGTCGAGAATCAGCACGCTCCACGGCTGCGGCTGCAGCACTTCCAGATCCCGTGGGAGCAACGCATAGGTGGTCAACACCAGATCGTATTCGCTCAGGCTGGCGAAATCCTTCTGCCGGGCCGATCCGTGTAGCGCCAGCACCTTCAATTGCGGGGTGAAGCGCTGCGCCTCGTCCAGCCAGTTGGGAATCAGGCTGGTGGGCATGACCGCCAGCGCCGGACGATCAAGGCGCCCGGCCTGTTTTTCCGTCAGCAGATGCGCCAGGGTCTGCAGGGTTTTGCCCAGCCCCATGTCATCGCCGAGAATGCCGCCCACCCCCAGTTCGCGCAGGGTCTGCATCCAGTTCAGGCCTTCGAGCTGATATGGACGCAACTGCGCGTTGAGGCCGGCAGGTGCAGCGACCGGCGTGTAAGTCGATTCGCGCAGGCGTTGGGCGAAACTGCGCAGGCGTTCGCCGCCCTGCCAGGTCAGCGGCACCCCGTCGAGCAGTGTCAGACGCGCCGCATCCGGAGTGCTCAAGCGCAAGCTTTCAACACGATGACCGCCCAGATACAACTCACTGAGCGTGGCCATCAGCGGTTTGACCCGGCCGTAAGGCAGTGCGACTTTGCCACCGTCGGCGGCATCAATGCGCCCGCCCCTCAACTCAACCAACAGCAGCTCATCGTCACCGCGCTCTGCCAGGGAAACAGGATCGAGCATATGCGGCTGGCTACGCAGCAGATGCAGAAGAATTGGCAACAGGCTGTGGCGCTCGCCATTGACGACAATGCCCAATTGCAAATCGAACCACTGCCGACCGGTATCCTCTTCGATCTCGGCGTACCAGTCTTCGACCGGCTCCACGTTGAAATGGAAATTGCTGCTGACGTCGACCTCCCAGCCGGCATCACGCAAAACCGGGATGCCCTGCTGGCTAAAGGTCAGCCACGCAGAATCATCGGCCAGCGTGAACATCTCACCCGGAAGATCGATGCTGCTTTTGCGCGAGGCTTTCTTGAAGCCGTGTTTTTGCAGTTGTTGACGCAAGGCTTTTTCGGCGGCCGGTTGGCGCTGAATCCGCTGGGTTTCGGCGCCCGACAGGATCATGACTTCCGGGTTGCGATCCTGCACCGGATGGCCGTCGTAGGTGAACAGCAACGCGGCGCGGTGCTCTGGCTCGTATTGCCAGCGCGTGTAGCGTTTGCCGCTTGCCAAGAGCAAATAGCCTTGGGGAGCCACATCCTCGACGATCCTTTCCGTCAGCTTTTTCGGCGGTGCCACTTGAGTGGCCGCGCTCATGCGATGGCTGAACTGCAACGCCTGGTGCGCCGGAATCTCCGGCGCCAGGGCCAGGTGGCAGGCCAGCTTCTCATCCAGATCATTGAGCAACGGCCCGATCTGGCGTTGCTCGCGATCCAGATAATAAAGCGGCTCCAGCGCGAGCACGCTTTCCACCGGCGCCTCGGCGCTTGTCCATTGCGGGCGATAACTGCCGTCAGCCTGCTCAGCCCAGGCAAATTGCGCACTGCGGCTGGCGCCCACCGTCAGCGGCTGCAAGGTTTGAAAATCGAGAAACAGCCGCGACGTGCGCAGGAGCATTTCCAGCAGTTCGGCTCCGCTGCTGCCCTCCAGCGGATAGCCGCTGTAATAGGCGTGATGGGAGTGCATCGCCACCAGCAACCGGGCAATGCGCAGATCCTGCTCGGTCAGGTAACCGGGCTGGCGCATCAACAGGTCCGACAGCGAGTACAACGGTTTGACGTCGCGTAGCTCACCGCTCTTGAGCTGATAAACCTTGAAAATATCCAGCTGCCACTTGCCGGCAACCGGTGAAGCCTTCAGTTGATAAAACAGCCGCGTGCTCGCCGCTTGCGAAGTTTCCTCGGCAGGCTGGGCGGTCGCGGGAATGGTGGACAGCCAATGCTCGAGTGAGCGACCGAGCTCAACCGTAGCCTCCTGCCCGGAGGCTTCGCTGACATTCATATCCAGACAATAAAGCACCGCTGCACAATGCTTGCAGTCGAAGCCGACCGGACATGAGCAATAGCAACGCAGGCCGCCCCCGCCTCGGTGCCGGGCTATGGAAAGGGTTTGCTCATAGGCCGTCTGATTGGACCCGACGCAGAATGCGGTGATTTGCCTGTCATTGACTTCGAGGATCTCGACGCGATCCTCAAGCGCATAAGCGCGAGCCTTGGCCAGCGCGTTGCTAGTGAACGTGTCGGTCCACGGCAGCGAAAGGATTTCCTCGATAAGCGCGCTCATGAACAATCCTTAGCCGGCCAATACTCGCGCCAACGTCGATTTGACCTTGCCCATGCCAGCGTGCAGCGCCTGCTCGATCTCGGCCATGGTGATGACTTCGGTCGTCTTGCCCGCCGCCGGGTTCACCACCAATGCCAGACAGGCGTATTCCAGATCCAGTTCTCGCGCCAGCGCGGCTTCCGGCATGCCGGTCATACCGACGATATCGCAGCCGTCACGCTCCAGGCGCACGATCTCGGCGACCGTTTCCAGACGCGGCCCTTGGGTGCAGGCATAAACGCCCTGGTCGCTGTACTCGCAACCTTCGGCGGCCACGGCGGCGATCAGGCGCTGACGCAACGCTTCGCTGTAGGGAAAGCTGAAATCGATGTGGGTGACATGTTCCAGGTCATCGGCGAAGAAGGTGTGCTCACGACCGCTGGTGTAGTCGACGATCTGGTGCGGCACACAGAAATGCCCGGTGCCCATGGCCGGATGAATCCCGCCCACCGCATTGACCGCGATGATCGCTTCGGCACCGGCCTGCTTCAGCGCCCAGAGGTTGGCGCGGTAGTTGACCTTGTGCGGCGGAAAGCGATGCGGATGGCCGTGACGGGCGAGGAACAACACTTCCTTGCCGGCGTACTCGCCGATCTGCACCTCGGCCGAAGGTGCGCCATAAGGCGTGTCCACCGCCAGCGACTGGCAAATGCTCAAGCCTTCGAGCTGCGTCAGCCCGGTGCCACCAATGATTGCGTAAACGGTCATAGGGAAAATCCTTAATCGATCAGTTGAGCGTCTTTAAGCGCGCCGATGGCGGTCAGCCAACGCGGATCCTGACGATAATCGGTACTGGCGAAGGCCTGACCACGCATGCGCGCAATGCGCGCAGACGGCTTGACCTTCATGCGCTGCGCAGCGCTGAGCGCGAGTTCGGCGGCGGCGCGGTCGTTGCACACCAGACCCATGTCGCAACCGGCAGTGAGTGCGGCCTCAATACGACTGGCGGCATCGCCAACCACGTGAGCGCCGGCCATCGACAGGTCGTCGCTGAAAATCACCCCGTCAAACTGCAATTCGCCGCGCAGGATGTCCTGCAACCAGCGGCGGGAGAAACCGGCCGGCTGCGCATCGACTTGCGGATAGATGACGTGAGCCGGCATTACTGCGGCCAACTGCTTGCTGAGCCTGGCGAAGGGCACCAGGTCGTTGGCGCGGATCTCTTCGAGGCTGCGCTCGTCGTTCGGGATCGCCACATGTGAATCTGCCTCAGCCCAGCCGTGGCCGGGGAAATGCTTGCCGGTGGCAGCCATGCCGGCGCTGTTCATGCCGCGAATGAATGCTCCGGCGAGCAAGGCGGCACGCTCCGGATCGCCTTCGAACGAACGGGTACCGACCACGGCACTGCGCTGATAGTCCAGATCGAGCACCGGGGCGAAGCTCAGGTCGAGACCGACCGCCAGCACTTCGGTGGCCATCATCCAGCCGCATTGCTCGGCCAGGTATTCCGCGTTCGGGTTGTCGGCGATGGCGCGCATCGCTGGCAGACGCACGAAGCCCTGACGCAGACGCTGCACCCGGCCGCCCTCCTGATCCACCGCCAGCAGAAGATCAGGGCGCACCGCGCGAATCGCCGCGCTGAGCTCGCGCACTTGACGCGGATGCTCAATGTTTCGGGCAAAAATGATCAGGCCGCCCACTTCGGGCTGGCGCAACAATTGGCGATCTTCGGCCGTCAGCCAGGTACCGGCGACGTCCACCATCAACGAGCCTTGCAGGCCAGCAGTCATAGAAATTCCTTGGAAACAGAAAACCCGGTCGACAGCCAGTCGCTGCCGTGAGCAGCGCTCGGCTGGTCAGTGACTTTTCTGTTGATCGGGTTCAGAACGAGAATCGGCATGGGCGGCTAGCTTAGCGGATCCCCGCTGCCGCGCCCACCCGTGCGCGGTCAAACCTTGGCGGCGACCGGTGTCGATTTGCTTCGCGGACGCAACTGCGCGGTGGCCATGGCCGCATCCGTGACGCCGGTTTCCGCGCGCATGCCGGCGGCGAGGAATGGCACCATCAGGCGCATCACTTGCTCGATCGAAGTATTGACGCCGAAATCAGTCTCAGCGATCGCACGCAACGCTTTGATACCGGACATGCTGAACGCGGCGGCGCCGAGCATGAAGTGCACGCGCCAGAACAGCTCGATCGGTGGAATACGCGGCGCCGCTTCGTTGACCAGCAACATGTAGCGACGAAATACCTTGCCGTACATGTCTTCGAGATAACGGCGCAAGTGGCCCTGGCTCTGACTGAAGGCGAGGCCAAGCAAACGCATGAAGATCGACAGGTCGTTGCCGCTGCGCGGTTGAACCACCAGCGCCTGCTCGACGAGAATTTCCAGGAGTTCTTCGAGGGTCGGCTTGTTTTCAGGCTTGGCCTGGCGTCGCTCAAGCTCTTTGTCAAGGCTGATGCAGAACGGCCCGAGGAAGCGCGAGAACACCGCTTGAATCAGCGCTTTCTTCGAGCCGAAGTGATAGTTCACCGCTGCCAGGTTGACGCCGGCCTTGCTGGTAATCAAACGCAATGAGGTTTCCGCGAAACCTTTCTCCGCGAACAACTGTTCGGCAGCATCAAGAATGCGTTCAACGGTTTCCGACTGGGCCATGGCTACTCCGCCTGACAAACACTTGTTTGAAACATACGTTTCAGCCTATGCAATGTCAAGCCTGCCGGTTCGTTTTGGGAATGGTCGGTCAGCTATTTAACCACACAAGCCCGGCGGATTAAAAAACGTGCCTGCTGACCGTCTGGCGGCGTACCGAAAAACGGTCATTGCCAAGCTCGCTTCACTGTATATAATCCCAGTCACTGTATAAAAAGACAGAGCGATCAATATGCTAAAGCTGACGCCACGCCAAGCCGAGATTCTGGCCTTCATCAAACGTTGCCTCGAAGACAACGGCTATCCGCCAACCCGTGCGGAAATCGCTCAGGAGCTGGGCTTCAAATCGCCCAATGCCGCTGAAGAACACCTCAAGGCGCTGGCCCGCAAGGGCGCCATCGAGATGACCCCCGGCGCTTCTCGCGGGATTCGCATTCCAGGCTTCGAAGCCAAACCCGACGATTCCACTCTGCCAATCATTGGCCGGGTCGCCGCCGGTGCGCCGATCCTCGCCCAGCAGCACATCGAAGAATCCTGCAACATCAATCCGGCCTTTTTCCATCCTCGCGCCGACTACCTGCTACGCGTACACGGCATGAGCATGAAGGACATCGGCATTTTCGACGGTGACCTGCTGGCAGTCCACACCACGCGTGAAGCACGCAACGGTCAGGTCGTCGTGGCCCGTATCGGCGATGAAGTGACGGTCAAACGCTTCAAGCGTGAAGGCAGCAAGGTCTGGCTGATTGCCGAGAACCCGGAGTTCGCTCCCATCGAAGTCGACCTGAAGGATCAGGAACTGGTGATCGAAGGCTTGAGTGTCGGCGTCATTCGCCGCTAATAGGAGGCTTTATGCAGTTCCCACATACCCCTCAGCAAACACAACTGCCTTTGTTCGAAGCGTTTCTGGCGCAACCGTTGGCGCCGATCCTGAAAGACGTGGTCGAGCGCCCATGGACTGCCGAACCTGAAGTATTCAGCGAGCTGTCACTGCGTGGTGCTGCCGGGAACTGCCTGAATCTTCTTGCCCCGATCCTTCGCGAACTCAGTGAGGATCAGGATGCGCGCTGGCTGACATTGATTGCACCGCCAGCCAGCCTGACGCAAACCTGGCTGCGGGACGCCGGACTGAACCGCGAACGCATTCTGCTATTGCAGCCGCGGGGCACGCAAAGCGCTCAGCAACTGGCGTGCGAAGCATTGCGGCTGGGTCGCAGCCACACCGTAGTGACTTGGCTCAATCCGCTGAACGCCAGTTTGCGCCAGCAGTTGATCAGCGCCGCCCGTACAGGCGATGCGCAGAGTTTGAATATTCGATTGGGTTGATCGCTGTTACACGCGCTGTGTGAAGCGCAGGGCTTCTCCATGGATAGAGAAGCCGATCTGAAGCGGTAATGCCTGATGATGAAAACAGGCCAGGATCAATGAAGAACCCGCGGCCCTTCTTCCTTATCAAACTCGCCTTCGACCATGCGGCCGGCCATTTGCACACCGACGCTCAACATCGCCTTGGCGATTTCGACATGCTGACCCTGAAGGAATGCTTTGGCATCCTCGGAGAAATCCAGTGTCACCAAAGAACCTTCGTCCTCAGCCCTGCGCAGTTCGATTCGGCCGTCTGGTAACTCGACAATTTCTAGAAAGGACGTTGGCATAAAAGTCTGTTCTCCACGAAAGGCAGGCATTATATAGACATCATTCGGGCTTCGCTCAGGATCTTGACCAGTAGCATGTTTCAGATTGCCACCGCGTCAATCGCCCTCAGCATTCATTCAGGCCTTCGCGAAAACGAATGGCCAAGCCTTTCAAATTCTGCCGCCAGCTTTCCAGCTCCTCACGATTCAATTCCTCCGGCGCCTGCTCTTCATCCAGATTGATCATCTGAATCAATGGCTGCGTCACGTCGCCCTTGGGTTTGTGTGGCGCTCGCGGTGGCTGAAACAACGCCGAATGCGCTGCCAGCAATTTTGCCAGCCACGTTTCCGGATTACCCGCCAGCTCGACCATTTCCGCCAGCTCCGGAATAGCAATCGACTCTAGCACTTCACGGGTCAGCAACATTTCTGCGCGCGGCGCACTCGCCTGCGGCAGGCGATAGAAACCAGCGATCTCATGGCAAAGCCCCAGCAAGGCACCGTAGAGATGAAATAGCGTTGATTCACGCCCGGCCTGAATCAGCGCCAGCGAATTCATTGCCCGGCCTTCCTCGGCGCGAGCCAGGGCTTCCAGCGACAGGCCGGCGAAATAGATCTTCTGGTTGGTGCGGGTATAGAGTTCGTGAGCCATGACGGCAGCCTCCACGACGAAATAATTGCTTCACACAGACCGGACAGTGTCATGGATCAGCCGATCCGACCGCAAGCACAAAACAAAAAGGCCGCATGAAAACCCGAGGGCTCACATGCGGCCTTTTCAGTGCCGGACTAACGCTTACTCAGCCTTGGCCTTCGCGCTGCGCTTGTCTTCCACCGTCCACTTGCCACCGTCGTAATACGCTTTCCAACCGGTCGGCTTGCCGTCGACTTCGGTCTGCACGTATTGCTCCTTGGTCTTGCGGCTGTAGCGGATCACCGCTGGCAGACCATCAGGATCCTTCTGCGGTGCTTCGCAGAGGAAATGATACTTCGGATCGATCTCATCCTTGTGCGGCAGAATCTCGATCACCAGCGGAGCACGGGTCTCGCGGTTTTTCGGGAACTGACTGGCCGCCAGGAACAGTCCGGATGCACCGTCACGCAGGATGTAGGTGTCGTTGACCTTTTCGCATTTCAGCTCAGGCATCTTCACCGGGTCCATTTTCGGTGGCGCCGCATCACCGCTTTTCAGCAGTTTGCGGGTGTTCTTGCAAGTCGGGTTGGTGCAACCGAAGAACTTGCCGAAACGGCCGGTCTTGAGCTGCATCT
>Ga0308159_1003399_pt1 | contig 16122 bp, 15 predicted proteins | sample PhyCR1_FD_201040 | JGI IMG/M metagenome (GOLD analysis project Ga0308159, IMG submission 201040) | Phyllosphere microbial communities from UC Gill Tract Community Farm, Albany, California, United States - DLSLC.R1 | ecosystem: Host-associated > Plants > Phyllosphere > Unclassified | place: USA... | reverse complement strand
ATCCCGACCTTGCGAGCGCCCGTGCCCCCCAAGGAGAAGCCATGAAACGCCAAGCGACCATCCACGGCCACGTGACCTACACCCCCGGCGACGGCGTTCCCATCCCGATTCCCGAAGGTCCGGTCGAGATCGAGGAGACCGACGACAGCGTGATCCTGGGCTGGGAACAGGCCGATGGCGTGGTGGGCTCGACGGCGATGCCGCGCATCCAGTACGAGCAGTATGTGGAGGCCGGCAAGATCCGTTTCGCCGACTGAGCGCGGCACGCCGCCCGGGCCGGCCGCCGGCCGGACTTCGCGTCAGGCACCGGCGTGGGCCTGCGCCAGGCACTCGCCGAACAGCGCCGTGGTGCGCCCCGGCTGCGGCGAGCGGCGCCAGATCGCGGTGAAGCGGCAGTCGTAGCGCAGTTGCGCGGGCGACACCGCCGCCATGCGCCCCTCGCGCTCGAAGACCGCGGCGTAGTGGTCGGGCAGGAAGCCCAGGTAGCGGCCCGAGAGGATCAGAAGCGCGATCGCCTCCTGGTCGTAGCCCGTGGCGCTGCGCGCCAGGCGCCGGGCATGGCTCAGCTCCATGTTGGGCGAGTGGTAGCCCAGCCCGGCGAAGGCATGGCGGCGCAGTTCGGCCCAGCCCAGCGCCGCGCCGACAACGCCGAACAGCGGGTGCGTGCGCCCGGCGTACAGCTGCATCGTCTCGCCGAACAGGTCGGCATAGGCCAGGCTCTGCGAGGCCCGGTGCGCCGGGATCACGCCGACCTGGAATCGCCCGTCGATCACGCCGCGCTCGATCGCGTTGATGGACGCCACGTGCACGTTCAGCCGCACGTCGGGCGCGCGCGCCGAGAACAGCGCGATCGCCTCGCCGATGCGCGCCTGCGGGTTGCTGGCCGTCTTGTCGAACAGGGCCAGGTCCAGCTCGCCGCCCATGCGGCCGTGGATGTCGTCGATGCCGCTGCGAAAGCCGTCGACCGAGGCCAGCAGGCGCAGCGTCTCGTCGTACACGCGCTGGCCCTCGGCCGTGAGCGCGAAGCCCGCGCGCCCGCGCCGGCACAGCGTGAGGCCCAGCCGCGTCTCCAGGTCCTTCACATGGCGGCTCACGGTCGAGGTGCCGATGTTCAGTTCCAGCTCGGCCGCCGTCATGCCGCCGCAGTCGACCACGCTCTTGAACACCCGCAGCAGGCGCAGGTCCATGTCGCTGAGCTGGCCCAGCACGGCGCGCTGGCGGGGCTGCGCGGGGGCGGCCTTTGGGACGGCGCGCCTGGCCGGCTTCTTAACTTGCATGAATCGTCAAGTGAACAGTGATGATTGTCCATTTTCGCCACTAAGCGGTCGGGCCAACAATGGCGCCTTCGTCCACCCCTGCACGCCGCACGCCATGAGCTCCGTCCTCACGCCCGACACCACGTCCTCCCACCCGCGCAGCGACGCCGCCTGGCTCGACGCGCACTGGATGCCCTTCACCGCCAACCGCCAGTTCAAGGCAGACCCGCGGCTGATCGTCGAGGGCAAAGGGGCGTACTTCACCGATGCCGACGGCCGCAAGATCTTTGACGGCCTGTCGGGCCTGTGGTGCACGGGCCTGGGCCACTGCCGCAGCGAGATCGCCGAAGCCGTGGGCCGCCAGGCCGCCAAGCTCGACTATTCGCCCGGCTTCCAGTTCGGCCATCCGCTGTCCTTCGAACTGGCCAATCGCATCAAGGGCCTCATGCCCGCCGGCGCCGGGCTGGACTATGTCTTCTTCACCGACTCGGGTTCCGAATCGGCCGACACCTCGCTGAAGATGGCCCGCGCCTACTGGCGCGCCAAGGGCCAGGGCACCAAGACGCGCCTCATCGGCCGCGAGAAGGGCTACCACGGCGTCAACTTCGGCGGCATCTCGGTCGGCGGCATCGTCGGCAACCGCAAGACTTTCGGCCAGGGCGTCGAGGCCGACCACATCCCGCACACGCAGCCGGCCATGGGCTCCTTCCACCGGGGCATGCCGGCCGAAGGCGGCGTGGCGCTGGCCAACCGCCTGCTCGACGTGATCGCCCTGCACGATGCATCGAACATCGCCGCCGTCATCGTCGAGCCCTTCTCGGGGTCGGCCGGCGTGGTCATCCCGCCCGTGGGCTACCTGCAGCGCCTGCGCGAGATCTGCACCCAGAACAACATCCTGCTGATCTTCGACGAGGTCATCACCGGCTTCGGCCGCTGCGGCGCCATGACCGGCGCCGAGGCCTTCGGCGTCACGCCCGACATCCTCAACTTCGCCAAGCAGGTCACCAACGGCGTGCAGCCGCTGGGCGGCGTGGTCGCCAGCAAGGAGATCTACGACACCTTCATGGCCGCGGGCGGCCCCGACTACATGGTCGAGTTCCCGCACGGGTACACCTACTCGGCCCACCCGGTCGCCTGCGCCGCCGGCATTGCCGCGCTCGACCTGCTCGAAAACGAAGACGGCCCCGGCCGCGTCAAGGCCCTGGCGCCGCACTTCGAAGCGGCCGTGCACAGCCTCAAGGGCAGCAAGCACGTGCTCGACATCCGCAACTACGGCCTGGCCGCCGGCATCACCATCGACCCCGTGCCCGGCGAACCCGCCAAGCGCCCCTACGAGATCGCCATGGCGTGCTGGAAGAAGGGCTTCTACGTGCGCTACGGCGGCGACACCATCCAGCTCGCACCGCCGTTCATCACGGAGAAGGCGGAGATCGACCGACTGGTGAATGCCGTGGGCGATGCGCTGGCAGAGACGGCCTGACCGGCCGGCTGACGCCGGATCACGATAAAAGCGCCCTTCGGGGCGCTTTTTTCTTGGCTCGCTGCCGTTTACGAATCGCGACAATAAGCGCTGCCGTACCACCCGCGTGACTTGCCGGGCGCCAGACCTCTGCCGACCACCGCGCGACGACGCCGACCTGAATTCCGCCCGCGCCGTGCTCGAAGAATCATTGCCGCTCGCTCCCGCGATCCTCGCGGGCCGCCCCGAATGCGTCGACGGGCCGCGGGCCGGGTCGTGGCGTCGCCTGTCGTGGCCTCGCCTGTCGTGGCCTCGCCTGTCGTGGAGCAGTGGGCCGCTGCTCCTCCTCTTGGCCATGCTCGTGCTGCTGGCGCTGCTGGGTCCGGCACGCGCGGACACGGCGCGCGCCCCCCTGAGCCTGTCGCGCCAGGCTGGCGGCATGGCGGCGGTCCATGCCCTGCAGGTGCTCGAGGACGGCAGCCGCGCCCTGACCATCGAGCAGGTGCGGTCGGCGCCCGACGCAGCGCGCTTTGCCTATCCGCCGGACCCGCTGCGCGGCAAGGAGGCAGACCGCGTGCTCTGGTTCCGTCTGGAGATGCGGCTGGCTGACCCTTCCGACGCCAGCCGCGACTGGCTGATGGTGGTCCCGACCGTCTCGACCCACGAGATCCGGTTCTACGGCCCCTTCGATGCCGATGGCAAGGCACTGGCACCGGTTGTCGTGACGGGCATGCGCCATCCTTGGGCGACCCGCCCGGTGGCATCGGAACAGATGGCCTGGCGCTTCCGCCTGCCCGGGCCGGGCATCTACACCGCCTACTTCCGGGTCGAGTCCACCTTCGCCCGGATCTACGACGTGAAGATCTGGGACCCCGTCGACTACCTGCAGTCCACCCAGGACAAGCGCATGTTCGATGCGCTGACCTACGGCCTGCTCCTCGGCCTCATGGTCTACGGGCTGGTGCTTTTCAAGGTCTTCGGCGAAGCCCTCTACGGGTTCTACGTGCTGGCCTGCGCCACCGGCATCCTCGCGCTGTCGGGCATCAACGGGCATGCACTGCGCTACGCCTTCGCGGACTGGCCCGCGGCTGCCGAGTTCGCGTATGGGGCCGGGCCTGCGCTCTGGGCGGTGTGCAAGCTGCAGTTCGGCCGTCGGCTGCTGCGGCTGCGCCACTTCGCGCCACGCCTGGATCTCCTGGTGCAGGTGATCACGGTGGCGCTGCTGCTCGCCGTGCCCTATGCCTTCTGGGGTGCGTACCCGCTGGCGACCTTCCGCCTGGTCCAGCTGTCGGTGGTGGGCTCCACGGCGGTCATGGTGGTCGGCGCGCTCATCGCGATGCGTCGGCGCTACTGGCCGGCCGTCCTGTACTTCTTCGGGGTCGCGATGCTGCTGGCCGGCATCGGTGCGATCGTGGTCGCCAGCTGGGGCTGGATCGCCTGGGCGCCGAACCAGATGAACATCTCCCAGGGTGCGTTGCTCGCGGAACTGGTCGTCTTCGGCGTGGCGATGGGCTCACGCCTGCAACTGGTGCACCGTTCGGAACGCGCGCTGGCGCTGCGCACCGAGCAGCTCGTGCAGGCATTGGGCACGGATGCGCTCACGGGCGTGGCCAGCCGCGCCGCCTTCGACAGTGCCGGCGAGACGCGCCTGCGCGATGGGAAGGCCTTCGCCGTGGCCATGCTCGACCTGGACGGCTTCAAGGCCGTCAACGACAAGCATGGCCATGCGGCCGGCGACGCCGTCCTGGCCGCGGTCGCCCGGCGCCTGCGCGAACGGCTGGGCAGTGACGAAATGGTGGCCCGACTGGGCGGCGATGAATTCGCCCTGCTGCTGGCCGATCGACCGGCCCACGCCCTGGCCGACGTGGCCGAGGGCCTGCTCGACGCCTGCCGCGCGCCCGTCGAGTTCGACGGGCTCCATCTGGTGGTCGGCGCGAGCGCAGGGATCGCGGTCCATCGCCAGCAGGACGAGACGCTGGCGCAGCTGCTCCGGCGCGCCGACCGGGCCATGTACGACGCGAAGCGCCAGGGCCCGGGCCTGCCGCTGGCCTTTGCCGATGACGCCGCGGCTGCGCAGTAGCTCGCACACGCCCGATGCTCGTCGCATCCCGGCATCCCAAATGATGCAGGGATGTTCCAAGCGCGGAGCGCCTGCCGGCCGATGCACATGACGTCCTAGGTGCCTACCTGCGCCCACGCGCGGTCAGAAAGTCCAGCAGCAGCGCTGTCGCCTTCGACAGATGCTCCCGGCCGCGAAGGCAGATGACGTAGTTGCGTCGTGCCCAGGCATTGGTGAGCGGTATCAGCTTCAGCCCGTACAGATCGGCCTGCGACGCGGCTCCTTCCATGGGGACGATCGTGCTGCCCAGGTTGGCACGAACCACCCGCAGGGCTGTTTCGAAGTTCGACACCGTGGATCGGAACTCCAGGCGGTGACCCGCAATCGCCGCCGCCCGCTCCAGGACGGCGTTGACCGCACTGGGCGCCGTCAGCCCCACCAGGTCATAGGGCAGGATCGACTCGAAGGCCACCCGCTTGCGCCCGGCCAGCGGATGCGATGCATGCACGGCCACCCCGAGGTGATCGACCCGATAGGGAACGGTGTGCAGGCCGTCCAGGTTGGCCACATCCCACAGCACGCCCAAAGACGCACTTCCATCCTTCACGCGGCGGGCGATCTCGCGGCTGAATTCCTCCTCGATGTGGACATGGATCGCACGATGTTCCGTGCGGGCCATGAAAGCGGCCACGTCGTCCGGCAGTGATTCGGCGATCGCCGAGATCGTGCCAAGCAGTCGAACATGGCCGCGCACGCCGGCCCCGAAGCTCGCCATGTCCTGCGAGACGCGGCTCGCGCTCGAGAGCATGGTTCTGGCGTGCGTGAGCAGCGTCTCGCCGGCCCCCGTCGGACTGACACCGCGGCGGCGGCGCTCGAAGAGAGCGACGCCGAAGTCGCTCTCCAGGATGCCCAATCGTTTGCTGATCGCCGACGGCACGACGTTCTCCAGTTCCGCGGCGCGGCGGATGTTCCCGGTTTCGCAGACCGTCACGAAATACCGCAGCGTTGTGAGATCCAGATCCTTCATGGGACGTCATTGTGGCGTGACAAACAGAGAACACGAGGATGACGAAATACCACTTTCTGGAATGCGACCGGTGCATAGACTGAAGACAAACGAAAGCATGGAGATACCTGGATGAATCGTCGATCTCGCCTGGCCGCAGCACAGCTCTGTGCCTCGGCCATCGGGCGCACAGTGATGGCCGCGTCCCACCCACAGCTGCGCAAACGCTTCGACGACCTCGTCGTGCAGCAGTCGCACGCCGCGGTGGATTGAGCCGATGACACCGACGCCACCCCGCGAGCCGCAAGCCCCACGCTGCCTTGCGCAGGACCCGCAAACCATTCGGCCGCGCCATCGGCTTCCCGCAGGCGCGACGGATTGCCACTGCCACGTCTTCGTGGATCCGCAGCGCTACCCGCTCAATCCGGTGCGCTCCTACACACCGGGGTTGGCGACGCTGGATCAGTACCTGGCCATGTGCAAGACCGTGGGGCTGGAGAGAACCGTGCAGGTCAATGCCAGCGTCTACGGCTTCGACAACCGACCGACCCTCGACGTCATAGCGGCACTGGGCCAGCACCGCGCGCGGGGCGTCGCCGGCATTCCCCTGACCGGGGCGCAGTCCGATCTGGAAACCCTGCATGCGGGCGGCATCCGGGGCGTGCGCGTCTCCACCAGCGTGAAGGGCTATGGCGGCACGGATGCGATCGGTGCGCTGGCAGCCCGGGTGCGGCCTCTCGGGTGGCACGTGCAGATCCACCTGGCTTCGGCGGATGAACTGGTCGGGCTCGAAGACACCTTGCTTCGCACCCCCGTCCCGCTGGTGATCGACCACATGGGGAGCGTGCGCGGGGGACAGGGAGTCTCCAACGCGGGATTTCAGGTTCTGCTGCGTCTGCTGCGCGAGCGGGATGACTGCTGGTGCAAGCTCTCCAGCTGGTACCGGCGTTCGGACGCTGGCGCTCCCGGCTTCGACGACATGGTCGCGCCAATCCGGGCGCTGATCGAGACGAGGCCGGACCGCCTGGTGTTCGGCACCAACTGGCCGCACCCGGACCTCTTCCCTCCGAGCCGGATGCCCAACGACGGCCAATTGGTGGATCAGTTCTGCGACTGGCTCGCAGACCCTGCCTTGCTCCACCGCATCCTGGTCGACAACCCCGCCCGGCTCTACGGATTCGACGACTGAAACGCCGCCTTCAGGGCTGCATCGCGCGGCATGCGCCGGCCGGCCGAGGCCGGGCGCGCGGACGCACACACAACGCACCAGGAGACCCGCAGTGAATCAACTTTTCAATCGACGCCACATGTTGACGGCGCTGGCCGCCGCGGGCGTGGCGCCGGTGGTGGCCTGGCCGGTGTCCGCCCTGGCGGACACCTACCCGTCCCGACCGGTGCGCTTCGTCAACCCGTTCGCTCCGGGGGGATCCGCCGACGTCCTCTCGCGCCTGATCGCGACGAAGCTGGGCCAGGTGACCGGCACCACCTTCTTCGTGGACAACGTCGGCGGCGCCGGCGGCACCATCGGCTCCGACAAGGTCGCCAAGGCCTCGCCGGACGGATACACCATGCTGTTGTCGAATGTGGCACCGCTGGCCATTGCGCCGAGCCTGTATCCGAAGCTCCCGTACGACCCGGTGAAGGACTTCGATCACATCGCGCTGTTCGGCCAGTTCCCGAACGTGCTGCTGGTCGGCCCCCAGGTGCAAGCCAAGACCTTCGCCGAATTCATCGCGGAAGCCAAATCCAAATCGCGCGGTGCGGCCAATCCGTTCACCTTCGGATCGGCCGGGAACGGCTCCTCACCGCACCTGTGCGGAGAGCTTCTGAAGCTCAGGGCCGGGATTCCCGCGCAGCACATCCCCTTCAAGGGCGCTGGTCCCGCGTTGCTCGCCGTCATGAGCGGCGAGCTGGCCTTCCAGTTCGAGAACATCTCGACGGCCCTTCCGCAGATCAAGGGCGGGAAGCTGCGCGCGATGGGCGTCACCGGAGCGACGCGAAGCGCCTCCCTGCCCGACGTGCCGACGATGCAGGAACTTGGCCTGAAGGACTTCGTGGTGGGTGCTTGGTACGGCATCTCGGCGCCTGCGAAAACGCCGCCGGCCATGGTCCAGGTCATTGCCGACGCGGTGGCCACCACGCTCGCCGATCCGGCATTGCAAGCGAGGCTGGCCGAACTCGGCGTCGAGCCCCCGCCCGTCGCGCCTGGGAAGGTCAAAGCCTATGTCGCGGCCGAAGGCAAGCGCTGGGGCGACCTGATCAAGCGAAGCGGCGCCAAGCTGGATTGAAGCAGTTGACCCGAGCACCGGGCTCGAAGATGACCCCATGAGTTCAGTCGTTCTGTCCCGTGTCTACTCGCTGGACGACTTTCAGGCCAGGGCGCGGCGATTCCTGCCGCGGCCCGTGTACGAGTACGTAGCCGGCGGAACGGAAGATCTCGCCACGCTGGCGGAAAACCGGTCGATCTTCCAACGCTACGCGCTGGTGCCGCGGCTCATGCGCGACGTTTCGAAGCGCAGCCTGCAGACGCGCCTGTTCGATGAAACGTGGCAGGCGCCGTTCGGAATCGCCCCCATGGGACTCAGCGCCCTCTCCGGCTATCGCGGCGACCTGAGGCTCGCCAGTGCGGCGCGGGCTGCCGGCATCCCGATGATCGTGAGCGGGACCTCGACGATCCGGATGGAAGATGCGATTGCGCAGAATCCCGACGCCTGGTTCCAGGCCTATGTGCCGGGGGACATGGAGCGCACGCTCCCGCTGCTCGAACGCGCACGCCGCGCCGGCTTCAAGACCCTGGTGCTGACGGTGGACACCTTCATCGGCGCCAGCAGGGCGAACCAGACGCGCGCAGGCTTCAGCACGCCCTTGCGTCCAGGGCCGCGGCTGGCCTGGGACGGATTGACGCATCCGCGCTGGCTGCTGTCCGTGTTTCTGCGCACGCTGGTGTGCCACGGCATGCCCCACTTCGAGAACTCCTTCGCGACGCGCGGCGCGCCGATCGTTTCGTCACGCGCGCAACGCGATCATGCGCCCAAGGACCACCTGGACTGGGAGCGCATCGCGGCCATCCGCAAGCAGTGGCCGGGACGACTCATCGTCAAGGGCGTGCTGCACCCGGGCGACTGCGCGGCTGCACGGGACGCCGGCGCCGACGGCCTCATCGTCTCCAACCACGGCGGCCGCCAGCTGGACGGCAGCCCGTCACCGATGCGGATGCTGCCGGCGATCCTCGAACACCTGGACCGTTCCGGCCCGCGGATTCCCGTCATGCTCGACAGCGGCTTTCGCCGCGGCACCGATGTGCTGAAGGCGCTGGCGCTCGGCGCGAGCTTCGTGTTCGTGGGGCGCCCGTTCAATTTCGCGTGCTCGGTGGCCGGTGAACCGGGCGTGGCGCATGCGATCGACCTGCTGCACCAGGAGGTCCGCCGCGGCCTGGGGATGATGGGCTACGCGAACGTGGCGCAGCTGTCGCACGCCTTGAGCGATGGCGCGATGATCGACCTGGCCGGCGCTGCGCCAGGCGCCGTGCTTCATCGCCCGACGTCGGTGGCCGGTGGCGGCAGCATGAAGGGTGTCCCCGTCTGCCCGGGCGGCTGGGCGGTCGTCGAGGGGGCGCACCGATGAGCGTGGTCACGCCTGCCGCAACGGACGCTGAGCGCCAGGCGCTGGCGCCCACCGGCGTCCTGCGGGTCGGCTTGTACTCCGGCAGCCCGACCTCGTATCTGGAGGCGGGCGGAGGCAATCCGGTGCGAGGGGTCGGCTACCTGCTCGGGCGCGAACTGGCGCGATCGCTGGCCGTGCCGTTCGAGCCGGTCGTCCATCCCCGAAACGCAGAACTGCTGAAAGCGGTCGGGGCTGACGACGTCGACGTGGTGTTCACCAACGCCACCGGCAAGCGGGCCCAGTACATCCATTTCTCCGATGCGCTGCTCACGCTCGACAAGGGCGTGCTGGTTCCCGCGAGATCTGCCGCCCGCGCCATCGACGACGTGACGGTCGAGGGACGTCGGATCGGGTTCAGTGCGGGGAGTTCGACCGCGGCCGAATTCGGGCGGCTCTACGGCAATCCGACCCTGGTCGCGGTGGAGTCGCTCGCCGATGCCGCCGCCATGCTGGCCGCCTCTTCGCTCGATGGCTTCGCCACGAACAAGGCGATCCTGTTCCAACTCGCCGAGGCGATGGGCGCGGCGCGCATCCTGGAGGGCGCCTGGGGCGTCGAGCACCTCGCGCTGGGCATCCCGATCACGCGTGACGCCGGCCTGCCCTACCTCCAACGATTCGCGGCATGGGTTGCGCAGAGCGGGGCCTTGGGCGACGCGGTTGCCCGATCGGGCCTGCAAGGCGTGAGGCCGTATTCGAAAGACCCGCTGTGAATAGGCAACAGGTTTTCACCTCGCACGCACCCGGCGCGTCAGCGCGGCCGAGCGTTTGGTGAACTCCTCGGCCACGCTGGCCAGCATGTGTTCGAACTGCCGGGTGATGAGCGAGGTGGGGCGCGAGCTGCTGACCAGAGTCCGCGGACGGGTCTGAATCGACGGCTTGAACTGCCGTATGACGAGTTGCGGGAAGGCGCCCATGAGGAGCGGGAACGGGTCGACGAGCGCCACGCCCGCACCAGCCTGTGCCAGCGCATAGGCCGAGAAGGTCTGGTTCACGGTGAAGGTGATGCGGCCATGGGTGTTGCGCTTGCGCAGCGCCTCGCGCACGGCCCAGCCCAGCCGGGTGTCCTCGGCAAAGGAGATCAGCACCTCCTGCTCCAGGTCGGCGGCAGTGACCGACTGCAGGGCCGCCAGTCGATGGTCTGCCGGCATCGCGCAGCCCAGGTCGGCTGAGCAAAGTTCGACCGCCTCCATATCGGTCCCGCCTTCGGGAACGTCGATGACGCCCAGATCGACCTGGTGGTTGGTGATCGATTCCAGCACCTGGCGCGTGGACTGTGCGCGCAGGTCCACGCTGACCTTGGGATACACCGCACTGAAGCGGCTGATCGCGGCGGCCACGATGGTGGCCGACAGCGACGCGACGCTGGCGATCGTGAGCGAGCCGGAATGCCCGCTGCGGATCTCGTCCGTCAGCTGCTGCACCGCGTCGACCTGGCCGAAGAGGCGCTCCACCTGTGGCAGCAGCGTCTGCGCCTCGGGCGTGATCACCAGCCGTCCCTTGATGCGCTGGAACAGGCTCAGGCCCATCTCCTCTTCCAGCAGGTGGACGGTGCGCGTGACCGCGGGCTGCGAGATGTGCAAGAGCCGCGCGGCGCCCGACACGCTTCCGGTCTTGACGACCGCGCGGAACACGGCCAGGTGCCTCACGTTGACGTTCATACCTATAACTTCATGTTGCCGCCATCTTGCAAGAATTGTATTGGACCTGATACCTGCGCATTCCTAAACTGCGCCCGAAGTCATCCAACCGACACACACCTTCAAGGCACTCGACATGAATGTCAGCACCAGCGGTTCGTGGGCCGATCGCGCCCGCCAGCTTTCCATCGAAGGCCGCGCCTTTATCGACGGCAGCTACCGTGCCGCCTTGTCCGGCAAGACCTTTGCCAACGTCAACCCGGCGACGGGTCGGGTCCTGACCGAGGTGGCTGCCTGCGACGCGGAGGACGTGGAACTGGCCGCGCGTTCCGCACGCCAGGCCTTCGAATCGGGGGTGTGGGCGCGCATGGCGCCGGTGGAGCGCAAGCGCATCCTGCTGAAGTTCTCGGAACTCATGAGCACCCACCGGGAAGAGCTGGCCCTGCTCGAATCCCTGGATGTGGGCAAGCCCATCACCAACGCGCTCAACGGTGACCTGCCCAGCGCCATCGGCTGCATCCAGTGGTACGCCGAAGCCATCGACAAGCTCTACGGCGAGGTGGCGCCCACCGCCCCCGACCTGACCGCGATGGTGGTGCGCGAACCCATCGGCGTGGTCGCCGCGGTCGTTCCCTGGAACTACCCGCTGTCGATGGCCTCGTGGAAGCTGGGGCCGGCGCTGGCCGCAGGCAACTCGGTGATCCTCAAGCCCGCCGAGCAGTCGCCGCTGACTGCGATCCGCATCGCGGCGCTGGGGATGGAGGCCGGCCTGCCGCCGGGCGTGCTCAACGTGGTGCCGGGCTTCGGCGAAACCGCCGGGCAGGCGCTGGGCCGCCACATGGATGTGGACGCGGTGGGCTTCACCGGGTCGACGGAAGTAGGCAAGCTGTTCATGCGCTACTCGGGCGAATCGAACATCAAGCGCATCGGCCTGGAGTGCGGCGGCAAAAGCCCGCACATCGTGCTCGCCGACTGCGATGACCTCGATGGCGCGGCGCGTGCGGTGGCGGCCGGCATCTTCGGCAACGTGGGCCAGGTCTGCAACGCCGGCTCGCGCCTGATCGTGGAGGAGCCGATCCGCGACGCGCTGCTCGAAAGGGTCGTGGCCATCGCCCGCGAACTGAAGCCCGGCGACCCGCTCGACCCCGCAACGCGCCTGGGTGCCATCGTCAGCAGCGCGCAGCTGTCGAGCGTGCTGCAGCATGTGCAACGGGGCAAGGACGAAGGCGCGCGCGTGCTCACCGGCGGCGAACGCGTGCTCGCCGAAACCGGCGGCTTCTTCATGGCCCCCACCGTGTTCGACCGCGTCGACAACGGCATGCGCCTGGCACAGGAAGAGATCTTCGGCCCGGTTCTTGCGACCATCACGGTCGATGGCCTGGACCAGGCGCTGGCGGTTGCCAACAACACCATCTACGGCCTGGCCGCTGGCATCTGGACCCGCGACATCCGCAAGGCCCAGAAAGCCAGCAAGGCATTGCGCGCCGGTGTGGTGTGGATCAACTGCTTCGACAAGGGCAACATGTCCGCCCCCTTCGGCGGCTTCAAGCAGTCCGGCTTCGGCCGCGACAAGTCGATGCACGCCTTCGACAAGTACATGGATTGGAAAGCCGTCTGGACGGCCGCCTGACCCGGTTCCCTTCCTTCCCTCCCTCCCTTTGCCAACCCCCCGGAGATGTCTATGACTGCGAAACACCTTCCTGGTACCAGCACCAGGCGTCGCTTCCTTGGAGCCACCGGCGCGCTGGCGGCCGCGGTCTCGCTGCCGGGCCGCGCGGCCGCGGCCGGGCCGCTGGTCGTCACCTGCTGGGGCGGCGCCTACGAGAAGGGCATCCGCGACGTGTTTGCCGATCCCTTCACGAAGGAGACCGGCATTCCCGTCACGCTGGTGAACAACGCCGACCTCACGAAGATGAAGGTCCAGGTGGACAGCAGGAACGTGCAGTGGGACGTGTTCGACAGCATCGGCCCGCAGATCACTGCCGGCGCCAAGCAAGGCCTCTGGGAAGACATCGACAAGAGCGTCGTCGACACCGCCGACCTCGTCTCGCCCGGCGGCAACAGCTACGTCGGCACGTACTTCTACGGTGGCGGCATCGCCTGGAATCCGACACGCTTCCCCGAAGGCAAGCGGCCCATGACCTTCAAGGACTTCTGGGACGTCAAGCAGTTCCCCGGCCGCCGCGGCCTGCGCACGCGCATTCCGGAGGCGCTGGAGATGGCCCTGGTCGCCGACGGCGTGGCCCCGGACAAGCTCTACCCGCTCGACGTGGAGCGCGGCTTCAAGGCACTCGACCGCATCAAGCCCCACGTCAAGAAGTGGATCGAGACCACGCCCGAAACCGTAAGCCTGCTCACGAGCAACGAGATCGACTTCTCGTTCACCTACCTCAGCCGGATCATCCCTGCGCAGAAGGCCGGCAGCGCGGTGGAAATGTCTCGCGCACAGACCATCAACAGCCTCGAGTACCTGGCCGTGCCCAAGCATTCGAAGAACCGCGAAGCGGCCATGCGCTACATCGCGTTCTGCCTGCGTCCCGACCGCCAGGCGGCCTTCGCCAACCTGCTGTACTTCGCGCCTAACTCGAAGAAGGCGCAGGCGCTCGTCCAGCCCGAGGCGCGCCAATACATGCCGGACGCCACGAACCCTGCCAACGTGATCGTCAACGACGCCTGGTGGGGCGACAACTTCGACGTGCTGCAGAAGCGCTTCACCGAGTGGATGCTGACCTGATCCGCAAGGGTTGACGGCTCGATGATCCACGCGCTCGCTCCCCGCACGGTGGTCCTGCTCCTCGTGCCGGTGCTGGTCCTGCTGCTGGCGATGTTCGCCTACCCGCTGGGCCTGGTGCTGTGGACGAGCCTTCACGACGCCACGGGGCAGTGGTCGTTCGAAGCGTATGCCCGGCTGTCTTCCAGCACGCTGTTCTACCGCGTGCTGCTGAACACGCTGGAGATCAGCGGCTGGTCCACGCTGGCCAGCCTGGTGCTGGGCTACGTGATCGCGTTGCACCTGGCCCGGCTGCCGCCGGCCCGACGCACGCTGTACCTGGTGATGGTGATGCTGCCCTTCTGGACCAGCATCCTGGTCAAGAGCTTTGCCTTCTCCATCGTGCTGGGCGAGCAGGGCCTGGTCAACCGGGGCCTGGTCGCCGCGTTCGGCGAGGCGGCGCGCTCGGAGCTGATCTTCAACCGCACGGGGGTGGTCCTGGGCATGACGAACTTCCTGCTGCCTTTCGTGGTGCTGCCCGTGCTGGCCAGCCTGCTGGCCCAGAACCAGAGCCTGTACCGCGTCGCGCAGATCATGGGCGCCGGCCCGCTGCGCGTGTTCTGGTCGATCACGCTGCCACTGTCGCTGCCCGGCGCGATGGCCGGCGCGCTGATGGCGCTCACCCTGTCCACCGGCATGTACATCACGCCTGCGCTTCTTGGGGGCCGCAAGGAGATGATGATGGCCAACCTGGTCGACTTCTACACGCGGCAGACGCTGGACTGGGCCATGGCTTCGGCCATCGCGATCCTGCTGCTGTTGATGTCGGCGGTGCTGATCGCACTCATGCTCAAGGCCCGTGGCCAGGAAGGTGTCACCGTATGAGCAAGGGTGAGTCGGCCGCCGGCGCCGCAGCGGCAACCCGGGCGCAGCGGGCCTGGCGAGGCGCGGGCAGCATGGCGGCATGGGCCGGCTACCTGTTCCTGGTGATCCCCAGCCTGATCGTCATTCCGATCTCGCTCAACGGAACCCAGGAGCTGCAGTTCCCGCCGCAGGCGCTGTCGCTGCAGCTCTATGCGCAGTTCTTCACCGAGCGCGCCTGGTGGGGCGCGGCCGTGCAGAGCGCCTGGGTGGGTGCGATCACCGCCGCGCTGTCGCTGCTGATCGCGCTGCCGGCGGCGTATGCGCTGTCGCGCACCGACTGGCGCCTCAAGCGCGTGCTCGAAGTGGGCTTCATGAGTCCCATGCTGGTGCCCGTCATCGTGCTGGGCCTGGGGATGTACATCCACCTGTCGGCGCTGCGCATGGTGGACACCACCTTCGGCATCGTCCTGGCGCACGTGGTGCTGGTGCTGCCGTACACCTTCATCAGCCTGATGGCGGGCCTGCGCCAGACCGACCCGGCACTCGAGACGGTCGCCATGCTCATGGGCGCCAGCCGGCTGCGCATCATCGTCGAGGTGGTGCTGCCGCAGATCTACGGGCCGATCCTCGTGGGCACCCTGTTCGCGTTCCTGATCTCGTTCGACGAGGTGGTGGTGGCCTACTTCCTCACCGGCCCGGCCACCCAGACCCTGCCCGTCAAGATGTACAGCGCCATCAAGTGGGAAGTGTCCCCGGTGCTGGCCGCCGTGTCGACGCTGCTCACCCTCCTGTCGCTGGCCACCTGCCTGGCGATCTCGGCTCTACAGCGGCGCGCTGAACGCGCAGCGCGCGAACGACCAACCCCTTGACCCGGAACCCCTCATGTCACGATCCAGCACCCTGGGCGTGGGCACCCGCACGCCCGAAGAACGCCGCCGACTCATCGAGGCCGAGCCCCTGCCCGCCAATCTGCTCGCCCTGCTGAGCGACGCCGCCGACGAGATGGAGGAGGCCACGCTGTGGAACTTCTTCGAGCACGGGCAGGCGATGAGCTACCGCGCGGTCCACACCCAGGTGCTGCGGCTGGCTGCGGGCCTGCAGCAGCTGGGCATCGGCAAGGGCACGCACGTGGCCGTCATGCTTCCGAACATTCCCGCTTTTCCGCTGACCTGGCTGGCGCTGGGCGCGCTCGGTGCGGTGATGGTGCCCGTCAACGTGGGCTACCAGAAGCGCGAACTCTGCTACGTGCTCAACGACAGCGGCGCCACCTTCCTCGTGACCGACCACGAGCGATGGCCCACCGTGCAAGCAGCGCGCGCCGATGGCGACATTCGCCTCGAGAGCTCCGCCTGCGTGGTCTTCGGCGGCCGGGACGACGCCGAAGCGAGCGATTGGGACGCCCTGGCGGCATCGACAGCCACGCCTCGACTGCCCGACGTGGGCCCGGACGACCTGCTCAACATCCAGT
>Ga0308159_1003398_pt1 | contig 16125 bp, 22 predicted proteins | sample PhyCR1_FD_201040 | JGI IMG/M metagenome (GOLD analysis project Ga0308159, IMG submission 201040) | Phyllosphere microbial communities from UC Gill Tract Community Farm, Albany, California, United States - DLSLC.R1 | ecosystem: Host-associated > Plants > Phyllosphere > Unclassified | place: USA... | reverse complement strand
CATCAACCTGCTCATCGACGTGATCCTGGGCCTCATCGACCCGCGCACCCTCGGAGGCTCGACGCATGTCTGATCGACGCACCCGCCGCATCCCGGCATCCCTCATCGCGGGTCTGATCATGCTGGGACTGCTCGTGGTCATCGCCGTGATCGCCCCGATCCTCTGGGGGACGGCCGCCACCGCTGTCACCCCCGACACCCGTTCGGCCCCTTCGGCGGCGCACTGGCTCGGCACCGACGACCTCGGTCGCGACGTCTTCGCCCGCACTCTCGTCGCGACCCGTCTGACCCTGATCATGGCCGCGGCTGCCACCGCCGGCTCCGTCGTCCTGGGCGTTCTGATCGGCGGACTCGTGTGGGTCGGACCGCGATGGGTGCGCGAGTGGGTGCTGCGCATCATCGACTCGACCGTCGCCTTCCCCTCTCTGATCCTCGCGCTCGTCATCGCCGCGATCCTGGGGGCCGGCACCGCCTCGGCCGCCGTGGCGATCGCGGTCGCGGGCGTCCCGAGCTTCGCCCGCATCACCTCGAACATGACCGGGGCGGTGGCGAACGGCGACTACGTCGGCACCGCCCGCCTGCTCGGCGTTCCCCGCTTCCGGCTGTTCAGCCGGCACCTGCTGCCCAACATCTCGGGCCCGCTGCTTGTGCTCATCGCGTCGAGCTTCGCCCTTACGCTCCTCGATATCTCGAGCCTGTCGTTCGTGGGACTGGGGGTTCAGAGCCCCGAGTTCGACTGGGGGCGGCTGCTCAACGAGGGTCTTCCGGCCGTGTACTCCCAACCCCTCCAGGTGGTCGGGCCGTCGGTCATGCTCGTCTTCGCCGGCGTTGCCGCGATGCTCACGGGCGACGGCCTCGCCGTGTACCTCGACCCTCGGGGTTCCCGCGCGGCGCGGTCGACCCCCGCCCGCCGCGCCCCGCGCGGCCCCTCCACCCGCCCCGACGCCCTCGTCGAGGTCCGCGGCCTCACCGTCCGCGCTCCCGGCGGCAAGACCCTCGTCGACGGCATCTCGTTCGAGATCGCGCCCGGTGAGATCCTCGGCCTGGTGGGCGAATCGGGCTCCGGCAAGTCGATGACCGCGATGTCGCTCGGTCGCCTTCAGGCGGATGGAGTGGCGGTGGATGCCGAGGTCCTCCGCCTCGACGACCTCGATCTCCTCGCCGGGGGCCACCGTTCCCGCCTCGCGAAGGAGATCGGGCTGGTCTACCAAGACCCGGGGTCGACCTTCAACCCAGCGCTGCGGATGGGCGCACAGCTGACCGAGGTCGCCCGCGTCCACCTGGGACTCTCTCGCCGCGCCGCGCGCGACACTCTCCGCGACGGCCTCGGCGAGATGCGCATCCGCGAGCCCGAGAAGGTCATGGGCCAGCACCCGTTCCAGCTCTCGGGCGGCATGCTGCAGCGCGCCGGCATCGCCAGCTCGCTCGTCACCGACCCGAAGCTGCTCATCGCCGACGAGCCGACCACGGCCCTCGACGTCACGGTGCAGGCTGACGTCCTGCGACAGCTGCGTCGGGTGAACCGCGACCACGGCACCGCGGTGCTGTTCATCTCGCACGACATCGGCGTGGTCGAGGCCCTGTGCGACCGCGTCCTCGTGATGCGCACCGGCGAGATCGTCGAGCGGCTCACGTCCGACCAGCTCCGCCGCCGCGAGGTCGAGCACCCGTACACGCGTGCTCTGCTGGCGGCCACTCCCACCCTGAAGACGACACCCCGCCCGATCGAGGAGCACGACCGTGTCTGATACCCCTCTTCTGCGCATCAGCGACCTCTCGGTCGACCTGGGTCATGGCATCCGGAGCACTCGCGTTCTGCACGGCGTGAGCCTCGAGGTCGAGCGAGGGCGCACGATCGGCATCGTCGGCGAGTCGGGCTCGGGCAAGTCGACGCTCGCCAAGACCATCGTCGGGCTTCACCGCATCGCGACGGGCTCCGTCGTCTTCGACGGCGTCGAACTCGCCTCGGCCCCGCGCGCGAGCGTCGCGACGGTGAGGCGTCGCGTGCAGTACATCCCGCAGGACCCGTTCTCGTCCCTCGACCCGCGACGCACGATCGGGCAGACCCTGGCCGAGGCGATCGATCCCGTCGGCGCGCGCGAACGGCGGCACCATGCGCGGATCGTCGAGGCCCTGGCATCCGTCGCTCTGCAAGAGGATGCCGTCGACCGCTACCCGCACGAGTTCTCGGGCGGTCAGCGCCAGCGCGTCGCGATCGCACGGGCTCTCGTCGTGGACCCCGACGTCATCGTCGCCGACGAGATCACCTCGGCCCTCGACGTGTCGACGCAGGCCGAGATCCTGCAGCTGCTGGAGAGACTGCAGCGCGAGCGGAACCTCACGATGCTCTTCATCTCGCACAACCTCGCCGTGGTGGAGGAGCTGTGCGACGAGGTGGTCGTGCTGCTGCACGGGCGCATCGTCGAGCAGGGGGCGATCGCCGAGGTGTTCGCCGATCCGCGCGAGGCGTACACGCGGCGGCTGCTCGAGTCGGTGCCCGGTGGAGCGGCGTTCGACGTCACCGCCCCGGTCGTCACCGCGGCGTTGCGGACGGTGCCGGTCCGGGGGCGTCGGCGGTTGTTCGGGTGAAGATCGGGGCCCTCAGTTCTTCGTCGTCCCTCCGTGCCGCGCACCGCCCAACGGCGACGAGGCGATGACGAGGGCCGCGACGACGAAGAACCCGGTGCCCACGCCGAGCGTTGCGGCAGGACCGATCACCGTCATGAGCAGCCCCGCCAGGAGCGCTCCGACGAAGAATACCGAGCGGTTGACGGTACGGATGGTGGAGTTCATCCGCCCCTGGATGCCATCGGGTGCGACGGACTGACGGTAGGAGATGTCGTTGGTGTCCTCGATCCCCATCGCCAGTCCGTAGACGAATTGGGCGGCGGCGACGACGCCGACGGTGACCCCGATGCCACCGTCGGGGCCGAGCGGCACGAGTGCGAGGGCGGCCCAGGGTAATACGACCAGAACGCGGCCGAGCAGGATCGCGCATCCCGCCCCGAGGCGGGCGCCGAGGCGCGGGGCGATGACCGCTCCCGCGAAACCGCCCACTCCCCCGAGTGCGAGGGCGACCCCGTAGGCCCAGGGCGGCAGGGCGAGTTCTCGCAGCGCGAAGACGACGAATGCCGTCACCACGATGCTGTTGCCGAGGAACCACACGTGGATCGACAGGGCGAGGGGCCGGAGCGTCGGATGCCGATACGTGTAGCGCATGCCCTGGGCGATCTCGTGCCCGACGTGTCGACCGGCGGCTCGCGGCGCGGCCCTCTTCTCGGACACGACGATGCGCGCCTGCAGAACAGCGGCGACGGCCGCGATGACGGCGTCGATCACGAAGAGGATCGGCGCACCCACGACCGCGAGAAGCGCACCGCCGATCGCGGGTCCCGCCGTCTGGGCGACGGTCTGACTCTGTCCGAGTCGGGCGTTGGCCGCGGGAAGCGACGCCCGCGGCACGAGTCGTGGCAAGAGTGGTTGCGCCGCGGAATCCCCGAACAGGGTGAGAACGCCGAGCACCAGAGTGACGGCCGCCAGCGACCAGAAATCGAGCGCCCCCGCCAGCGCCAGGACGGGGACGATCGCGAGCACCACCGCCCGGCCGATCGTGGTGACCACCAGAGCCCGCTGCCGTCGCCACCGATCCATCCACGCGCCGACGACGAAACCGAGGAACAGATAGGGAACGACGCTGAGGGCATTCAGGATGCCGACCTGCCCCGGCGTCGCGCCGATCACCGTCACGATCAGAACCTGGAAGGCGACCCCGGCGATCGTGGAACCGAAGGCACGCAGCGTGGTCGCGGTCCAGAAGAAGGCGAACGCCGGGTGGCGGAGGATCTCGCGCGGCGGCGCTGCCGACGGTGAGTCCTCGTCCATGCGTCGAGCGTATCCAGGCCGGCGGCGGACCGCCCGGCGGCCGGGTCACCCCGCGGCGTCAGCGCTCGTGCGGATGCGGAACTCATCGACCGTCCCGCGGTGGCCGCAGCCGCCACGACCTTCGTGGCATTGGATGGGGTCACCGTCGGAGAATCCGCTCTGCGGGTCGATGACGCGCGCGGGGAAGTGCTCCGCCGATGGCTGCCCCGCCGCGACCGGGGCCACGCCGTCGTCGAGCATGACGACGTTCAGAGTGATCTGAACGACGAACGCCCGCTCGTGCGCACACCGCGGGCAGCGGATCCCGGCGAGCCGTCCGGTGTTGGAGCCTGCCTCCTCCGCCACCGCCGCGGGTACGACAGAAGCGCGGGCGGGTCGGCGATGGACGGCGAGCTCGTCCGCGCAGTCGTACGTGAAGTGGGTCATCTGCCCGTCCGGATGCCGCTCGGTGAGACGACGGGTCCACGGGTTCTCCGCGTCGATCCCGATGATCTCGGAGTCGGTGCCGAACACCACATCGCCGGTCCGCAGATCGAACACGGGAAGGGTCAGCACCGGGTACGTGCGGTGCTCGCGGGTGGCGGGGGCGGTCATGCGGCGGCTCCGATCGGAACGAGGGCGTGGACGTCGCGGGTCAGCGTCTTCACGCGCGCACCTCGTGCAGGCCGGGAAGAGTCCAGCCCTACTATCGGGTCGCTGACGCGGCTCCGTAACGAGCCGACGCGCCCGTTCCGAGGTGGGGTCCTCGGCGCGGCGGGGGGGGAGCCTCGCGCCGGGCGGCACACACGAGCCGGGGGCGACACGGAAATCGTTCTCGCTAACGGCGCGTCGAGATATGGTGCATTTTTTGGGGATTTTGAATATCTGTGCGAATTTCTGTCACATCAATTTGCTGTGCAAAAGTTTCCGCACTAGTTATTTCTGAGAATGAGCGTACAGTCACGAACATGTGGACTACTCTTCTCGTCTTGCTCGTCATATGGGTGGTGCTGGCGATCGTGGGATTCACGTTCCAGGGCCTGCTCTGGCTCGCCATTATCGGCATCGTGCTGTTCGTTGCCACCCTCATCTTCGGCATCATGCGCAGCCGCAACGGCCGCCGATCCGCCTGAGACCAAGACCACCGCCCCACCCGACCCCGATGCACAACCAGAAAGGGGTCTAACGGGCCCATGAACACGTTCGCTCCCGCCGCACCTGGCAGCCACCCGACGACGTCTGCGTATCCGAGCCCACTCGGACTCACCTCCGTGCTCTCTGGGTCCCTCCCTCCCAGCCTTGGCACCCTCACAGCACCCGACCTTTATCAGGTCGACGCCGTCTTCGACCGTCGCCCCCAATCAGAGGAAGTAGCGGCGCTGCACTCGCTCGAAACCCTCAACGCGCTCGGCGCGGCAGGGTATCCCTCCGTCACGTTGCACGTGTCCGATCGGCGTCTCGAGATCAAGAACACCAACCTCGACCAGCTGAAGAGGGGCCTCGCAACCTTCCTCGCCGACCACCTCGCCGCGATCACTGCGGAAATCCAGAAAGAACGCGCGTCGGCTCAATCGAGGTTGGCGTCCGCGGCGCAGGCCGAAGGTTCACGCGCCGCCGCGATCGCTACGGAAGCTGAACAGATCACTTTCACCCGCACTCCCACATCTCCCTAGATCGTGGTGAAGGTTCTCCCGACCCCTGGAAAGTCGACATGAGCACCGGGGGCGGTCGACGCGCGCCGACCCCCACGTGAGGTGCGCGACTCCCTCCCACTCAGCCCGGCCCGGGCGATACGCCGGCGAAGATGAGGGCATTCAGGTCGGCGCAGGCGGAATTTGTGGCGTGAGTTCTCGTCACGAATACTGGCCACTTAACGCATGATGTGGTCGGCGATCTTTCGCTCGGCACGTATGTACGGTTCGCTAGGCGCCCTACGGTGTGTCGGCGTCACGTTCGGGGGGATGCTGCGACGCCGAAGGGGGATGAGCTCGACGCCGCTGCGTAACCATCGTGGGCTTCCGAGCCCGCGACCGGAGGTTGATAGATGACTGCCAAGTACCCCACCGTCACCGCTGAACGATTCGAGGCGGCCTGCGAACGCGCGGCCGAAGCTCTCGCGCTGTACATTGACGCCCGACACCGAGCTCGGCTCGCTGAGCAAGAACTGGCTGAGTTGAAGCTGCGCAACGCTACCGCTCGTGCCGTCGATTTGCGTGACCAGTGGCAAGGAGCCGAGGCAGATGTGGATTCGTTGCGGTGCAACGAGGACGGCGACAGTTCGATCCCTTGCGTGGCCAGGGTTGGTCACTCCGGCGAACACGAGCACCCGACCGAGGCGCGTCCGTTACGACTGGCCGTTTGATGAAGGCGATTACGCGGGTGGCGCCGTTCCGATCAAGGCGGAGGCACTCCGTCACCCCTCCGTCGCGTCGTCCGAACTCTCTTTCCGCTGCTCGGAGAGCGCCTGATCATTCCATGCCCGCTGTTGTTCCATGAGGCGGCGAGCTTGCTCATTCACTTGCCGCCCCGTGGGACGGCCGACGGTGACGTCGTTGACGACGTGACGAGCCACATCGGAGAGCTTTTCATGATTGCTTCGGGCGCGCTCGCGGAGCAGCAAGAACGCCGCATCCATATCGATGTTGTGAAGATGGGACAAAATTCCCTTGGCTTGTTCTATGACCACGCGACTGTTCAGAGCATGCTGTAGCTGTTGCCGAGCGAGATCCGCTTCCCGGAACGCCCGTTCGTGCAGAATCCCGATTGTCGCAATATCGGCTAGGCCGCGAGCGGCCAGCGCGTCGTCGGGAGTCAACGCGCCCGGCTGATCACCGAAAAGGTTCAGGGAGCCGATGACATCCTCGCGAAGACGGAGGGGGATGGCATGCATCCATCGGTAGCCGAGTTCCCCGGCAGCTCCCGCGAATCTCGGCCACCGTTCCCGTATCCCGGCGATATCGCTGACTGTGACGGGCTCCCCTAGGCGGTACGCGTCCAGACAGGGCCCCTGGTCCTCACTCAGCTGGAGGAGGCTGATCAGCTGGCTGCGCTCACTGGTGGAGGCGACCACCTCTAGCGTCCCATCCGCATCCTGGATCAGGATGCCCACGCCAGCGACATTGAGGGTGTGAGCGCACCGGATCACGAGTCGGTGAAGAAGGTCCACGATGTCGTAGCCAGTGACCATCGTGTCAGCGAGTTCGACGAATGTCTCGACCAGCTCTTTCTCTCGGGATACATTCGTCATAGGGGCAATGTACTTTCATTCACGTCGGACTACGCCGAAAAATCGATATCGCGTCGGATGATGGCCTGCACAACATCGGGGATCGATGTACCGGTTGCGAAAGCGTGAGCCCGAATCACGACCATCGCATCGTCAGACGGTACCCCGAGCTGCGCCATCACCATCCCCGTCGCCTGATGGAGGAACCTCTTCGGTGAGCCCATGGACGCAGGCGACTCCACCTCGCTGAGAACGTGGTCCACCACGCGGACCGCGGCAACATCTGCCATCGCCCACGCATCCTGCACCTCGTGCGGGCTCAGAGCATGCGTCGTCGTTGCATACAAGTCCACAACCCCCACATCGATCGCGCCCACCGCCATCGGGAACGCGTAGGTCGAACGCACCCCACGGGACTCGGCCGCCGTTAGCAGCGCTGGCCAGGACAGCGTGGACGCCTGCTGCAAGTCATGCACCAAGACCGGTGTCCCCGCTGCTTTGGCCTCCCAACAGGGACCCACCCCAAGGTCGAGCTGTGTCTGCTCGAGCTCGGCGGCAACGGCGTCGCTCACGCTCACGGCGACCAGCGCGAACGGGTCTCCCAGAGTGGAGATTGCCGCATGGCGTATCGGCAGCGTCGACACGAACCAGTCACACAGGGATGAAAAAGCAGGAAATTCCAACATGATGCTCCTGACCTAGGGACAAGTCAGCGGCCTAGGTCTAGGGGACGCCGCTCCCCACTGTAGAGCTCTTCCCCGCCGACGCTCGTCACCGTGTCCAGTTGAGGGACGCGGGCCCACTCTTGATCTTGGGCGGGCAGGGCCATACGCTGAACCAACATTGCCCTAGACCTCGGCAGGCTTACTCGCCAGCACAGATCGGGGCATGTTGTGGGAACACTGTTCTACGGTTCCGTCCGCGAACCGATACGACTTCCAGATGTACTCCTCGCCTACCTGCAGGTCATTACGGTCGCGAAACTGCGGCGAAATGAGGCGTTCTTCGCGTCATGGCGAACGTCGCAAGAAGCGAACGACGAGCGTCTTCATCTCTGGTTGCATCCCTCGATACCTCTGAGATTCGTCATCGACGTTGAAGACGGCATGGCGTTGCAATCCGCCGTTGTGGAACAACTGATGCGAACGGCCGCCACCTCAACGGTGGGAATCGACCTCGACATCATCCCGCCGACCTCCGACCACGCCTCCGTTCAACTCTCCCCGGCATCACCGGGATCATGAGACCAATTCGCTCTCGTGCGCCCCTGGCCGCTGCTTGGTACCTCGAAGAGCCCGGCCATTACGTCCTCACCGTCGGCGTGCATGTCCTTGGTCACGTCATCGAGGCCCCCGACTCCACCTTCATCTCATTCGACGCCCTGGCGAAACCGATCGCACGGCACGACACCCTTATTGACGCGCAGACTCGGACCTCTCACCTCGCGGGATGGGGCGGCGACGGCTCACGCGGCATTCCCGCCGGGACTCGTGCCCTCACAGTCGCAGGATCCTTGCTCATGGGCCTTCTCGTCGCCGTCTCTGTGCTTTCGCGGTGACGTCACCTCCGTGGGAGCTCAGGGCAGAACACGGCCGGAGCAGCCGGCACGAAAAATACAGAGAGAGAAACGTCTCAGTCTGCGAGAGGTCCCAGGGCCCGAGCTCGGGCATCGTGCGGTGTTCCGCACCTTTGGGGGGAGGACTCCCCGGGCGCGGTGAAGGGACACAGCGCCCGGGGAGCTACGTCAAGACGGGCAGCGCAGGTGGGGGACCGGAGCCCGCCCCGACCCTCATACTGTACGGATGGGCCTCGCCCCATTGAGCGTGCGTGACGGGGCGGTTTCGTGAGCCGACCGGGCAGCGAGTACGGTGCCTCCGACACGTCGGGGGGTGAGTGCGTGGCTGATCGAGTGATTGTGGCCACTCCCCGGGCGCTGCGAGAACGAGAGCCCGCGCGTGCGGGGTGAGCAACGAGTGCCGAGAGACCCCCTCCGGCGCGGGAGCGGATGGGGTTTCGCGCAGAAACATCTCCTTCGCGTCAGTCAAGCAAAGACCAGAAGTCGGGTTGTACATCGAACCGTCATCCCGCGGAACCCACCACTGAAATCCCAGCCCATTACACTCCCACAATTGGACAATGCTGCCGGGCGTGTTCCCCTTCTAGTCCAGGCACTTTCCATTGGCTCTGAACGTCCCGTCAGACCACGTCGTCCATTTCTGGCCGGACGCAGATGAATCGCATGTTGCGAGAACCACGGGCGTGCCTTGAGCGCTGCTGTTCCCTTGGATATTCAAACACATCCCACTACCCCCGGGACCCCTGAGAACCGCCACGCCGGTCTGGACTGGGGTTGTGGCCGCCGCTATAGGCGCTGCGGTGGCGGACCACCCGAAGTGTCTGTACGAAACCGTATACGCGACCTGTCCCGTGAATGGGCAGTACCCGGCGGCGTTAGGAGTTGCGCCATGTCCCATGTCTTGAAAGTCACGGCTCCGCCCTGATACTGCAGACCGGTCGCCGCAATCACGGGATAGGAATAAATAGTGTACTGCGCGTCCCCGTTTCCAAACATAGGCGAAGAAGGCACGTTCCCGCCCCACGCCCAAAAAGAGCCATTTTGGTCGACGGCATAGCTCTGCAGGTTCCCACTCAGCTCTACGACGCCGAATGAGACTCGATCTGGGTTGAAGGCCTTGACGGGCACGTTGCTGTCGGCTTGCGTTCCATTTCCGAGCTGCCCTTGGTCGCCGTAGCCCGCTATATAGATGGTTCCGTCTGACGCGATCGCCGCCACAGAATCGTTACCGACCGAGACGTTTTTCCACGTTTTGCCTGACGGAACCTGGAACTGCTGAAGGTAGGCATATGAGTTTGAGTTGCTTCCCGACGGGAGAGCCGCGCCTAGCTGGCCACGCTTGTTTGATCCGGCTACCCAGATAGTGTTGTTATTCAGCAGTACCGCTGTGTTGTTGCTGTAGCTCGCGATCTTAACCGCGGACGTTCCAGCGGGAAGGATGGCCTGTACGGGGTTAGACGAAGAGTTGAACGTTCCGTTCGCCTGCTGTCCGTACGTGTTTACATATCCTCCGCCCAGCGACCACACTGTCCCGTCGCTGGCAAGTGCCATGGCAGTCTTTGTTAGCTGGACGATGCGGCGGCCCCCCGGAATACTCACAGCGGTGGGCGTGTCGCCATTTATCGACCTCCATGCCACACCGCTAGCATCTAGCAAGAATAAAAAATACGAGTCAAATCTCGCAGATATGATCTTGGGCGAGGTTGGCGCGGGAACTTGTTTGGGAATGCTTGAGTTGGCTCCGCTTCCCCAAACGCAGACGGTTCCGTCGGTCGCTACCGCGGAACCACTTAAGCCGATGTAGGACATGTCAACTACCGAGCGGTTACCAGGGAAAGCCACCTGGGTTGGGGACTTGTTCAGAGTGGTGTTTGTTGCGAGCGAACCACTTGAGCCTGAACCCCATGTGTACAGACTGCCGTTGTTGATGGCTCCTGCGACGCCCGCTCCGACGCTGAAAGTGGACTGCGTTTGACTATCTCGGGCAACGGGTACGGGTCGCTGGCGATGGTGCTGGTGCCGTCGTAGACGGTTGCAGGGTTTTTCCCATCAACCGTTCGGGTTACCGAATAAGTCACTCCGGAGGACACTTGGTTCGCAGTGGCCCACTGTTGCTGCTGGGCGTCGATCCACCGGACGTTGACACCGTCGTCTCTCGCCGTTGCCGAGAGCCCGGTGACGGGATCGATGGTCGCTGAGCTGAGGGCGTTGTTGTTTAGAGTTTGCTTCGCCGTGAACCATGCACCGGTCGCCTCGGCCGGGGCTACAAGTCCCAGGGACACCACAATTGCCATAGCGACGAAGGTGAGGACCGCGCGTCGACGCGCCGGCGGGGCTCCCGATGAAGAATGCTTGCGTGCACGAATCATTACTTCTCCTGAGGGCTCGCCGCTGGCGAAGGGCCGGGGCAGGTTAGGCGGACGGGATGGATTACGGCGCCGCCTCGACCACGAATCGAGGCGGCGCCGCTCGGCGATTCACCCGTTACCCGCGGAGGAATCGCCAGCCTTAGCTACGGGCCTTGCTGGACGACTCTCACGGAGAGAGAGGCCGCAGCGCTTTGACCCTGGTACTCGTTGCCGACAGATGCAGGCAGCGAAAGCGTGAAGGTGACTTCTGTGCTCTCGCCAGCTGCGAGAGCCCCAAGCGGGTGCGCGTCCACGCTGGTCAGAACGCTCGAAACGCTCGCGCCCGGACGCTGAGCGGTCCACGTGACCTGGCTTGCAAGTGCGGCAGAGGGGTCCGTGCTCGAGAGGACATACAGCGACACCGCGGCGTTGGTCACGTTCGTCACCTTGGCTTTCACGGTCACCGGCGAGGCGCCCGGGAGCATCACAAGCGAGCCACTCGCCGACGGTGCCGGGTCAATGGACACGACGGACACATGAACGGCAGTGCATTCTGACCGCACCGCGGCGTGAGCTCCAGGAGCCGGAGCGGCAAAGCCAAGCAGGAGCATCAGCCCTAGGACAGCGCCCGCAGCCTTGCCGCGGCCACGTCGGCGGGGGCCGCCCCTATCTGTGCACTTCCGACGAGAGCGGACCACGGCCACCACGCCCACGCTGAGCAGAACACCCGCTATGACGCAGAGCACGAGAACGTCCGAGTGAAGGCCCGTTGCGGCAAGGTCGCTGTTCGCTCCAGCTCCAACTCCAGCGGGAGAGGAGATAGAAGGGACTTTCACGTCCGGCGTGACAGGTACGGAGCAGTCCAAAACGGATTCCTTCGGAACGAAACGGTATGCAAAGGGCGAGGTTGAACCTAGTGCATCGACCCGCTGCGGGCAACTTGAGGGCGTTACGAGGGTGACGAACCCGTTTCTGACCGTTTGGACGAGAAACGCAAAAAACACGCCCATCAGGTCCTTCTGCGAGTCCAGGGCGTAGAATGATCCAACCCGTTACCCCGGAGTGAGAACATGGCAAACCACGTAGAGCACCTTTTTGCCGATTACCCCGCGATCCTGTCCGCGAAGGACATCGCGGAGGTCCTCGGCCTGAACAACAAGACCGTCTACGAGTACCTCCAGGCGGGCACCCTGCCCGGCTACCACATCGGCACGAAGTGGGTGATCATCCGTGATGAGGTTGTGGAGTTCATCTCCCGCACCTCGAACGTCGCGAATCCCCAGGCGGCACCCGTTCGCGCGTGACCACTCGACGCATAGCACCAACGGCTCGTTGCGTCGATAGTACGAACGTCGTATTACCATGACGGCGTGCTGGCAGCTGAGGTAGCCCGACTTCTAACGACGCCCGCGAATGTCCCAGCGTTGTCTGCGCGTGCGGCATTCGCGCATCGCCGAACGACCCTCCGCGTCGACTACGTCACGCACCCAGAGGCGGCTCGGATGTTGCTTCCAGAGCCCTTGGAAGTGCCGCCAATCGCGCGTGCCAGCGTCTACGTGACCCAGTACTTCGACATGTTCGCGGAAGATCCCATCCTGGAGATGGCCCAAGCGATCGAGGCCGTCAGTCCCGACGGTCGCACAGGCGACTTCGTCCAGGCGGTGTACACCGACAGTGTTCCCGCCCTCATCGGGAACCGAGAGAGTTTCCTCCAGCCGACACTGTTCGGTTCCGTATCCATCTCGCACCGCAACGCCATCACCGATTTCGCCCTCAAAATCAACGACATCGACGTCGCGCGAGGCAGTGCCGGCTATAAAACCGAGGCGATTGACCACGATGACGCGGCCACCCTTTTCGCCCGACCCAAGTTCTACGTCAAGGTGCTGGGAAGCCCCCTACTGGGTGACCCCACCCGCCCCACCCTCTTCTCCCTCGAGCCCGCCAGCCTCGACATAACCGAGGCGTACCGAGCGCCCGCACGCGTCACTCTGCTGGGCCACGTCATGGCCCCTCTGGACGATCTCCCCCTCGTCCACGTCGAAAGCTGCCACTTGATCACCGCCAACTGGACCATGGGCAGCGCCGAAGTCCTCCACCGCTACGCCTGAGGCCGCAGCTCCTTCGATTGGGGGCATAAGCGTGTGCGACGTGCGAGCCCCCGCGTCTTCTCGCGCGGATTGATCGATGCGGTTTGGTGTGCCATCGGCGCTGGCCATTCGTGGCGCAGTGCGAGCGCGGCGGTGAGTGAACGGGATCTACGGGACATGCTTGCGTCAGGCTGTTCTTTCCCTGCTATGGTAACGACGTTCCGTTCCAGACCGTTTTGACCCGATTGTTTACTTGTGAACTGCTCCGGACCGTTCAGTCGGTAGGAGCTATCTGGTGCGGCGCACACATCGCGCGTCATTCGGTGACGACCTCTGACCACGCCGCGGGCACCATGTTCTCTGCCCGGTGCATCCCGGTCACCGTCGCACCACAGTCCTCCGGCTGACCGCGACGCTCATTTCAACCCATCCTCGAAGGTGCACCGCTCATGAACTCCACGTCCCGTCCCAGCAAGAAGAAGCTGCTCATCGCCTCCGCGGCTCTGCTGAGCATCGGCCTGACCGGCTCGATCGCCACCGGCGCCTACTTCACCGACCAGAAGGTCGTCACCGGCAACCAGCTCACCGCCGGCACCGTCGTCCTCGGCAACATCGCCGACGACGCCACTTCCACCACCCCCGTCACCTTCACGAACGTCCTCCCCATCGACGACTCGACCACTGCGAAGATCGCGGCCAGCGCAAAGACGTTCAACGTCAACGTCCGCAACAAAGGCACCGCCGACATCGACTGGAAGGCGACCATCAGCCTGACCTCCAGCGACTTCGCGAAGCAGGTCAAGGTGTCCTACAGCATCGACAACGGTACGACCTGGACCGAACCCGCTCTCGCGGACAACCTCAACGGTGTCGCCATCAACAGCACCACCTCCCTCGCCGCGAACGGCACGCTGCCGGTCAAGTTCCGCGCGTGGCTGCCCGCAGCCACCGACAACAGCGCGCAGGGCAAGAGCCTCACGTTCACCCTCACCGTGAACGCGATCCAGGCCGGCGCTCCCTGGTCCTGAATCAGACCAGGTGCCGGCCGAACCCGAATCGGCCGGCACCTCGCCCACCCCGCTGAGTGCGGGCATTCACTTTCCCGGAGCGAGAGCAGACACGACCATGACTTCACGACCCGCCCCCAACACGAGGAAACTGCTCATCGCCTCTGCGGCTCTGCTGAGCATCGGCCTGACCGGCTCGATCGCCACCGGCGCCTACTTCACCGACCAGAAGGTCGTCACCGGCAACCAGCTCACCGCCGGCACCGTCGTCCTCGGCAACATCGCCGACGACGCCACTTCCACCACCTCCGTCACCTTCACCAACGTCCTCCCCATCGCCAGCTCCGACATCAGCAAGAAAGCACAGACTTTCCAGGTCTGGATCCGTAACGAGGGAACCGCTGTGTGGCTTCCGGCTTCCACAGGCGATACCTACCAAGGCGCGACTTTCTCGTTCAACCTCTCCGTGCGAGCGATCCAGAACGGTGCTCCCTGGTTGTAGACGCCAGTGATAGTTCACGAATTCGACCCATTCTTCCCATCACCGCGAGGAGCGCCAATGTCATCAGCTCCCCTGTCGCTCGAGGATCGATTGTCGCGAGCAGCCGTCTTCTGGTCCGGTGAAATCGCATGACTTTGGCGCAAGTGGCAACGACCGCTGAAGACCAGCAGACCGCAACTATGTCCGCGCTTCTTACCGTGCGCGTATCCGTACTTCCCGCGGCCACGGACGGGAGCCCACCGGATCCCTCCACCGCCCTGACTTATCGCGTCGGAACAGTCTTCCTCGGCTGCCCCGAGCTGGATGCCGCGACCGCTCCTCCACCGCTCGCGATCAGAGGCACCGTCAGTGGTTCTCAGAGCCCGGAACACTCTGACACGTTCGCGTTCAACGTGCGGAACGTCGGCTCCGGACTCGTCGAATGGATCAGCTGCCTCGAAGTTTCCGCGCCGGACCCGCTCAAAACGCGAATCGCCCTGTCCGTCAGCACGACAGAGGGAGCGATCTGGTCCGCTCCGCTCGCAATGACCGATTCCGATACCCCTGCGTTCTGGACACCAGAAGCCCTTAAGCCGGGGGCCGAACGCACGCTCCTTCTCCGTGTCCTGCTCGCCGAAGCCGCAGAGGCCGCAAGCTCCCCCCAGACCCTTGGGCTGAGCGTGGACATCGCCGTCCACCAGGCCGAAAAGAAGCCGCCCCGACGCCTACCCCACTGGCGATGGCTGCCCCGCTCCACCAGAGCGTAACGCTCCCCGGCTCAACCACTCGTCCCGCTGCCGACCACCTCCGGAGGCCCACATGCGCACCCTCTCCTACATCCGCTGGAGCATCGTCGCGGCCCTGCTCGCCCTACTGATCGCTCCCGCAGCTGTTGCGCTCACCACCGGGACGCAACTCGTCGTCGTCGACGGTAAATCCATGACGCCCACATACGACTACGGCGACATCGTCCTGATCGGTCCGCCCACCGAAGCCGATTTTGCCCCCGACCACGTCGTCACCGTGGGACTTCCCAACGGAGCGATGTACACCCACCGCATCGTCAGCATCACGGACGGACGAGCTCAACTCAAAGGCGACGGAAACGTCGCCGAAGACCCAGAGACCATCACTTACAACCAGATCGTCGGCGCCGTCCGCGGCCACATTGGTTCCCCCCTCGCGGACATCCTCGCTTACGCCCAAAGCCTCCCCGCACGCGTCAGCCTGGCCGTTCTCGTGCTCGCGCTCATTCTGCTTCCGCTCACGCGCCAACCCCGCGCTGACAGCAGAAAAGTCAACGACGGCGCCTCTCCCGCGCCCTCCTCTCGACAAGAAGAACTCCCCGTTCGTGAGCCGTTGCCGGACAGCCTCGCCGCCATTTTCGGGCCTGAGAACACAGACGTCTCCCCCGCCCATACTCCTACGGCGCCTGAGGCCAGAAGATCCCTACGAAACCCGCAGCAATGGTGACTCAGCGCACCCCGCACCGAGTCGAGCCCGAGCCGTGCTGCCCCGACGAGTCTCCGGAGATGC
>Ga0308159_1003397_pt1 | contig 16130 bp, 16 predicted proteins | sample PhyCR1_FD_201040 | JGI IMG/M metagenome (GOLD analysis project Ga0308159, IMG submission 201040) | Phyllosphere microbial communities from UC Gill Tract Community Farm, Albany, California, United States - DLSLC.R1 | ecosystem: Host-associated > Plants > Phyllosphere > Unclassified | place: USA... | reverse complement strand
ATCGCTGCCGTCGTGACCTCCGGCGTCTCCCACAAATTTCTCCAGCCTCTCTCACAACATCATTGCCGTTGATACCCTCGGGTCTCCTACACCATCATTGTCAGGTCAGGCAGAGGGCGTTACGCGCGCGGGCCGCTGTAATCCTTGGCCCACTTTTCCTGCGCCAACAGGTTCTGCCTGAACCGCTGGATCTGCTCCGCCACCCGTACCGGCGATGTCCCACCCCAACCACTGCGGGCTGCCAGCGCGGCATCCAGCGTCAGGGCTTGCAGCACGTCCGGTGTCAGGCGCGCATCGGTATCCGCCAGCATCTGCGGGGTCAATTCTTCCAGGCCGATGTCCTGCTCTTCACACAGCTGCACCAGTTGCCCGGTGATTTCATGCGCTTCCTTGAAGGGCACGCCGCGCACGGCCAGCCAGTCGGCGACTTCCGTGGCAAGGGTGAAACCCAGCGGCGCCTGACGCAGCAACTCATCGGTGCGCACGGTCATGGTCCTGACCATTCCAGCGAAAGCGGGCAGCACCAGATTCAGGGTATCTACGGCGTCGAAAATGGCGTGCTTGTCTTCGCTCAGGTCGCGGTTATACGACAGCGGCTGTGCCTTGAGCACCGCCAGAATCGCGGTCAGAGAACCGATCAGGCGCCCGGATTTTCCACGGGCCAGTTCGGCGATATCAGGGTTCTTTTTCTGCGGCATGATCGAGCTGCCAGTGGCGTAGGCGTCGTCCAGCTCGATCCAGCGGAACTGCCGTGAGGTCCAGATGCAGAACTCTTCGGCCATGCGTGAAATGTTGATGCCCAGCATGCTGGCGCAGAACAGAAATTCGGCCACATGGTCGCGACTGGCAACGGCGTCGATTGAGTTTTCGCAGGGGCCTGCGTAACCCAGTTCTGCGGCAGAGCTTTGCAGGTCCCGCGCAATGGCTGAACCGGCCATGGCAGCAGCGCCCAATGGCGAAAGGTTGAATCGGCGATCCCAATCCTGCAGACGCTGAATGTCTCGATGAATCGCCTGTGCGTGGGCCATCAAATGATGGGCGAAGACAATCGGCTGGGCCTGCTGTAGATGCGTGAAGCCTGGCGCGATGGTGTTGATGTGCTGTTCGGCCTGGCCGACCAGCGCTTTTTGCAGGTCTAGAATCGACAGCGTCAGGACGCGAATCTGATCGCGCAGAAACAGGCGCATGTCGTTGGCGGTCTGGTCGTTGCGCGAGCGACCGGCACGCAGCTTGCCACCCAGCGCGCCGAGGCGTTCGGTCAGCAGACGTTCGATGAAGGTGTGCACGTCTTCGTCCGCGGGGATGGGCTGCACCTTGCCGGCGGCGAAGTCTTCATCGATCGATTGCAGGGTCGCGATGATGCGCTGCGTCTCGTCGGCATCCAGCAGCCCGGCACGTTCGAGCTCGTGGGCGTGGGCCTTGCAGCCTGCGACGTCATAGGGCGTCATGCGGAAATAGACGCTGGGCGAGCGCGACAGATTGGCCATTGCCTCGGCCGGGCCAGATTTGAAACGCGCGCCCCACAGACGTTCGGTTGCATCGGACATGTGCATTCCCCTCGGATACGTGATTGCTGGCGAACCAGGCGTCGACGACGTCGGGGGATGCTAGGAAAAACCCGCTACGGGGGAAATGTTTCAAATGGCAAGTGGACTTGGCAGAAATGGAAACCTGTCGGCGCTTAACCCGCCAGCAGGGCGTTCAACTCGCCTTTGCGTTCCAGCAGCGCCATGTCGTCGAACCCACCCACGTGATGCTCGCCAATGAAAATCTGCGGCACGGTACGACGTCCGCTGCGCTCCATCATGATGTTGCGCTGGTCCATCGAGGTCTGGACGTTGATTTCGTTGTAACTCACGCCCTTGGCCTTCAGCAGGTTTTTCGCCGCTACGCAGTACGGGCAGGTGTTGGTGGTGTAGATCGTGACTTCAGACATGACAAAAAACTCCGTTGGTCGGCCCTTGGATTGCGGCCCGGGAATGGACTCGGATGATCGGAGCTTCATCCCGACCATCTCTATGACGGAGTTAATCCTATAGCGTTCCGCAAAGGCTTTCGTGTCCAAAACGCTCATTGATGCGATAGATCGTCTCAATGTTCGGGATGCCCGCCGAGGCCGTTCGGTTGCAGGCAAAAAAGTGCCCGACATATGCCGGGCACTGGGTGTTGCGGGGGGACGCTCAGAACGGTTTGTACGGCAGGAACTTGCCATCCAGAGTGATCACCGCGCGGGAACCGCCTTCTGGATCTTCGACTTTCTTGATGTCCATCTTGAAGTTGATGGCGCTGATGATGCCGTCGCCGAACTGCTCGTGGACGATGGCTTTCAACGTGGTGCCGTAGACCTGAATCATCTCGTAGAAACGGTAGACGGTCGGGTCGGTGGGCACGCCGTTGCCGATGCTGCCGCGCAAGGGAATGGATTGCAGTTGGCGCACGTCGTCATCGTCGAGTTCCAGGCGCTGGCCGATGATCTGCGCGACGTTGGCGGGCAACGGGTGCTGACCCAGCAGGGCCGCGGTGACGTAGGTCAGGCTCAGGCCGGTACCGTCAGCCAGTTGTTCGAACGACAGGCCTTTCTGCGACTTGATGTCGATGATCTTGGCGGTCAGGGCCAGGGATGGATCCTGGTAGGCGTTGGACTGTTGCATGGTGTGCATCCTCAGTGGTTAGCAGGTAAGTACAGTGCTTCGTGGGTTCCGGGGCGGTATCAAGCGACGTCGCTGTTACGCAGGCGTTGTAAAGCGTAGGTGTGCGGATGGCTGGCCAGCGGCACGAAGCGACGGGCAGTACCGTCGAGTGCGTCGACCGAGCCGGTTTCGATGTCGTAGACCCAGCCGTGCAGGTTCAGGCGGCCTTGTTCCAGCGCCAGGCGCACGCTCGGGTGGGTCTGAATGTTGGCCAGTTGGGCGATGACGTTTTCACGGACCATCGAGCCGACACGTGCGGTATCGCTGGTGTGAGTGCGGGCGCTGTTGATCACCCGAGCGGACTCTGAGTGGCGCAACCAGCTGGCGACCGCAGGCAGGTGATCCATGCATTTGCACTGGGCGATGGCGGTCATGGCGCCGCAGTCGGAGTGGCCGCAGATGACGATGTCGGTCACGCCCAGAACGGCGACGGCGTATTCGACGGTAGCGGAAACACCGCCCGGCTCCGGGCCGTAGGACGGCACGATGTTGCCGGCGTTACGGATCACGAACAGCTCGCCGGGCTCTTGCTGGGTCAGCAATTCCGGTACCACGCGGCTGTCGGAGCAGGTGATGAACAGAGTGGCCGGGTTTTGCGTGCTGGCGAGGTGTTTGAACAGTTCGGCCCGTTTTGGAAATGCTTCGCTCTGGAATTTGAGCAGACCGTCGATGAGCGCTTTCATGGTGTTTCACCTGGTGGTGAGTGGCTGTGGGATCGATACTGATCTTCTCCAGCTATAGCGTCCAAGACCGATCTACAATAGTTTCTATAAGTACAGCCTATAGAGACTCACCATGCTTCTGCGCCATCTCAAATACCTGCTGGCCGTGGCCGATCACGGCAATTTCAGCCGTGCTGCACAGGCGCTGCATGTCTCGCAGCCGACCCTGTCGCAGCAGATCAAACAGCTCGAAGAGTCCCTCGGTGCCGAGTTGCTGGACCGCTCGGCACGCTTGGTGCGCCCGACCGATGCGGGCGCGGCCTATATCGAATACGCGCGCAAGGTCTTGCGCGATCTGGAGGCGGGCAAGCGTGCGATCCATGACGTGAAAGACCTGTCGCGAGGGACGTTGCGTCTGGCGATGACGCCGACGTTCATGGCCTATCTGGCAGGGCCGCTGATCCGTGAGTTCAGCAGCAGACACCCCGGCATTCGGCTGAGCGTCTTCGAGTTGTCCATGGGCGAGATCGAAGCGCGACTGGCCGATGACAGTCTGGATCTGGCGATCGCCTTCAGTGATGTGCGTGACCCGGATATTGAGTGCGAGCCGCTGTTCGTGGAAACGCTCAGCGTGATGGTCGGTCAGGTTCACCCCCAATTTGGCCGTGAGGAGGCCCTGACAGGCGAAGAGCTGGCAGGCCTGCCGCTGGTGTTGCTGACCAAGGACTTCTTCACCCGCACCTGCATCGACGACTACTGCCGCGAGCATGGCATCGCGCCGACCGTGGACATGCAGGCCAATTCGGTAAGCGCGATTCTGGAGATCATTCGCCATGTGCCGGTCGCCACCATCCTGCCGCAGGCCACGGCAAGCCAAGAGCGGCGCGTCCACGCCATTCCCCTGCGTGACGGCGCCCCGCAACGCAGCGCCGCACTGCTGCGTCGACGCAATGCCTGGCAGAGCGCTGCATCGGTGGAGTTCATACGCACGCTCAACCGGTGGTGCGAAAACCTTGCCTGATCGAGTCCGACATCTGCATCAGCACGGCTTGCCGGCGGTGGTGATTTCCTGACAGCCACCGTCGGCAAGCCGGACGGCTACAGCGGGATTGTGCCAGTTGGGGAATCAGGCAAAAACGAAGTACTTGCGCACGGTCTCGACCACTTCCCAGGTGCCTTTCATGCCTGGTTCGATGATGAACTTGTCGCCGGCCTTCAAGTGAATTGGCTCCTGACCTTCAGGGGTGATGATGCAGTAGCCTTCCTGGAAGTCGCAGTATTCCCACTTCACGTATTCCACGAACCATTTGCCCGGCGTGCAGATCCAGGTGCCCATGATCTTTTCGCCGTCGGCGCTGGTGTAGGCGTTGAGGTTGACGGTGTGCGGGTCACCGCCGATGCGTTCCCATTTGCAGGCGTCGACGACGGGCAGTGGCGTGGTGTCGCGAAGAACGATGATTGGCTTGCTCATGACAGCTCCAGAAGAGGGTGGCGAAAGTTGCGCTCGCACACCTTAGGGGTGTCTGGGACGGCTCAGTTGTCTGGGCTCGACATCGAGGTGCCTGGAAACGCAGTTTTTTCGCTTAGATGACGCACCAGTGCCTTGGTGTATTCGGGCAGGGCATCGAAGTCAGGTGCGCACAGCAGCAACTCGCGATCGGCCCAACTGTCGCTCAATGGCAGGCTTTTCAGTCGCCCGGCCTGCTGGAAGCGCTCGACTGCAGCCCGAGGTACGATGCCCAGCCCGGCGCCCCGTATCACCATGCGCATCACGCCATCGAAGCTCTCGGCGCGTACCCGCGTTTTGATGCGGTGGCCCAGATGCAGCGCTTGTTCCTCAAGATAAATCGACATGGCGCTGTTGACCCCAAGCCCGACGAATTCGTACTGCAAGGTCTGACTGAAACGCAGCGTGTCATGTTCGGCCAAGGGGTGGCTGGCTGGCATGATCAGGGTTAACGGATCGGCGCAAAAGGGCAGGGTCTGCAGGTCGCTGGCATCAACGGCGTTGGAAATAATGCCGATATCAGCCGTGCCATGCCGCACCGCGTGAAGAATCCTCAGACTAGGGTGCTCTTCCAGGTTGATGTCGATGTTCGGGTAACGGGCAAGGTATTCGGCCAGACGCTCCGGCAGGTATTCGCTCAGCGCCGAGGTGTTGCACAACAGGCGAATCTGGCCTTTGAAACCTTGGGCGTACTCGGTGAGATCGGCCTGCAGACGTTCTACCTGCTGCAGGATCAGCCGCGCATGTTGCGCAAGCGCTTTGCCTGCTGCGGTCGGGGTGACGCCGCGTCGTCCTCGTTCGAGCATTGTGATCCCCTGTGAGGATTCCAGCCCGCGAATCCGCGCGCTCGCTGATGCCAGAGACAAATGGCTACGAGAGGCTCCGCCAGTGATGTTCCCGGCTTCGCAGACATGGAGGAAAAGCTTGAGGTCGATCAGGTCGAAATGCATGGCGTGCCCTGTGATGTTCCCCCGATTCGGTGGACACCCAGCTGGGGGAAGAACTTACTTTGCTCTGTAATGCAGGTTTTTGGAAAAGCAGAAAATCCTGGTGGTTCTGGCATAGCCGAAGGCTGGATCAATATATCGCAGATTTTCAATCGTGCGGCACAGGCTCAGTATGAGCCCATGAACACATTCTTCTCGCTGTATCAGAACATCGGTTGGAGCCTGACAGCTCTGGTGCTTATGGCCTTCTTGCTGGCAGGCACGGTCAAGGGCGTGATCGGCATGGGGCTGCCTACCGTGGCGATGGGGTTGCTCGGGGTGGCTATGTTACCGACGCAGGCTGCGGCGCTGCTGCTGATTCCCTCGACCTTTACCAATCTCTGGCAACTGGCGGCGGGCGGGCATCTGCGCAGTTCGCTCAAGCGGCTCTGGCCCCTGCTGGCGATGATTGCAGTGGGGACCGGATTGGGCTCGTACGTGTTGGGAATGGACGGCGCTCATTCGATGGGGCGTGCACTCGGTGGGGCATTATTCATTTATGCGCTGTGCGGTCTGTTCCTGCCGACGCTCAAGGTGCCGCCCCGCGCCGAACCCTGGTTGGGGCCGTTGTGCGGTTTGATTACGGGGTTGATCACTTCGGCGACCGGCGTGTTCGTGATTCCCGCCGTGCCCTACATACAAGGCCTCGGGCTTGATCGTAATCAGCTGGTGCAGGCGCTGGGCTTGTCGTTCACCGTATCCAGCCTGGCACTGGGCGCCGGGCTGTTCTGGAACGGCGCGTTGGGTGGTGCAGAAATGAGCGCCTCGTTACTGGCCGTGGTCCCCGCGTTAATCGGCATGATGCTCGGCCAATGGCTGCGCCAGCGCATCAGCGCCGTGGTCTTCAAGCGCGTGTTTTTCATCGGCATGGGCCTGCTGGGTCTGCACCTTTTGATATCGGGTTAAAAAGCCAAGTCAACAATCTCGCTGTGATTCATGCTTTCAAGGCAAAAGATTTTTGCATCACTGCTGCTTATTCCGCGCCTGCCAAATCGTTATCCTGCTCTCCATTCCAGTTTCCAACCCTTCCCATCTTCCGACGCTCGCCCAAGCCATGACTGGCTGACGGCCCGGGCAACGACGAGGCTCAAATGAAAAAAGTACTGTTCCTGAACGGCGGCAAACAATTCGCTCATTCCGAAGGCCGCTACAACGCAACACTGCACGACGCTGCACTGGCATTCATGGACCGCGCTGGTTTCGACGTTAAGCAGACTTTCATCGACGGCGGCTACGACGTTGCCGAAGAAGTGCAAAAGTTTCTGTGGGCTGACGTGATCGTCTGGCAGATGCCAGGCTGGTGGATGGGCGCGCCGTGGACGGTGAAAAAGTACATCGACGAAGTTTTCACCGAAGGCTACGGCAGCCTCTACGCCAACGATGGTCGCACCCGTTCCGACAGTTCGCAGAAGTACGGCAGCGGCGGCCTGTTGCAGGGCAAGCAATACATGATCTCGGCAACCTGGAATGCCCCGCAGCAAGCCTTCGACGACCCGACCGACTTCTTCGAAGCCAAGGGCGTGGACGCTGTGTACTTCCCGTTCCACAAGGCCAACCAGTTCCTGGGCATGACCGCTCTGCCGACTTTCCTGGCGGTAGACGTGATGAAGGTGCCGAACATCGAAGCCGATGTGAAGCGCTACGAAGCTCATCTGGCGGCGGTGTTCGGCGTCTGAATCGGCGACCCCAAAAAGCCCCGCACAGCCTGATCGCGCTGTGCGGGTTTTGTGTGGATCAGGCCGGGTTTTTCACGCTTGGGCGCTCTTGGACCCTGGCCTGCCAGGCGACCAGCGCCGTGCATTCCTCAGGAATGTCGATGCTGGCGAAACCTGCGAAAACCAGTCCGGCGTAGACCGTGATGTCGGCCATGGAGAACGCTTCTCCGGCGACATAGGGCTGACTGCGCAGCACCTGGTCAAAGTACTTCATGCCGGCCACGGCCTTGTCGCGCTGACGATTACCCCATTCCACACGACCTTCCCACTCAGGGCTCTTGTACGGCTGCAAGCCCGCACCGAGCCCGGGCGTCGAGTGGTGGAAGTAAAAGCCGATGGGGTTTTCCAGTTCGGATTCGGCACGCCTCTGCATCATGTGGATGATGGCCTTCTCCTTCGGCGTTTTGCCGGTGAGGGTCGGGTTGCCGTCCTGATTGTCGAGGTATTCGGTAATCGCGGTGCATTCGGAAATATTGGTGCCGTCGTCCAGTTGCAGGACCGGCACAGTGCCTAGCGGGTTAATTGCGAGGAACGCCGGTTGCTTGTGCTCTGCGGCGGGCAGGTCGATCTTGATGAACTCCACCTTTGACGCCAGGCCTTTTTCAGCGAGTGCGATTCGGACCCGAAGCGGGTTGGGGAAACCGGGAATATCGAAAACTTTCATGCGAGCTCCATAGCTGTCTACCTATCGGTAGGTATACACTGCGCCGAGAATATTTGAGCTGTCAACGTCTATCTATCGATAGGAAGGTAAATTGTGACGACCGATACCCGGGAATCGATCATGGCGGCTGCCCGAAAAATGGTGCAGACCCGCGGCTACAATGGCTTGAGCTTTCGTGAACTGGCCAAGGAAGTTGGCATCAAGAGCGCGAGCATTCACTACCACTTCCCCACCAAGGGCGATTTGGGCCAAGCGCTTGCCAAACGCTACACCGAAGATGGCGTGACGTACTTCGAGGGTTTGCGCGCTGACTCAGACAACCTCGACGACTGGATGAGGGGCTACACCGGGATCTTTCGCATGGCCTTGGTCAACGACAACCGCATGTGCCTATGCGGCATCATGTCGGCGGAATACGACGACTTGCCGCCAGAGGTTCGCGTGGAAGTCGACGCGTTCATCGAGGTCAACGTGCGTTGGCTGTCTGAGGTGTTGTCGGTGTGCCGTCCGGAGTTGACCGAGGAGCAGAAGCACGCCCAGGCGCTGGCGATTTACGCCGCCGTCGAAGGCGCGCAACTGGTCGCGCGCGGGCGTGATGATTTGAGCGCGTTCGACAACACCATCGCGGCCTATCGTCTTGCCGGACTGTTGCCGTGAGCGCCCCTTCATGAGCGCTCTGTCTTTTGCTCGAAACAGCGCTAATATCCAGCCTGCCTTTGAGCGGAGGACAACAGTGAAAGCCAGATCCGATGAGTTGCAGGTGTTCGTTTCAGTGATCGAAAGCGGCTCTATTTCGGCCGCAGCCGAGCAGATAGGCCAGACGCCTTCGGCCATCAGTCGCACCTTGTCGCGGCTTGAAGCCAAGCTCGACACCACGCTGATCAATCGCACGACTCGGCGCATGGACCTGACCGAGGAGGGCAAGTTTTTCCTCGAACGGGCCAGGCAGATTCTCGGGCACATGGAAGAGCTGGAAGAGCGCATGTCGCTGCGTCAGCAGACGCCTTCAGGGCGTTTGCGAATCAACGCTGCTTCGCCGTTCATGCTGCATTCCATCGTGCCTTATGTGGCGGAATTTCGGGCAATGTATCCGGACATTCAGTTGGAGTTGAACAGCAACGACTTGATCATCGACCTGCTGGAGCAGAGCACCGACGTGGCGATACGCATCGGCACGCTCGCCGACTCGACGCTGCATGCGCGCTCGCTGGGCACCAGCCCGCTGAACATTCTGGCCAGCCCCGAATACCTGAAAAAGCACGGCACGCCTGAAACCGTGGAGGCGCTGGGCGAGCATTCGCTGCTGGGCTTCACTCAGACCGAGACCCTCAATCACTGGCCTTTGCGACATGCCGACGGCGACCGTTTGTTCATTCACCCAACGGTCTCGGCGTCCAGTGGCGAAACCCTGCGTCAGCTGGCGTTGGCGGGGGAGGGCATCGTCTGCCTGTCGCACTTCATGACCCACGAAGACATCCGCTCAGGGCGTCTGAAAGTCATTCTGCCGGAAGCCAACAGTGGTTATCGCCAGCCGATTCATGCGGTGTACTACCGCAACTCGCAATTGGCTCTGCGCATTCAGTGTTTTCTGGATTTCATACAGCAGAAGCTGGCGAATTATGCGGCTTGATTCAACGCCCATTCTCCTGGATGTACCTGGCCCCTTTGGGAGGGAGCTTGCTCGCGAAAGGGTCGGTACATTCGCATGATTTTTCAGTGACTGGGCGCTGGTATTCGCGAGCAAGCTCCCTCGCACATTCGCACTCCAATCCGGATGATGATCATACCGGTCGAACACCACTGAACTCCGCCCGCAACATCTCCACGAATGCCTCGCGCGCCGGATGGTGTTCGGCGTTCTCGTGCCAGTAGAACAGGTTGTCGACAGACGTCAGTTCCGGGAATTCGTAACCGACCCAGCCCGAGCCCTTGTGGTATTGCTCGAACACCCCCTTGGGCACCAGCGCCACGCCCGCACCGGCACTGACGCAGCCGACGATGGTGCCGTAGCTGGCGATGCTGATGATCGGCTGCGTCTGGCCATTGTTCAGCAGCCAGCGCTCAAGCGCCGCGCGATACGGGCAACCTTCAGGCCACATGAAAATCGACTTGCCCTGCAGATCCGCCGCGCTACGGATCGGCCCCAGGGATTCGGCAGCGATCAGCACCAGATCCTCGCGATACATCGACGTGCGCTTGAGTCGAGGGCGCTTCACATCGATCGCCACAATTGCGCCGTCGAGTTTGTGGTTGAGCGTGGCATCCAGCAGTTGCGGGCCGGTGCCGGTCGTCAGCTCCAGAGACACGTCTGGATAGCGCGCGTGAAAACGTGCGAGCAATCGGGGTAATCGTGAAGTGGCTGACGACTCGATGGCGCCGATGCGCAAGGGGCCTGAAGGGGTTGCATCGGGGTGCACCGCACGCTTGGCTTCGTCCGCCAGGCTGAGCATTCGCCCCGCGTACGTCAGAAAAATTTCCCCGGCCGGGCTGATGCGCAAGCCCCGACCGTGCCGGAAAAACAGATCGGTGCCGAGCTCGGCTTCCAGTGCCTTGATCCGGGCCGTGATGTTCGACGGGACGCAATGCAGAACCTCGGCGGCGCGAGCGATGCTGCCGGTGTCGGCAACTGTCTTGAACATGCGAATCTGAGCCAGTTCCATGCATCACCAAAAGTGAATGGTTGAGTCATTATTGTTCGGTTGTGGTGAGCATAAGTTGTTTCGATACTCGCAGCCAAGCGCGGGCAAAACGTCTGCGGACGGGAGCATCGACATGAGCGTGGCAAGTGAGCCGGTTGCGGTAACGGGCGGTTCGGAAGATTCAGGCGTGCGCTGGCAGGGCCTGAAAGTGGCGGCGGCAACCTTCTTCGTCATCGCCTGCTGGGGCTTCTCCCCGACCGGGATTCGCATTGGTCTGCAAGGCTATGACCCGCAGCACCTGGCCCTGCTGCGATTCATCATCGCCTCATTGTTCATGGCGATCATCGCTTCTTCGTTACGCATCTCCCTGCCGCGCATCAAGGACCTGCCGCTGCTCGGCGTGCTGGGTTTTTTCGCGGTCAGCCTGCACCACATCGCGCTGAATTTCGGCCAGGCGGGCGTCAGTGCCGGGGCATCGAGCGTGCTGATTCAATCGATGCCGCTGTTCACTGCACTGCTCGCGCATTTTGTGTTCAAGGAGCGCGTCAGCGGCTGGCGCTGGACCTGTGTGGCGTGGGGACTGGTCGGCGTTGCAATTGTCATCACCGGCGATCGCGGTTTCGGCCACATCGATGCGCGGGGTTTGCTGGTCCTGCTCGCGGCGTTTTCCTGGAGCGTGTATTTCTCGCTGCAGAAGCGCTATAGCCATCGTTACGACGGCCTGACCATGGTCTGCTACACGATCTGGGCCGGGACTTTTTTTCTGCTCATTTACCTTCCGGGGCTCATGGGGGAAATCGTCAATGCCCCGCTGCGGGTCAACGTTGCCGTGGGCGTGCTCGGTTTCTTCCCCAGTGCGCTGGCCTATCTGGCGTGGGCGTACGTGTTGAAACACATGGAGGTCAGCCGCGCCTCCATGAGCCTGTACCTGACCCCGCCCATGGCTATCGCCATCGCCTCGGTGCTGCTCGGGGAAATGCCCTCGGTCATGGTGGTCGTGGGTTCGGTCGTTGTGTTGAGCAGCGTGCTGGCGCTGAACCTGCGGCGCGAGCGGGTGGTGCTGTGAGCTTGTGCAGTAGCCCCGTTTGCGGCGGTAGCGATGTCGAGGGCGCCTCCGCCGGCAAGCCGCACTGCTACAGAGAGTGGTGGTGAATCGGCTATTCGTGACCTGCACGCAATAGTCATTTGGGCTCAACCGCCTTTTTCGTATCGAATCACAGGCCGATACTGACTCCATCATTTACAGCAACAGGGAGTCATCACATGAACATCTTCATTACCGGCGCCGCAGGTTTCATCGGTGGCTCCATCGCAACGAGCCTGGTCAAAAAGGGCCATCAAGTCACTGGCCTGGTGCGCAGCGCCGAGCAGGCCGATGAAATGACAGCCCTGGGTATCGGTCCGGTGATTGGCACGCTCGACGACAGGGCCATGCTGATCGAGCAGGCGCGCAAATCCGACGGCGTGATCAACGCGGCCAGCAGTGACCATCGTGGTGCGGTCGAAGCACTGATCGAAGGTTTGAAAGGTTCGAACAAGCCGCTCCTGCACACCAGTGGGTCGAGCATCGTCGGTGATGCGTCCGGCGGCAAGGGCGGTGGCCAGGTCTTCTTTGAAGACAAACTCCCGGCCGCCACGCCTGACAAGGCCGCACGGGTTGCCATCGACGATCTGGTCATCGCATCGGCAAAAGACGGCGTGCGTTCGGCCGTGATCTGCAACACCCTGATCTACGGCTTGAGCCTGGGCGTAGACCGCGACAGCGTGCAGTTGCCGCGCCTGCTCAAACAGGCCCGCAAAAGCGGTATCGTGCGTCACGTCGGCCCGGGCGAGAACGTCTGGTCCAACGTGTTCATCGAAGATGTGGCAGAGCTGTACGCCCTGGCGCTGGAGAAGAACCCGGCGGGCACTTTCTACTTCGTCGAAAGCGGGGAAGCATCTTTCGTCGACATGACCAATGCCATGGCCGAAGCGATGGGGCTTGGTAAATCTCAGGACTGGCCGCTGAAAGATGCAGAAGCAGAATGGGGCTACGAAATGGCCAACTACGGCCTGGGCTCCAACAGCCGGGTGCGCGGCAAGAACGCCCGCGAGTTGCTGGGTTGGGTGCCCAAGCGCACGTCGGTGATCGAGTGGATCAAGCACGACATGCTCAAAGGTTGATCCGCCTCTGACGTGCAATGAACGGCCACCTTCTGGTGGCCGTTTGCGTTTGCGGGAAGTTTCATCATTAATGAGTGACTGGATCGTTAGTCTCGTCAGCCTTCAGACAGCTTTCATACAGCACGCGCGTACGAAGCTGTCGCATCAGCTCATTAAGGAAGCCCCATGCGAGTCGTGACCCTCAAGACCCTCGCCTTGTCGGTGATCTTCGCCGCCAGCTCACCCGTTTATGCCATTACGCTTGAAGGCGGCGCCGTTGCAGCGCCCGACCAGTATGGCGCGCAAGTGGCGGCGCAAATCCTGAAAAAGGGCGGCAACGCCGTTGATGCCGCCGTCGCCACCGCCTTTACGCTGGCCGTGACCTACCCCGAAGCAGGCAACATCGGCGGAGGCGGCTTCATGACCCTGTTCATGAAGGGCAAACCCTACTTCCTCGACTACCGCGAAACCGCGCCCAAGGCGGCGAGCCGCGACATGTACCTGGATGAAAAGGGCAACGTGATCCCTGGCATGAGCCTGGTTGGTGCCCGTGCTTCCGGCGTGCCCGGCACGGTGATGGGCCTGTGGGAAGCACATCAGAAATTCGGCAAATTACCCTGGGCCGAACTGCTGACCCCGGCCATCGGCTATGCGAAGAACGGTTTCACAGTGGCCGACAAGCAGTACATGTACGGCGAAGCGGCGATCAAGCAGCTCAACGGCAAGACCAACTTCAGCGACTACTTCGGCGGCATGAAAAGCGGCGAGACCTTCCGCCAGCCGGAGCTGGCCAAGACCCTGGAGCGGATCGCCGACAAGGGCGCCAACGAGTTCTATCAGGGGCAGACGGCTGACTTGCTGGTGGCGCAGATGCAGCACGACAACGGCCTGATCACCAGGCAGGATCTGGCCGGTTACAAGGCGGTATGGCGCAAGCCGTTGCGCGTCAACTTCGACGGCAACACCCTCTACACCGCGCCGCTGCCCAGCTCGGGCGGTGTGGCACTGGCGCAATTGATCGGCATCAAGCAGCAACTGAGCGACGACTTCAAAGGCGTGCCGCTGAACTCCGCGCGCTACATTCACCTGTTGGCGGAGATTGAAAAGCGTGTGTTCGCTGACCGCGCTAACTACCTCGGCGATCCGGACTTCTCCAAGGCGCCCGTCAGCCAACTGACAGACCATGTGTATCTGGTCCAGCGCGCGCACGAGGTCAACCCGAACGGCATTTCACCGACCGAGAACATCAAGGCCGGGCTTGAATCTAACCAGACCACACACTTTTCCATCGTCGACTCCAGCGGCAACGCCGTCAGCAATACCTACACCCTCAACTGGGACTACGGCAGCGGCGTAGTGGTCAAGGGCGCGGGCTTTTTGATGAACGATGAGATGGACGACTTCAGCTCCAAGCCGGGCGTGGCCAATGCGTTTGGCGTGGTAGGTGGAGATGCGAATGCCATCGAACCGGGCAAGCGCATGCTGTCGTCGATGAGTCCGAGCCTGGTGACCCGCGACGGCGCCGTGACTCTTGTGTTGGGCACGCCGGGCGGTTCACGGATTTTCACCACGGTCTTTCAGGTGCTGAACAACCTCTACGATTTCCACATGCCGTTGAAGGACGCAGTGGCGGCGCAGCGAGTGCATCACCAGTTGCTGCCCAAAGACACGATCTTTACCGAGAAATTCGCGCCATTGCCCACCCCGGTTGCCGAGGAGTTGCAGACCATGGGCTACACGCTCAAGGATCAAGGCTGGTCGATGGGCAATGTGCAGGCGATCAAAGTCGACGGCGCGAAAGTCGAAACCGCGTCCGACCCGCGTGGGCGGGGAGTGGGGATGGTGGTCAAGTAGACGTGTCTTGGAGTGATCGTTCCCACGCTTTGCGTGGGAATGCATCCTGGACGCTCCGCGTCCCGCAGTAGGATGACGCGGAGCGTCACGGTCGGCATTCCCACGCGGAGCGTGGGAACGATCACCAGCCGTTATAGCTCAATGGCCCTTAATGATGCTCACGCGTCGCACGGAATTTGATATCCGGCCAGCGCTCTTCCATCAGGGCCAGGTTGACCCGGGTCGGCGCCAGATAGGTCAGGTGACCACCGCCGTCCATGGCCAGGTTTTCCACGGCCTTGTTCTCGAATTCCTCGAGCTTCTTCTTGTCGCTGCTGTCGATCCATCGGGCTGACCACACGGTGATCGGCTCGTAGGCGCATTCGACCTTGTATTCTTCCTTCAGGCGGCTGGCGACTACGTCGAACTGCAGCACACCGACGGCGCCCAGAATGATGTCGTTGCTGCGCGTCGGGAAGAACACCTGCGTGGCGCCTTCTTCGGCGAGCTGTTGCAGACCCTGACGCAGCTGCTTGGATTTCAGCGGATCCTTCAGACGCACACGACGGAACAGTTCCGGAGCGAAGTGCGGGATACCGGTGAAGCCCAGCGCCTCGCCTTCGGTGAAGGTGTCGCCGATCTGGATCGTGCCGTGGTTGTGCAGGCCGATGATGTCGCCGGCGTAGGCTTCCTCCAGCTGTTCACGCTCGCTGGAGAAGAACGTCAGCGCGTCGCCGATGCGTACATCTTTGCCCGTACGGACATGGCGCATTTTCATGCCCTTGTCGTACTTGCCCGAGCAGATGCGCATGAATGCGATACGGTCGCGGTGCTTGGGGTCCATGTTCGCCTGAATCTTGAACACGAAGCCTGAGAACTTCTCCTCGACTGGCTCGACGGTCCGCTCGTTGGCAACACGCGGCAGCGGCAGTGGCGCCCAGTCGACGACCGCATCGAGCACATGGTCGACACCGAAGTTGCCCAGCGCAGTACCGAAGAATACCGGGGTCAGCTGACCGTCGAGAAACTCCTGCTGATTGAACTCATGACAGGCGCCCTGCACCAGTTCCAGTTGCTCGACGAAGCGGTCGTACTCGTCGCCCAGATGGGCGCGGGCCTCGTCAGAGTCCAGCTTCTCGATGATTTTGGTTTCAGTGCGCTCATGCCCGTGACCAGCGGTGTAGACGATGATGTAGTCGTCGGCCAAGTGGTACACGCCCTTGAAGTCGCGGTAGCAACCGATCGGCCAGGTGATCGGCGCAGCCTTGATCTTCAGGACCGCTTCGATCTCG
>Ga0308159_1003396_pt1 | contig 16130 bp, 13 predicted proteins | sample PhyCR1_FD_201040 | JGI IMG/M metagenome (GOLD analysis project Ga0308159, IMG submission 201040) | Phyllosphere microbial communities from UC Gill Tract Community Farm, Albany, California, United States - DLSLC.R1 | ecosystem: Host-associated > Plants > Phyllosphere > Unclassified | place: USA... | reverse complement strand
CAATTTTGCGAAAATTAAGACGATGTTATGACACAGTCCAATAGGATCACTGCATCATCACCAGTGTTCTAAATACTTCACAGCCATTCTCGGTCGCAGTTATCAAACTTTCAGGATTCCAATATTTTTGGAATCCTGACGTCTAATCTTTTTATACAACATACTGTTCCAACTCACGTAAGGTAGGTACAGCTCTAATTGAGGTTTTGGTTTTCAAATCGTTCAGAGCTGTACCACCAAAGTCACTATGGCACAGCCAGCGCTCGTAATCACACTTGATATTATAAAATACAGTTGCACGCATTATTTCCCAGTTGGTAAGGGCATATCTCAATGCTCCTTGAGCAATGTAAACATTGCGTGTTCATGGCTTTCTATGTTGTTGATGCCCTGCCCACCCGGACCCCACTCCTCATAGCTCATCATGATGGCTTGCTTTAGACTCTCTGCTCGCTCTGTTTCGAGGTAGAATTTTTTTTTGTCTGCCGGCGAATAATTACTGAGCCTGGAGTTGCTACTTGGAGAGATCAGGCATAGGTTGCCGAAACGATGGACATCATCCCCCATTTGGTTTGCGCCAGAGGGGTCGGTTTGAGGAAAGTAGTGCTCAACTGACGTTCGACTCGGTGAAAACTGGAAGCCTTCAAAATGCTTCTTAATCTCGGGATTGTTAAGCCCTTTACCATCAAATGATTTGCCAGCATTAAGATCACGCCACAAACGATAATCGAGCAAATTGAACACAAAGTTCTGCACACCGGTACCACGATGCAGCGCTTCGACATTGAATTGTTGCGTTTCACCACAAATCTCAGACAGGAACTCGTGGCTGAGTCGCTCAAGCTCCCTGAGATAAGCAGCTCCGTCAACATTAAGTTGGTCTGAAGTCAGGGTATTCAAGATGGTTAGCGAGCGATTGAGCCATCGCTTATAAACATAGGCCGGATGCGAGACATGGAACATCGACAAGATCATCGCTAGTTTTTTATTTACACCAGACAATTCATCTTGATCGAAAGAGTTGTTATAGCTAAAGCTTGAATTACTGTCTCTGGCATAGTACTCAAGCGTCAGCAAGCTCCACTTCTCATCCTGATCGCGCTTAATGATATAGCGGTCAAATAAGACTCTAAACTTCAGTAAGTTAAAAGCAAATTGGGTAATTTTTTTTCGGTCATTTTTTATGATTTCAAAGGCATGAAGTAGCTTTTTATCGTCCAAAGACACGTCATTATCCACTGTCACTTTTAGCACATGCAGTAGGAAGTTGGAGAAATCGATAATCGAATCAAAACGCTGCTCTTTTGCTTTTTCATCATTGTCATCAGTGTGATGAAAGCGTCGCCTTTCGATAATATCCCGTATAGTCAGTTTTTCGTCTGTATCACGATTAGTTTCTATCGCGCATTTTATCATCTCAAAACTCGCCGGAAATCCTAACCACTGCTCACCAAATAATGCTTTGCGAGCCTTTGAGCTAAAGCCCAATTGCACATAGCGATTCATGTCAGCGCAGGCATCCCATATGGCAGAAAAGCCGTTTCTTGTGGCAGTTTCACCGTTGTAAACTGACATCAAATTCGCTTTCAACACTTCGTGTTTTTCTAGCTGTTCACCTCGGTTATTCATGATCTCAAAGTAGTGGTTGAGATCAGTTTCTGTAGGCACCGGAACCCGCAAAATAGTGACGCGCTGGAGTAGATATCGGCAAAAGTTGTTGGTGTCTATGTTCTCTTTGTCAAAGTAGCGTCCAATAATAGTAAACGCCGCTCGGATTGAGGGTTCTTCAGGATCATTGCTCTGAGCCTGGTGAAACAGGTTTTGTAGTGTTCGAGCTGATTTAGGACGGCTGTCAAAGTCGAGGTTTAGGTGAAGCGGGGATAAATCTTGTTCGCTGCAGCAAGCAACTTTTTTTAAGTATGCGAGCAAAATCGACAGCGTTGTGTACCTTTGCTGTCCATCAATTGTTTCATAGACTATTACGCCTTGGTGTGTGCTATCAGCGCCATCTCGGACATATACTACCAAGCTGCCCAGATAGTATTTCGGGTCTTCCTGTTGATCTGCATTTTTAAGGGCTTCAGCAGCATCGGCAATGTCTCGAATAAGTTGTTCAATCTCCTGCGCGCCCCAGGCGTAGTTACGCTGATAAATAGGGATAACATAATGGCTATTAGCGCTGAATAACTGTTCGATGGTCAGCAAGGCTAAATCGTTACTCAGTAGCATGTACATCTCCCTGCATCTGAGCGATTGAATCTTCTACGGGTTTGGCATTTTGAAAACGAGTGTTTATACAACGCTTTGGCTGAAAGCGTAGGACTTGTTGTGGGTGGATCGCTTTATCGAGCACTCTCAATAGCCCTCGAGGCTCACGCGCATAGCCATCAACACTGTCCATGCCGATTTTTTGATATTGCAAGCGCAAGTAGTAACTCCAACAAAAACAGATTGTTGCGGCTTGAATTAATTCTTTATCGCCAAACTTATCGTAATAGGCCATTACTGCACACATAAAGAGATTTTTAATATACATATCCCCTTTGCGTGAGCTGCCAGCGTAACGGGTATGTTTTTTTAAGAAATTGCCAAGCAGCGCGTTTTCACCTTCAAATAGGGTGTGATGCAAGGATTTGTAGTGCTGGATATACTCAAAAAATCGCTTTCCGTTAATTATTAACTGATTAACCTGAAACGGATAAGGTTTATTCTGCTTGTCCCACTTCCTAATAGGGTCGCTATTGTAGTGCTCAATTGCAAAATCCAGAGCGAGTAGAGACTGCAGATAATGATAATCAGAGGTGGATAGGTTGACGCCTTTGAAAACCTCAAGATTGTGGCGGCTGAACTGAACGCCATAATCGCCATCCAGCCATCGGCGCAAGCGGAACAAATACTCGCCCATAATGAGGTGAAGATTAGCGGATTCATTATTCGGACTGACACCCTGTTCCCACAGGCTAACGTGATGCAGTCGTTCCGCTTGCTCAGTAGCATCCATCATTTCGCGCAAATGGTATGCCTTAAGCAAGTCATGGGGCGCAAGGGCCTTACCCCTGGCATTTTGCGAGTCGAAAAACTGAAAGGCTTCGCTCAAATCATCGAGCGTCACTTCGATCAGTTCACACTTATCACACACGAAGTGAAGTAGTGATCTGCGCTCGTTATCATTTAGTTCCGCAAGGCGATTCTCAATGACTTTGGCATTGTGCTCAAGATTATTGATGCTAACCCTTGAAGCAAAAGACTGTTCCAACAGAGGCGTTGAAAACTCACCACCTTGATCGAGCACTGAGCAAAGCAAGGTTAAGGTCAAAAGGCGCTGCTGACCATCAACGATATCGATCTCACCTTTATAAGCTGGTATTAACTTATTCCGGTGCAACACCACAGTCCCAAGGCGGTAGCTCTGTTTATTTTGGTGGGTTAATACATCATCAATTAGTTGATTGACGTGTTTTTGTTGCCATTTGTAGGGGCGCTGGTAGGACGGAATAGCGAGGCGCTGCTCTAGCAGCATCCCGATTTTTTTTACCTGATAGGATACCGTTCCCATGACTACAATGCCTGTTCAACAATCATAACTGTAAGTTGGGGTCTATTTTGCTGGCTGTTTTCCAGATATATTTTTTGTCTATCGCAGAAGGTCATTTACTCATTTCCTTATAATGACATGTGGATCCATGTCCGGAGTGCTGCGCTCACAGACAGGTTATCAATGCATATATCCTTCAAACACCCACGCTTAAATCTGCCCGCCTACTCCCTTAAACTTCTCAATGAATGCGACAATTTTCTGAAAAACTGACTGCTTTTTCGTTTTGTATTGTGGGTTTAACGGGCTGAGTTTTGGTAACGTCTCGTTTAGCTCAGTGCCATTTTCGGTGGCATACTCTCGTTTCAGAGAAGTACGGATATAACGTTTGGCCGCCTCTTCATTTAGGTTTTCTTCTTTTATCAATGCGTCTGCCTCACGCTGCTGTTCGCGCTGAGCAAAAGCGAAGAACGCATCAATAATTCCGGCCTTATCTGGCAGTTCATCCAGGTTTGTCTGCTGAATAAAATCAATGACCAGCCCTTCTTTGGCTCGGTTGCCCAGGCTTGAGCGAATAAGACGTCTGACTTCTTCGGTCAGCCCGTCTTTGCTCTTGTTCTGTTTGTTGTGCTCAAATATCAAACCGAGGATATAATCCAGGTTAATCTCCTGAGACTTCAACAAATCCACCTCAAACACCACATCATCCCAATCGGTGGTGGAGTTATCCTTATCATTCGCTGCCTTTTCGCGTCTTTGCCAGTCGCGGATGTCATTGTAGGCTGAACGGTAGTCCTGAAGTTTGCGTTCGGCAGGAAGGCGAATGGTCTGTAATTCAGCGAGCTTATCATCATCGAGATAATGCTCGGCCTTGAAGGCTTCTAATGCCTCCGGGTTGCTGGTTTCGACTTTCTGAAGCGCTTTTAGCGTGGCAAATTCGTCATAGTTTTGCAGAATGTTTTCGGCCCTCAGATACTCACCAAACAGCTTCACGAAGGATTTTCTCTCTTTCTCGCTGTCAATATCCGCCGGGTCTGGGAAGCGGTGCTCCAGCTCTGAGACTATAGTCATAAAACCACGTTTCGCTTCACCGGTGACGATATCGCTAAAGCCTTCCATGTACTCTTTGTAACTCTTTTCCAGCACCACGTTTTTGGTATTCTTGTCACCAAACAGCGTGATAGCGTCAATCGTCGCTTGTTCTAGATTACGGAAGGTCACGATATTGCCGAAGGTTTTGGTGGCATCATAAATGCGGTTGGTACGTGAAAATGCTTGCATCAGGCCGTGATAGCGCAGATTTTTGTCCACAAAGAGGGTATTCAGAGTTGGGGCATCGAAGCCGGTTAAGAACATGCCCACGACAATTAACAGGTCAATATCCTGATTCTTCACGCGCTGCGCTAAATCACGATAATAGTTCTGGAAGCCATTGCTGTCGGTACTGAAATTGGTTTTGAAATGACGGTTATAGTCGTCAATCGCCGCATCAAGAAATTCTTTGGCGCTGCTGTTCATGGCACTGACATCGAAACTTTCATCGGTAATGTCGCCGACCGCATTCTGTTCTTCGTTCGCTGCGAATGAATAGATGGTAGCAACTCTCAGTGGCTTACGGGCATCAGTATGATTATTAGAGCCCTTCTGTAATTGCTTAAAAGCCTCGTAATAGGCTTTAGCCGCATCCACGCTGCTGACCGCAAACATGGCATTGAACCCTCTCGCGCCAGGGAAGGTTCGATGGGTTTTCTGACGGTAATTAACAAGAATATAGCGGGTAATTTCCTCAATACGGCGCGGATGTAAAAAAGCCTGATTGTTTTCAGCTGCCGTGAGTTTCTTGTCGTCGGTTTCATTTTCCAGCGCCTTAAACTGCGGGCGGACATCGTTATAATCCACTTTGAACTTCAGCACCTTCTCATCACGTATTGCATCGGTAATTACGTAAGAATGCAATTCGCGGCCAAACACGCTGGCGGTGGTTTCTGCGCCTAATGCGTTTTGTGGGAAAATGGGGGTACCGGTGAAGCCAAACTGATAGAAGCGTTTGAATTTCTTCTTCAGATTCTTTTGGGCCTCACCGAACTGGCTGCGGTGGCACTCATCGAAAATGAAGACGACCTGCTGCTGATAGACCGGTAAGTCAGCTTCAGCTTTCATCAGGTTATTCAGCTTCTGAATGGTGGTGACGATAATTTTGTTATCGTCTTTATCCAGATTCCTTTTAAGGCCTGCAGTATTGTCAGAACCATTGACACTGTCCGGGGAGAAGCGCTGATACTCCTTCATGGTCTGGAAATCGAGGTCTTTACGGTCGACCACAAAGAATACTTTATCAATGAAGTCCAGTTCGGTCGCCAGACGTGCGGCCTTAAAGCTGGTCAGGGTTTTACCTGAACCTGTGGTGTGCCAGATAAAACCGCCGCTTTCCGGGGTTGACCAGTTCTTGGCTTTATAGGAGCTGTTAATTTTCCATAAAATCCGCTCGGTGGCGGCAATCTGATACGGGCGCATCACTAGCAGCGTCTTGCTGCTGTCAAACACGCTGTAGTCAAATAATACATTGAGCAGGGTATGCTTCTGGAAAAAAGTGGCAGTAAAGTCCTTAAGGTCTTTAATCAGCGTGTTATCGGACTTAGCCCAGTTCATGGTGAAGTCGAAACTGTTCTTATTCCTTTTTGTAGTGTTGGCAAAGTAGCGGGTATCGGTTCCGTTGGAAATAACAAACAGTTGCAGATATTTAAACAGAGAGTTATCGCCGTTAAAGCTTTCCTTGCTGTAACGGTGTATCTGGTTAAAGGCTTCACGAATTGCCACACCGCGTTTTTTCAGTTCGATTTGAACCAGCGGCAGTCCATTGACCAGAATAGTGACATCGTAGCGATTGGCGTGCGTACCGGCTTGCTCGAACTGCTTGATCACCTGCACTTTATTGCGAAGAGTGTTTTTTCTATCTAGCAGGTAGATGTTCTGAATACGACCATCGTCGAAGACGAAATCATGAACATAGTCATCATGAATCTTACGGGCCTTTTCGACAACGCCATCGCTGGGCTTGTCCATCCAGGTTTCCACAAAGCGACGCCACTCAGCTTCCAGAAACTCTACATTGTTAAGGGCTTGTAATTGTTCCCTGACATTAGCCAGCATAGTCCTAGCGTTGTTGAGGGTTGGCAGGTATTCATAGCCTTGGTTAACCAAATCCTGAATCAGCTCTCGCTCCAGATCACCTTCACTCTGGTAGCTTTCGTTAATCCTCCATTCTTGGCTGTATGTATCCAAAATGATGAAGTTATTGGATTCAGTAATTGGCTTGGTGCAATCAACCATTTTTTTGTTCCTGCTGCCAGAAGCCACAGTTGTTCTTTAAGTGATCGAGCAACAGTTTGACAGTCGCTTTCTCCGCTGGCGTTGGCTCTGCAACGGCTTCATTCGATAGCGTGCTGTGGCTTGTGAAATTGATGATTCTGCTCAGATAAAGCTGTTTGTCGTCAGGCAAGAGTTCAGACCATTTAGGGTAGCCCAGAAAGCTGGCCGTTTTCTCATAAAGATTGCGCAGTAAAGTGAAATGATATCTTTCAACGTTGTTGTCAGCAATTGCCTGTTCGATTGTTTGCTTTAGGTGGAGATGGTAGGAAAAACTCTTGTTGGAGTCGCCATATTTTTCTATGAGGGCAAATGTTCCATCATCAAAATTCTCCAACATGTAGCAAACCTTACCGTTCAACTCATTGAAAAGCACATTATAAAATATTGGGCTGTGCGTCGTGATAATGAACTTCAAGTCGGATTCGCTGTATTTGATCAGCCCAGCAAGATTCACAGCCAGTTCAATCAGATGGTTATCATCAAGGGAACTGACGGGATCATCAATGAACACATATTCCAGCTGATCAAATTCGCGATTCTCGCGCGTATCCGGCTCGGCGATGTTGAGAATTGTTACCACTTGGTCCAGTAGGGTGTAAAACACACTCCATATGAAGTTGCTTTCTTCACCTTTGGATAACTTAATATAGGCGGAACTTTCATCGTTACCACGCTCCATGGAAAAAGTGACTTCGGTAAAATCTATATTGAAGTGTGGTGTTAGCTTGTCGTTCGAATAGCGCTGGAAATAACGGACGATATTGCCATCCTGTCCCAAATCTTTAAGCAATGTCAGCAGCCAGTTTGTATAGGAATTAGGCTGCACCTTTAGTTTCGGCTCGGCATCTTCTTGCAGATCGTTATCCCAATAAAACAAGTCCTCTGTGAATGCATTGTAATAGAGGATTTTTTTGCGCGACAATTCGGAGTTCTCAAATTCATCATCACCTTCTCCGCCATTGGCTTTGGGCGCAATCAGTTGCTTGAAATCCCGCGAAAGACGCGTCTTCCCCGTGCCATTGAAAGCGTAGATTAACTGTACCTTTGGTACAGACTTGATCTGCTCTACTTCCCTGGTGACAGTTTTTTTGGTTTTCCTGGGCGAGCTCAGTTGTTGGGCTATCTCTGAGAGTGTCTTGCTCATGTTATGCCTCTGCCACTTCCGGCTTCGGGAAGCTAAATAGCATGTCTCGATAATATTCGTACTGCTTCTGGCGCAGCTCGATTTCGCGAGGAAGTCCATCGCTGATTGACGCTGTTATTGTTTCGAATTTGTCGAGAATTTTCGCGATACGGGTTTGCTCGTTCAGTGAGGGAAATGGTATCTTCAGATTTTTTAACAGCCCACCTGTAATAAGAGGTTGTCCTGCACCTACTGCGTACTGATTTAAATTCATGTGTGTCAGTTGATGAAATGCGAAACGTGCATTCCACGAATCAGCAGGATGAATAATTAGAGTATTATCTGAAACGTCAAAATGACCGGATACAGCATTAACCAATCCAGCATATGCGCCCACACGTGCGACTAGAAGAAAATTTCCTGAATATGCTGGTTCATTAGTATAGCCAAGCAAGCCAGTCGAACCGTAAACAGGGAAATCACCTTCAGCTTGGCGAGCCTTATTACGGCCTGATGCAATTTTTTTCGTGATCTCCCCAAGCATCTTCCACTCAACCTCACCCTCATCAAAACTCAGCAACTGGTCGCGATAGTAGGCATACTGTTTTTTACGTACGGTAAGCTCAGCGGTAAGCTCAGCGGTAAGGGCAGAAAATTTATCCAAAATCCGGACTATTTCAGACTGGATAGCAAGGGATTTTTCTAGGTTATCCGGGCATGGAATTGGGATCTCAGCCCTCCCAAGACCTTTTGCATTAATTGATGAAATTTTGCCGGATGAAACGCCTCTTTTTATTTGCTCTTTAAATAATTTCGTTCTCAGGAAGTAAGATACATACTTTGAATTTAATTCGCTTTTGAATGAAAAGCATGCATCGTGAAAGACCACATCATTTTTCCCAAGCCATGCAGTACCGTTTCCAATATCCTCAATTGTTTCGCCTGCAGCGACAATAATTACGTCTCCATGATTAGCAACACGTAATTTTTCGGCGACCCCTTCGTCTAGGAATGACTTGGTTTCTTCTGCCGATATTCCATAATGTGTGTACATTTCTCCATAGTGGATGCATGGAACACCTTCCGAAATAAGGTCTGATTTGACGAACCTCTTGCCGCGAAGAAACTGGCCAACACCATCTAGCGTCCTCCACTGAACCTCAGCCCCATCTAGCAGCTTTTCAAGATAATTCAGCTCACTCATGCCTGCACCTCACTACCTTCGATTTGAGCCACAATTGAATCAATATCCTTGCGTAACTGGTCGATTTTGCTGACGGTATTTTTCAATTCGGCATTTAGTTCCGTGATATTGACGATTTCACGGGTATCAAAGGCTTCGACATAACTACTGACTGACAGGTTATAGTCATTGGCGGCAACAGACTCAAACGGCACAGATTTCGCCAAATGGTCGGTGTCAGCCTTGCTTTCAAAGGCCTGCATAATCTGTTTGATATGTTTATCGGTGAGGATGTTGTTATTAGTTTCTTTTTTAAACAACCCGCTGGCATCAATAAATTGAACTCTGGTATCTGTTTTGTGTTTCGACAACACCAGAATGTTAACGGCTATAGTGGTGCCGAAGAACAGGTTAGGCGCGAGTGAAATCACCGTCTCAACATAATTGTTATCGACCAAATACTGCCGGATTTTTTGCTCTGCACCGCCACGGTAGAAAATCCCTGGGAAGCAGACAATCGCCGCGCGTCCTTTCGCAGAGAGATAGTTCAATGCATGCAGCACAAAGGCAAAGTCAGCTTTGGATTTCGGAGCCAGCACACCTGCCGGAGCAAAACGTTCATCGTTAATCAGTGTCGGATCATCACTACCAATCCATTTCACTGAATAAGGCGGGTTGGAGACAATCGCATCAAAGGGTTTCTCATCGCTAAAATGCGGCTCAGTCAGTGTATTTCCCAGCTTGATGTTAAATTTGTCGTAGTTAATGTTGTGCAGGAACATGTTCATACGCGCAAGGTTAAAGGTCGTATGGTTAATCTCCTGACCAAAGAAGCCTTCTTCGATGATGTGATTATCGAAATGTTTTTTCGCCTGTAACAGCAGCGAGCCGGAACCTGCCGCCGGGTCGTAGATTTTGTTGACGTGGCTCTGACCATGCATTGCCAGTTGGGCAATCAGTTTTGAAACGTGCTGTGGCGTGAAGAATTCGCCACCTGACTTACCGGCATTAGCAGCATAGTTAGAAATCAGGAATTCATACGCGTCACCGAAAAGATCTATCTGATGGTCGTTAAAGTCACCGAGCTTTAACTCTTCAACGCCTTTTAGCACGGCGGCAAGGCGGGTGTTTTTATCTTTGACGGTGTTACCTAAGCGGTTGCTGGTGGTATCGAAATCGGCAAACAGACCTTTGATGTCTGCTTCAGACGGATAACCGTATGCTGAGCTTTCAATGGCGACGAAGATGCTGTTTAAATCGGCGTTCAACCTGTCGTTGGTATTCGCTTTAGCGGCAACATTGCAGAAAAGCTGGCTTGGGTAAATGAAATAGCCTTTGGTTTTGATGGCATCGTCTTTAATGTCATCGGTAATGATACTGTCATCCAGTGCAGCATAGTGGACGCTATCATCACCGGCCTCAATGTAGCTGGAAAAATTTTCACTGATAAAGCGATAGAAGAGCGCACCAAGGACGTATTGTTTGAAATCCCAACCATCGACCGACCCACGGACATCGTTGGCAATTGCCCAGATTTGACGATGTAGCTCTGCACGTTGTTGAAGACTAGTCATTTTTATCCTGTTATTAATTTTTGATTACGGCTATTGATGCGATTTTATCGCAATTTGTTCTTATCGGCTGTATCTATAATCAAGTTAGATAATGCCTTTTTCCGGTAAGCGGCTTCGCGGGCTCTGAAAGGTTCTACCAATTCCCACACCTGTGTGCATTAAAAAAATCTTCGGATATATATCATTCTTCTGAACATACCCGATTAACGGCAGAACCTCCCGGTTCTGCAGTTTTTGTTTTCATTTTCAGAGGAGTAGTGATGAACAATTCTGAAGGTCTGCAGCTACTACAGAACTCACTTTCTGGCTTGCCGCAATGTGTGTCTGAACGCATTCTGCATTAAGTAAGCCAGCTAACCAGCCATAAACAGTGAAAATACCAGCCTCAATGCCGTCTGCAGCCTGGCGCAGAGGTCAGTTATAGGGTGGCAAAAGGTGCATGATGGCACGTTCTTTCAATTCAGGGTTTATGGGTTTGTTGGCCATTATAAGTTCATGCCCTCAAAGGAAAAAATGGGGCGACAACTCCCCTGACACAGGGGGAGAGCGGATTAATCCATCCCGTACACGCGGGCGAATCTCAACCACCAACGGTGCGAATTGCGGCGTATCTGATGGAGGCACCAACGCGTCCAGCGACTACATCAGTTCACACCGCTCATTGTCGAAACCGAGGATATGACGGCCAAAGCCCATGGCACAGCACCAGCAGGCGCATATCCGGCACGGGTTGCCGCAGCAACATTTTCAGGCGTTCCAAGATCACTTCACCCGCGCACATTTCACTGAGATAGCGAGACTAAGTGGGGCAGATAACCAGACAAGGTTGTCCTGCTGCGAAGCACTGTTGATGACGATTTGGTCGAGCAAGCCACACTGCGTAAAGCATGTAGTGAATGAATTCATCACCGGAATGCTGGGTTTTAAGCTGCTGTTTCAGAGTTTCAATGAGTTTGCAGGCGCGACGATAGAAATCGTAATCACACTGCAGCGATGTGTTGTGAAGGACATCCATCACGAACAGAAAAGTGTCCTGCAACAGGCTATCAATTGAATTTACGGGATCGGTGACTTCAGTACCGCGAACGGTAGGTGGCAATGCTCTTCTCCCTGAGGATGATGTCCCTACTCCAAACATGGATTTAATCTATCGGTATTAATCAAATCATAAGTATAATCACCTAAAATAGTATTTCCATATGTAAAAATTGCAATTTCTTTTTGTATCTGCGCGTGAGGTTAAATTGCGGTAGCTGAAAAAAACTGCAGGGATAACTTTAATTACAAATCACAATGTACGATTAAATCATTGATTTAAAAGTAAGTCTTTTGTTGATGGAATACTCATCAACGGATTTTATTCTGAGTACGTTTACGTGTGACAGCATCCTCAAACGCAAGTTTGATATCGATGTTCTTTAATGACCATACTTTAAGGATCGTGTTTCTCAATGCATCAAAGTCTTCGTTGAAAGATTTAAATTTACGTTGTAAGTCTTGCTTAGGAATATTCAGCGTTTGAACATACTCCCAGAGAGGAATGAGAAGGTCGTCTACTGCCGCTTCCTTACTTTTCCAACCCTCGACTGGCTTTAGCTCGGGAATCAGTTTCAACAATCTCGATTGAATTAAACGTGATGTCTCAGATTTAGCTATTCCACCCGCTTTCCCAGCCTTCGTCCTGATAACATGCAAACCATTTCTTTCGTCAATGTATGGTTTTGCCAGCAATATCCCATATGAGATATCGAGATATTCTGATGCTCGCTGTAACGCTTCAACTGCAACTTGTATATTAGTCTCTCTCAAAGAAATGCCCCAATAATAAAAGGTGCTGCCATAACATGCATACAAACAAAAAATTTGATCCAGTGGAGCTTCAGTAGATACATATTTGAGGATTTCGGAACTGTACATTCTTTCAAAGTATTTCCAGCACAGTTCCAGAGTCTGTGCGGTGATTCCATATGCGTTCTGAGCGGATGAAATTTTCAGTTCAGATATCAACCGGGTCCTAAATACAGCGGAATGAGGCTGTGATTGTGAATAATTTTTCCAGCGATGCTTATTAAATTTACCTAATATTTTAAGCAGGTCAGGATCGTTTTCAGAAAAAATCGAAGCGTATTCACTCCAGTCAGGCAAATGTTTAATGATGCTGAGTATATGACTGATTTTTTGACGATTTTTTTCATCAATGAAAATAATCTCTGATTTTTTATTTGTGAAATCAGACAGTTGAATTGCATTTTTCACTGTAATCAAACTCGGTTTGGTAGACGGATTCTTTTACAAATATCATCCCGGTAATCTCATCGCAACTGATACAAACCGATGAGAGACAACAAAATGCAACCCCAAGTAGCTCGGATGTTACGGCTCAAGGCCGTAATCACAAAAACAGGCGTAGCCCGCTCAACCATCTATGACTGGCTAAACCCCAAATCCCCACGATACGACGATTCTTTCCCTAAGCAGCGTCGTCTTGGACAGCAATCTGTTGGTTGGCTGGAATCAGAGATTGATGAGTGGCTGTTACAAAGAGAGGAAGTAATAAAACCTAAATTGTCAGGACGGTTTGATGATGCCGAATAAACTTAATTAATAATGAGGGAAAATGAGTAAGAAGACAACGTTCATCCAAAAAAATGAGTTAACAAAAAAATCATTAAAAGAATGGAGCCTTGTAAAGAAATGTTCATATTCTGAATCAATTAACTTTTGGTTAGATGTCGTCAGCCCTTTAATTATGGAGGCAAACTTTCATCATCAGACAGCTGTCGAAATAGAAAGGAATACCGTGCTCGCCTTAAAGGAGATCATAAAAAACTCTTCTTTAGAAGAAGAAATTACTAGAGCAGAAGTAATACTGCAGACCATATGGGATGAAAACATTAGGCGGAAAGAGGAGATTTTAGATGACAATATTTACCTGCATAAACTAAAGGGTAATATAATAGGGAAATATGAAATGGAGGGGATTGAATGCAAAGCAAAAGAAATCATTGAAAAGTTTGGTGCGGAAAGGCTGATTTGGATCTATACCGACAGAAGAGTTAACCACAAGCGTCTTAAGGCCGGCGGGATCTCTAACTTAATAATCATTAAAAAATTAAACTATGGGGGATACTATTTTGATATCAATCACGTAATCATTTTGTCGCTAATTGAAATTTCAATGCATGGAGCAGACAAAGCGATAAAGAAGAAGGGGGTTGTTTTACCACACTCCTACACATGTTGGATTCCAATCTATCATACCAACAACATGGTAGTGATGCTTCCAGTTATTGAAGAAAGTATGAAACATAAATCATGCAATGAAAAGAGTGTTTTAACTGTAATAAATCCATTTAATGAAGAGGTGAAAAACGTATAACTGAACTTACGCTCGGTGTTCCTAATATCATAGGGTTGCCTTAATCACCCATAGATAATTTTCTGGGAATATGCCCTACCATCAATAAATTTTGGAGATGCCAACATTTCGCTTTAGCAAGAGAAATGGTGTCATAAATAGTTAATGAACCATGGAGGAAGCATTTTGGCCATTTATGCTTACGCTTCTAGAGAAGATCAGATAATAAATGATGCTCAGTCAGAAAATGGAGGGTCTGAGTTTTTTAAAATCATCAGCGGATTGCCAGCCAATAGAATGATACTTGAACACGTAAATCTGGTAAGTGCGTCATTAATTCATGAGGGTGTGAGCAATTTGATTTCAGCAAGGATTGGATGTGGAGACACTCTTTTTCTCTCTGGCTTGAGAAGCCTAGGAGATAGCATCGATGATATTGAAAAGGCTTTTATTTTTTTTGCTCAGAGAAATGTCATTGTTCGTTTTTTCGAAGAAGCACGAGGGATAAATGATAAAAATAGATATTTCATATCATATTCGATCGCGCCAAAATATTTTAAATACAGAGGAGAAATGAACTATCTAGTCAATAAAAGCGATAATCGTGTGGGCCGGCCTTTCGGTAGCAAGCATATAAATGACATTCAGAGTTACAAATATGCAGGTTATACACAGACATTCACAGCAATGATATTGAAAGTTAGTTTATCAACCGTGAAGAGGTATTGGCGATAATTAGCCGAAATTTAAAGAGGTAAGTGCAGAGCTATTTCTGGGCGGTTATCCCTTCTGCCGTGTGCAACCAAATGAATTATAGATGTTGGAAAGATAATATCTTCCAAGATCTAAGCTAGAGCTAAGCTCTAGCTATGTTCTTACATCTCATAGGCAAACTATTCATATCTGGGAGATGGTTAAGAACACACAGTGGAAACTATGCAGCAATAATAAACACAATGCATATCTATTACCAAATTATGGAATTAAAATCAAGAGAAGTCGAATGAACTTATACAAAGGTAGGCACGGTTACCATGTGTTAGAATATAGGACAACCATAGACTTATTACTGCATACTGCTTCAATAAAGTATAATAGACTGATCGCAGTACGAGTTGATCTACATCTCCCTCCAATTATTGATAATGGAGATACTATAGTCTGCTTTCACAATAATTCACCAGGGGAGATATCTCGCTTTAGAAATTCGTTAAATGCTAAGGTAAAAACGGACCAGAATCGTAAGCGCAAGAAAGGCACTAGAGTTTATGATTCTCGTATTTATATAATATGGGCACGAGAGTACGCTAGAAGCGGAAAACGACACTATCATACATGCCTGTTATTTAACAAGGATGCATATTATCACCTTGGGTGATCTTGATCAAAATGGTACTTTAAGATGCATGATCACTGGAGCTTGGTACAGTGCGCTTGGGCTTGATGAAGACGATTACAATGGATTGGTACACTATCCAGCTAACTGCCGATATGTTTTAAACATCAATGCTCCTGATTATGATAATCAATATGATGCTTTACTAAAAAGACTGGATTATCTGACAAAGGTTCATTCTAAAGTATTTGGAGAAGGCGAACGCAACTTCGGATGTAGTCAGTTATAAGACCGACTGAAAGCTCTGAATTGGAATGTAACGATATACTAGAAATCATCAACATTATAAATTTTTTCAGATAGATATCATCAATGTGAATACCCTAGGTTCATTCATGTGGCTAGGGTAAGCAATTAACATGAGATATCGCTATGAATAAATCTGAAAGTACAAAGGCCATTGAAAACACATTGGCCTTTCTCCCTAATGAGCTTAATCGCCTCATTCTTGATAAAATTTTATGCCTAACCACTTATGAGCCGACTATTGGAATTATGGGTAAAACTGGGGTGGGCAAGAGCAGCCTCTGCAATGTTCTGTTTCAGGGCGATGTATCGCCAGTTAGTGACGTAAGGTCATGTACGCGTGATG
>Ga0308159_1003394_pt1 | contig 16136 bp, 10 predicted proteins | sample PhyCR1_FD_201040 | JGI IMG/M metagenome (GOLD analysis project Ga0308159, IMG submission 201040) | Phyllosphere microbial communities from UC Gill Tract Community Farm, Albany, California, United States - DLSLC.R1 | ecosystem: Host-associated > Plants > Phyllosphere > Unclassified | place: USA... | reverse complement strand
GCGGAACATGGTGTTAGGTAACGTATCCAGTACGGTACCTTGCATTTCAATATTGTCTTCTTTGGCCATCGAATCCTCTGGGTGTACTACCTTTCAGTTGAACCGGCAAGATAATGCCCAATTCAACAAGTTATGTAAAGAACCGTCGGCAATAAAGCCAACGCATCGCCGTGCTTCGCGTTATAACGCGAGCATGTCGGTTAAATTCGGGTGTTTATGTGACGTCTGCGGGGGATTAGCGGGCTAAGAATCTGAATCAACCGGTAACACGCGCACGATTGAAACAGTTCCGAGAGTGCGATGAGATTCCCAGCCTGGCAATTCCGGCTTGAAAATCAAGCGCGGACGACATACCAAACGCCGCTATTATATCACTTAACCGGGTTTATGTGTGCAAAACATCTGCGCGCGGATTAAAAAAGGGTTTGATTCCGCCAACAGCCGCTGTCAACGGGCTGCGAGGACAGGTTTTTTACCGCATCCAGGTAAGCTTCGCGGGGAATATCGACCGCACCGAGTGAAGCCGTATGGGGATTCAGTATCTGGCAATCCACCAGGCGTCCTTTGTGCTTAATAAAATGCTGACAGAAAACCCAAAGTGCGGTTTTCGAGGCGTTGGTCTGCAGGCTGAACATGGATTCGCCACAAAATATCTGGCCCAGCGCCAGGCCATACATGCCGCCCACCAGGTCTTGCTCGCGCCAGACTTCAATGGAATGGGCATGACCAAGCTCATAAAGCTTCAGCCATGCGCGTTTGACTTCAAAAGTAATCCATGTCCCTTCTTCCCGACCGGCCGCACAGCCTTCGACCACGTCGGAAAAGGCTTCATTCATCGTCACCCGATAAGGTGATTGCTGGTGAAAGCGCTTCATACTGCGGCTGAGGTGAAAACGGTCTGGGAGTAACACCGCGCGAGGGTCGGGTGACCACCACAGAATCGGATCGCCAGGGGAAAACCAGGGGAAAATCCCCTGCTGATAGGCGTTGAGCAGGCGCGCAGGCGAGAGATCACCGCCCATTGCCAGCAGGCCATTGGGCTCACGCAGCGCCGTTTCCGGAGGAGGAAACAGCAACGATTCCCGTGACAGTTGAACCAGTCTCATCGCGTTAAGTTATCCATCAGCTTTTACAAAACTATAACGCAAAGCGTTGCTGGAAACGCCAGTAACGTCCACCTTTTGCGACTAATTCGGAATGATTTCCCTGCTCAATGATCTTCCCGCCGTCCATAACACAAATTTTATCCATCTGCGCCAGTCCGGTCAGACGATGGGTAACCATAATCACGGTCTTGCCCGCTGTCAGCTGCTGCAACAGGAACAGAATATGCTGCTCGGTCGCGGCATCCAGCCCTTCCGTCGGCTCATCCAGCAACCACAGGTCGCCGTTGTGCAGCAGCGCACGGGCAATCGCCAGGCGTCGCAGTTCGCCACCCGACAGCGGCCGGCCGCCTTCGCCCAGCCAGGCATTTAATCCTTCTTCATTATCCAGCAGACTCTGCAGGCCGGTCTGCATTAATGCCACGGTAAGGGTTTCATCACTGGCATCGGGGCAGGCCAGCAATAAATTATCACGCAGGGTCTGGCTGAAAAGATGAACGCGCTGGGTGACAACGCTGATGCGCTGACGGAGTTGCGCTTCATCCCATTCGGCAAGCGGGACGTTGTTCAGCGCTATCTCGCCATGCTCAACATCCCAGGCGCGCGTCAGGAGGCCAAGTAGGGTGGATTTTCCGCAGCCGGTAGGCCCGAGTAGCGCGACATGTTCACCCGCCTTAATGTGCAGGGAAAACTGGTTTAACACGTTTTCCGGCCGACCGGGATAGCTGAATTCAAGCGCCTGCACGCTCATGCTGAGCGCGCCGGGCGGAACAGCGGCTGCGGAGGTGAAAACGATCGCTGGCGTTTGCTCGATGATCTCATTGACGCGCTGGGCGGCGGTGATCACCTGAGACAGGGGCAGAAAGGCACCCGCGACCGGGGCCAGCGCTTCAAAAGCGGCCAGGGCACAAAACACCACCAGCGCAATAAAGGGACCGGGAAGATGCTGCTGCGCAATGCTGTCGGCGCTGAGCCAGAGCAAGGCGGTCACCGTGATACCGCTGCACATCAGCAACAGACTCTGCGCCAGTGCCTCTAAACGTGCCTGCTGGCGCTGCGCGTCCTGCCACTGTTGTTCGCTGCTGTCCAGCCGCGCGCGCCAGGCGGAGGCGTTACCGTACAACGTCAGTTCAGCCTGGCCCGCCAGCCAGTGCATTAACTGCACGCGCCAGTGCGAACGCTGCCGGGTTATCGCCACGCCCGCCGGGGCGCCCAGGTGGTAAAACAGGGGAGGAAAAAGACAGAGCAGGGCAAGCAGGGTACCGCCCAGCAGGAGTGCCAGCTGCGGATCAATCAGGCTTAAACCGGCTGTCACCACCACAATAACGATAAATGCGCCCAGCAGCGGCGATATTACCCGCAGGTAGAGGTGATCCAGCGTATCCACATCCCCAACAAAACGGTTTAACAGATCCGCCTGGCGAAAGGCCGCAAGCTGACCCGGTGCCAGTGAAATCAGACGGCTGAAGGTGAAAACGCGCAAATGCTGCAGCACCCGGAACGTGGCATCGTGCGTGACCAGTCGTTCGAAGTAACGTGCCGCGGTACGTATAATGGCCGCGCCACGCACGCCGGCGGCCGGGAGCATATAGTTAAAACTGTACAGGCCCGCGACGCCAACAACGGACGATGCCGCCAGAAACCAGCCAGACAGGGTGAGTAGGCCAATACTGGCCAGCAACGTAACTATCGCCAGTATAATCCCCAGCGCCAGCCGGAAGGGATGACGCAGCCACAGCCGCAGAAAAGGACGCAGAGCAGACATCAGATGCACTCCTGTTGACGATGTTGCAGCAGTGCACGGAAAGGGCCGGGCTGGGCCGTCAGTGCCTGCCAACTGCCTTGCTGTACCAGTTTTCCCGCCTCCATCAGCCAGATTTCATCCCAGTCGCGCAGCGAATCGATCTGATGCGTAATCATCAGGGTGGTTTGCTGTCGCGCGGCCTGATGAAGTGCCTGCATGACATGATGTTCACTCAGCGCATCCAGGCTGGCTGCAGGCTCATCAAGGAGCAATAGCTGAGCCGGTTTGTACAGCGCCCGCGCAACCGCAATGCGCTGTGCCTGACCAACGGACAGCGCGCTGCTGGCATCGCCCGGTGCGGTATTCAACCCGTCAGGCAGTCGTGAGAGAAACTCGTGGATGCCACAAGCCGCGATTAAGGCATCCAGACGTGCGGCGTCGAGGGGTGCGCCCATCAGGATATTTTCACGTAAGGTTTCTGCCGGTAACTGGGGATTTTGTCCGACCCAGGCAACATGCCGATGCCAGTCGCGTTGAACCAAATCGCGTAACTCAATCCCATTGGCTTTAAGCGAGCCCTGATAAGGTAAAAATCCCAGCAGCGCATTCAACAGCGCGGTTTTGCCTGCGCCGCTTTTACCGACCAGCGCGATGCGTCCGCCCGAGCGCAGAGTGAAATGTAAAGGACCACACAGGATTTTACCGCCGGGCGCGCAGACCACCAGGTTGTCAGCAACCAGCTCCAGTGGTGCGGCGGCGGCAAACGGGATAGTGCCGTTGCGCGCTTCTGACTGTGGCGTCGCCTGCATAAAGCGCTCAATGGCATCGGCGCCGCCGATGGCCTGCGCTTTAGCATGGTAGAAGGTGCCGAGATCGCGCAAAGGCTGAAAGAATTCCGGGGCCAGAATCAACACCAGAAAACCGGCAAACAGCGTAACGCCCTTGCCATAATCGCCAAAGTGCAACTCACCCAGGTAGGAAAAACCAAAATAAACCGCGACCACAGCAATAGCTAATGACGCAAAAAACTCCAGAACGGAGGAGGAGAGAAAAGCCAGCCGTAAGACGTCCATGGTGCGTTGACGAAAGTCTGTCGTGGTGGCGGCAATGGCCTGTTTTTCTGCTTCGGCCCGATGAAACAGCCTCAGCGTCTCCCGGCCGCGCAGGCGATCAAGAAAGTCACCACTCAGGCGCGCCAGGGCCAGAAAATTGCGCCGATTGGCATCGGCCGCGCCCATGCCCACCAGCGCCATAAACAGCGGAATCAACGGTGCCGTAGCCAGCAGAATCAATCCGGCGGCCCAGTTTAAAGGAAACAGCGCAATCAAAATGGCGCAGGGGATGACGGCCGCCAGCGTCATCTGCGGCAGGTAGCGCGCATAGTACGCCTGCATATCTTCTGTCTGTTCCAGCAGCAAGGTTGCCCAACTGCCGGCCGGTTTGCCCTGAATCCAGGCGGGGCCCAGTGCGGATAAACGGTCCAGAATCTGTTTGCGCAGCGCCTGGCGAATAGCCTGACCGGCACGGAATCCTGCCTGCTCGCGCGCATAGTTCAGCATCGCCCGCAGCACGAAGCACAGCAGCAGTAACATAAACTGTGAAAGAAGCGACGGGGGCGACTGGTGCGTCACAATCAATGCCTGAAGCAACGACGCCAGCAGCCAGGCCTGCAGGATAATCAGCAACGCACTGGCGGAACCTGACAGTGAGGCGAGCCGTAACCAGGGACCGGCATGATGCCGCTGTTGACGAAGCCAACGGGTAAGGTGCTGCTGCCGCGATTTGTTCATGCGAAACCCACAGTGGCGAAGACAAAGGAAAAGAGGCGAGCCCCTCCCGCCTGGCGCATGAATTTAGCATGGTGATAATAAAAAAGGCGACTGAAAAACAGTCGCCTCAAACAATTAAGATCAGGTTATTAACAACTTACTTATCGTTTTTAACCAGACCATCAAGATAACGTTCTGCATCCAGAGCAGCCATGCAGCCGGTGCCCGCAGAGGTAATGGCCTGGCGATAGATATGGTCCATCACATCACCTGCAGCAAACACACCCGGAATGCTGGTCTGGGTTGCATTGCCGTGCAGGCCAGACTGAACCTTGATATAGCCATTTTCCAGCGCTAACTGGCCGTCGAAAATCGCTGTGTTTGGGCTGTGGCCAATCGCCACAAACAGGCCAGCGACTTCCAGCGACTCGGTTTTGTCGTCCAGCGTTGAACGCAGCGTCAGTCCGGTCACGCCCATCTGATCGCCAACCACTTCTTCCAGCGTACGGTGGGTATGCAGCACAATGTTGCCGTTGCTGACTTTTTCCATCAGGCGATCGATCAAAATTTTCTCGGCGCGGAAGCTGTCGCGACGGTGAATTAAATGCACTTCAGCGGCGATATTGGCCAGATAAAGTGCTTCTTCTACCGCCGTATTACCGCCCCCGATCACGGCGACTTTCTGATTACGGTAAAAGAAACCATCACAGGTAGCGCAGGCCGAAACGCCTTTGCCTTTAAACGCGTCTTCTGACGGCAGGCCGAGGTAGCGTGCCGATGCACCTGTGGCAATAATCAGGGCATCTGCGGTGTATTCGCCGCTGTCACCGGTTAAACGGAACGGACGATTCTGCAGATCCACGGAATGGATGTGGTCAAAAATGATCTCAGTGTTAAATTTCTCGGCATGCTCATGCATGCGTTCCATTAACGATGGACCTGTCAGATCGTGCGGGTCGCCCGGCCAGTTTTCCACTTCCGTCGTGGTCGTCAGCTGTCCGCCTTTTTCCAGACCGGTAATCAACACCGGATTCAGATTCGCGCGTGCAGCATAAACGGCTGCGGTATAACCTGCTGGACCAGAGCCCAGAATGAGCAACTTACTGTGTTTAGCCGTACTCATGCGTTCCTCAGTTTCATTCGCCTGACATAGCCTGCGATTGTAGGGAATAAGCCGTGTCATTGACAACACTTGCGCGCGTTTGTTAACGATTACTGCAAACGGCGTAGACGATGATTGCACTTTTTGCCTGCGGTTTGCGCCAAAAGGGGGCAAAAATTCACGTTGTTGCACCTTATCGCCCGAAAATACTCATTTAAAAACAGGGACCCAGCGATGTGTCTGGCATCTTGTCCTGAATTTAGACATTTTACTTTGACAATCGCCTGCGCATTTGCGAAAACAGTGTGAGAAGCGAATGACATCTTCGGAACAAAACGGGTTTTGCCGCCGGGTTTTGGGCAATGTGCCGAACGAATTTTGTCGTCTGATATGAGTCATGACGCATGATGTGGACAGACAACATGCGTCATACACATAGGTGCGACCGCACTGAGACGCCGTTATTTCACTTCAAAAAATGCCCCGAACAATGAGCGTTTTCAGGGGATGGCAGGTAAAGGGAAGGAATTAAGAGAGACAATAATAATGGTAGATAATAAGAAACGCCCCGGTAAAGACCTCGACAGGATCGACAGAAATATTCTGAATGAATTGCAGAAAGACGGTCGTATCTCAAACGTGGAACTTTCCAAACGTGTAGGATTATCGCCTACACCTTGTCTTGAGCGTGTACGTCGTCTTGAACGCCAGGGATTCATCCTTGGTTACACTGCGCAACTTAACCCTCACTACCTGGACGCCTCATTACTGGTATTCGTTGAGATTACTCTGAATCGTGGCGCACCAGATGTGTTTGAGCAATTTAACGCCGCTGTGCAAAAACTTGAGGAAACTCAAGAGTGTCACCTGGTTTCTGGTGATTTCGACTACCTGCTGAAAACACGCGTGCCCGATATGTCCGCCTACCGCAAACTGCTGGGGGAAACCCTGCTGCGCCTGCCGGGTGTAAACGACACGCGTACTTACGTGGTGATGGAAGAGGTCAAACAGAGTAACCGTCTGGTGATCAAAACGCGCTGATGCGTGGCAGGTGCAAAGCCTGTGAAATTTCGGTACACTCCTGTGAATACATACAGGACCAGCGTCGGGTGAGCCCGACGCTGTTGTTTCTTACTTTACAGGCACCTGGAGAGTTCTCTTGAGCCAGGAATACACAGAAGATAAAGACGTTTCGTTACAGTCGCTGAGCAGTGGACGCCGTCTGCTGGAAGCGTTGCTCATTCTGGTGGCGTTGTTTGCCGTCTACCTGATGGTTTCCCTGGTCAGTTTTAATCCTTCCGACCCGAGCTGGTCGCAGACGGCCTGGCACGAGCCTATCCATAATATCGGCGGTACGGTAGGGGCATGGCTGGCTGACACGCTGTTGTTCATCTTTGGCGTGATGGCTTACGCCATTCCACCGGTGATCCTTGGATTGTGCTGGATAGCCTTTCGCCAGCGCGATAATCAGGACTACTTCGACTATTTCGCCGTAGGTTTGCGGTTAATTGGCGTACTGGCCCTGGTCGTGACAACCTGCGGCATGGCTGCACTGAATGCTGACGACATCTGGTACTTTGCTTCAGGCGGCGTGATCGGCAGCCTCGTCAGCAATGCGATTTCACCCTGGTTTAGTCCTGCTGGTGGCACCCTCACTCTGCTTTGCATCTGGGCAGCGGGCATTACGCTGTATACCGGTTGGTCGTGGTTGACCATTGCAGAACGAATCGGTGGCGTGGTCATGGGCGTGCTGACATTTGCCAGCAACCGTTCACGTCACGACGAACCCTGGCAGGAAGAGGACGAGGCCGAACATCATGAAGATGATGCGCCTGTTCTTCACGCGCAGCCCCATGACGACGATGACGTTCTGCTTTCTGCGCCCCGTAAGGCGCAGCCCGATCTGGACGAGCACGATCCGCTGCTGGCTAAGGCGGCAACAGCGACCCGCGCTGCCGTCGCGGCAACCACCGACGCTGCTGAAATGCCGGTGGCACCCGTCCAGCAACCTGCAGCCAGCGTGGCATCAACCTTTACCACGGCTACCGTGCCGCCGTCAGCCCCATCTGCAGCCCAGCCTGCGGTTGCGCCCGTGAATACTGTCGCCGCGCCCGCCCAGGAAGCGGCTGTACCTCATCCTGCTCCAGAGCGTCATTTTGCACCGCGTGATCCTGTTCCGCAGGATAAACCGGTCAGTGAACCGCCTCTGTACCGTTTTGAAATGCCGGATGAAACACCCGCATCCTCAGCACCCTTTACGGCCTATGAGGATGATGCGCCGAAGATGGGCAACTGGCGCGAGGCAGCCTCTGCTGCAACCCTGAGCAGTGCGGTAACGGCAGGCGCGGCAGGAAAAGCCGCGGCCTCGATGTCGCCGCTGTTTGAACCTGTGCCTGAAAATCAGGCGAATCCACAGGTGAAGCAGGGGATAGGTCCGGCGTTACCGCGGCCAAACCCGGTTAAATTACCGACCCGACGCGAACTGGCTTCTTACGGAATTAAACTTCCTTCCCAGCGCATGGCAGAAGAGAAAGCCAGACTGTCTGAAGCCCCGGCGGCTCCACAGGCTGCCGATCAGCCGCATAATCCAGACTGGTCAGCGGAGGAGCAGGATGCTCTGCAACAGGCTGAGTTACGTCAGGCGTTTCAGTCTGAGCAGCAACAGCGTTATGGCGAGAGCTGGCAACAGGATGAACAGAGTGAAGACGATGAACTGGCTCTAGAGCAGGCATCCCTGGCCCGTCAGTTCGCCGAGCAGCAGCAACAGCGTCATGAGACCGAACCTGCCAACAATGCGCCGGTATTCAACCTGGACACGTCTGCGGCCTTTGATTTCTCACCGATGAAAGATCTGGTTGACGACGGCCCGGTTGAGCCGCTGTTCACCATTGCGGCAACGCCGGAAACGGATGAGGTCGCGGCAAAACATGAGCCGTGGCAGCAAGTACAGGCTGCGCCGACGCATGCGGCCGCGCAGAGAAGCATGCCGACGCAGAACGTTGCGTCGGATACCTTCGCGGCACCTGTCGAGCAGCCCGAATCGGTGGAAGAGGCGAAGCCGTCGTTGCATGACAGCCTGATTCATCCTTTCCTGATGCGTCATGAACAGCCGCTGGAAAAACCCTCTACGCCGTTGCCTTCTCTGGATCTGTTAACCGCACCGCCTGCAGAAGAAGAGCCGGTTGACATGTTTGCCCTTGAGCAGACGGCGCGCCTGGTTGAATCGCGCCTGGGCGATTATCGTGTTAAGGCTGAGGTCGTCGGCATCTCTCCCGGCCCGGTCATTACCCGCTTTGAACTGGATCTGGCACCGGGCGTGAAAGCGGCGCGTATTTCTAACCTGTCGCGCGATCTGGCCCGTTCACTGTCCACCACGGCGGTGCGCGTTGTTGAAGTGATTCCGGGTAAGCCCTATGTCGGACTGGAATTACCGAATAAGCACCGTCAGACCGTTTACTTACGTGAAGTGCTGGATTGTCCAAAATTCCGTGACAATCCTTCACCTCTGGCCGTGGTACTGGGTAAAGACATTGCTGGTCAGCCGGTAGTGGCCGATTTGGCGAAGATGCCACACTTACTGGTAGCCGGTACCACCGGTTCGGGTAAGTCAGTCGGCGTAAACGCCATGATTCTCAGCATGTTGTATAAAGCCACGCCGGAAGAAGTGCGCTTTATTATGATCGACCCGAAAATGCTTGAGCTGTCGGTCTATGAAGGCATTCCGCATCTACTCACCGAAGTCGTCACCGATATGAAAGATGCGGCGAATGCGCTGCGCTGGAGCGTCGGTGAGATGGAGCGCCGCTATAAACTGATGTCGGCACTTGGCGTGCGTAATCTTGCGGGCTACAACGAGAAAGTTGAGCAGGCTGAGGCGATGGGCCGTCCAATCCCCGATCCGTTCTGGAAACCGGGCGACAGTATGGACATGACGCCGCCGGTGCTGGAAAAACTGCCTTACATTGTGGTGATGGTGGATGAGTTCGCCGACCTGATGATGGCCGTGGGTAAAAAAGTGGAAGAGCTGATTGCCCGCCTGGCGCAGAAAGCACGTGCGGCCGGTATCCACCTGGTGCTGGCCACCCAGCGTCCCTCGGTGGATGTGATTACCGGCCTGATCAAGGCCAACATTCCAACCCGTATCGCCTTTACCGTGTCGAGCAAAATTGACTCGCGCACTATCCTCGACCAGGGCGGTGCGGAGTCGTTGCTGGGCATGGGTGACATGCTCTATATGCCGCCAAACTCCTCCATGCCGGTTCGTGTTCACGGTGCATTTGTACGCGATCAGGAAGTGCATGCGGTGGTCCAGGACTGGAAAGCGCGTGGACGTCCGCAATACATTGAAAGCATTACAGCGGGCGAAGAGAGCGAAGGTGCGGGCGGCATCGACAGCGATGAAGAACTGGATCCGTTGTTCGATCAGGCGGTGGGTTTCGTGGTGGACAAGCGCCGCGCCTCGATTTCAGGCGTTCAGCGTCAGTTCCGTATTGGCTATAACCGCGCCGCGCGCATCATTGAGCAGATGGAAGCCCAGGGCATCGTTTCGGCACCGGGACATAACGGTAACCGCGAAGTGCTGTCACCGCCTCCCCACGATATGTAGAGCCTGAACGATAAGCTTTGAAACATAAATCAATGAGCCAGTTCTTGCTGGCTCATTGTTTTTTAGCCGTTTACCCCCATAGTTGATTAGGCTTTCGGTTTTTTCTCCTGTATTAAACGCAGGACAGCGACCAGGCTTAGTAGCGTTATCAACGGGAAACGATTTAATAAGGATTTAAGCAGATGAAATTACGCGTAATTGCCTTAGGCCTGTTGGCCGCTTTGGGTTCAGCCAGCGCTTTCGCTGATGCATCAAGTGACCTGCAACAGCGTTTGAATAAAGTAAACAGCTTCCACGCCAGCTTTACGCAAAAGGTGACCGATGGCAGCGGTGCTAACGTGCAGGATGGAGAAGGTGAACTGTGGGTCAAGCGCCCAAGCCTGTTTAACTGGCACATGACCGCGCCTGACGAGAGCGTCATTGTCTCTGACGGAAAATCGTTATGGTTCTACAACCCGTTTGTAGAGCAGGCTACGGTAAGTCTGTTAAAGAATGCTACCAGCAATACGCCGTTTATGTTAATTGCCCGCAATCAGTCCAGCGACTGGCAGCAATACAACGTTAAGCAGCAGGGCGATAAATTTGAACTGACGCCGAAGAAAAGCGACGGCAACCTCAAGCAGTTCACTATCGACGTAACGCCAGATGGCACGATTAATCAGTTCAGCGCCGTAGAGCAGGATGGACAGCGCAGTAACTACCAGCTGAAGAGCCAGAAAAACGGCCCTATCAGTCCGGATAAATTCACTTTCACCCCGCCGAAAGGCGTCACGGTGGATGATCAACGTCAGTGAGGTGGTAGTGGGCAACCTGTCTCTGGATTTCTCCAGCGAAGATTTTAAACCTCTGGCCGCGCGTATGCGGCCAGAAACCCTGAAGCACTATATTGGTCAGCAGCACCTGCTGGCTGCGGGGAAACCGCTGCCGCGCGCCATTGAGGCTGGCCATTTGCATTCCATGATTCTCTGGGGGCCGCCGGGAACAGGCAAAACCACACTGGCCGAGATTATCGCGCACTACGGTAACGCGGACGTTGAACGCATCTCTGCCGTCACCTCCGGCGTCAAAGAAATTCGTGAAGCGATAGAGCGTGCGCGCTTGAGCAAGCAGGCCGGCCGTCGCACCATCCTTTTCGTGGATGAGGTGCACCGTTTCAATAAAAGTCAGCAGGATGCCTTCCTGCCGCATATTGAAGACGGCACCATTACCTTCATTGGCGCGACCACTGAAAATCCCAGTTTCGAGCTTAATTCCGCACTGCTGTCACGCGCCCGCGTTTATCTACTGAAATCCCTGACCACAGAAGACATTGAGCAGGTGCTTGACCAGGCCATGCAAGATGCCGATCGCGGCTATGGCAACAGCGATATCCTGTTACCGAATAATACGCGCCGCATGATCGCTGAGCTGGTGAGCGGCGATGCGCGCCGTGCGCTTAACACGCTGGAAATGATGGCCGATATGGCCGAAACCAACGCGCAAGGCAAAAGAGAACTGACGCCACAACTGCTGACTGAAGTTGCCGGGGAGCGATCTGCCCGGTTTGATAACAAGGGTGATCGCTTTTACGACCTTATTTCTGCGTTACATAAGTCTGTTCGCGGTTCAGCACCCGATGCTGCCCTCTACTGGTACGCCCGGATTATTACCGCAGGTGGCGATCCGCTGTATGTCGCGCGTCGTCTGTTGGCCATTGCCTCTGAAGACGTGGGCAATGCCGATCCGCGCGGCATGCAGGTGGCGATATCGGCGTGGGACTGTTTCACCCGCGTGGGTCCGGCAGAAGGGGAGCGGGCGATTGCTCAGGCCATCGTCTATCTCGCCTGTGCGCCAAAAAGTAATGCCGTTTATACCGCCTTTAAAGCGGCGATGCGCGATGCGCGCGACCACCCTGATTTTGATGTTCCCGATCATCTGCGCAATGCCCCCACTAAGCTGATGAAAGAAATGGGCCTGGGTGAAAGCTATCGCTATGCCCATGATGAAGCCAACGCCTATGCGGCTGGTGAGGTCTATTTCCCTCCGGAAATGGCACAAACACGTTACTATCATCCCACCCAACGCGGTCTTGAAGGCAAAATTGGCGAAAAGCTGGCCTGGCTTACTGAACTCGATCAAAATAGCCAGACAAAACGCTACCGCTAAAACAGACGTTGCGGTAATGTGGTCAATGTTTTCAACGCATTCCAGCTGGAATGCGTCCCTTCTTTCAACTCATAAATACACAGGATAAGCATGCTCGATCCCAATCTGCTGCGTAATGAGCCAGACGCAGTCGCAGAAAAACTGGCACGCCGAGGATTCAAACTGGATGTGGAAATGCTGCGTTCGCTCGAAGAGCGTCGCAAAGTCTTGCAGGTAGAAACTGAAAATCTGCAGGCCGAGCGTAACTCCCGATCCAAATCCATCGGTCAGGCCAAAGCACGTGGGGAAGACATCGAGCCACTGCGTCAGGAAGTGAACAGCCTGGGCGAACGCCTGGATGCTGCCAAAGCAGAACTGGATGAACTGCAAAATCAGATTCGTGACTTCAGCCTGGCGCTGCCGAATCTGCCTGCAGATGTTGTACCGCTGGGTAAAGACGATACCGAGAACCTGGAAATCAGCCGCTGGGGTGAGCCGCGTCAGTTTGATTTTCAGGTGAAAGATCATGTTGAGCTGGGCGAAGCCGCGAAAGGGCTGGATTTTGCTGCGGCGGTCAAACTTACCGGTTCACGCTTTGTCGTGATGCAGGGCCAGATTGCCCGCCTGCACCGGGCGCTCAGCCAGTTTATGATTGACTTGCATACCGAGCAGCATGGCTATCTGGAAACCTATGTGCCTTATCTGGTCAACCATGCGACCCTGTACGGAACAGGACAGTTGCCAAAGTTTGGTGAAGATCTGTTTCACACCCGGCCGCTGGAAGAAGAGTCAGAAAGCAGCCACTATGCGTTGATTCCTACTGCCGAAGTGCCGCTGACCAATCTGGTACGCGATGAAATCATCGAGGAAGAAAACCTGCCGCTTAAGCTGACGGCTCACACGCCATGCTTCCGCTCTGAAGCGGGTTCCTATGGCCGTGACACGCGCGGGCTTATCCGTATGCACCAGTTCGATAAAGTCGAAATGGTACAGATAGTGGCGCCTGAAACCTCAATGGATGCCCTGGAAGAGCTGGTCGGCCACGCCGAAAAAGTCTTACAGCTGCTGAATCTGCCTTATCGTAAAGTGCTGTTGTGCACCGGCGATATGGGCTTTGGTGCGACCAAAACCTACGATTTAGAAGTGTGGTTACCGGCGCAGAATACGTACCGTGAAATCTCCTCTTGTTCAAACATGGGTGATTTCCAGGCTCGCCGTATGCAGGCAAGGACCCGCGGTAAGCAGGATAAAAAGCCGCGTCTGGTCCATACATTAAATGGTTCCGGTCTGGCCGTGGGACGCACGCTGGTGGCGGTGCTGGAAAACTACCAGCAGCAGGATGGCCGCATCGCCGTGCCTGAAGTATTACGTCCTTATATGAAGGGCCTGGAATTTATTGGTTAATCGCCCGTTATTCTCTGAAAAACCCAGCGGCTGCTGGGTTTTTTTTTGGTCCGAAAGACGGATCGATGCCAAAGGACGGTATCAGAATTTATCACAAATAAACGTCATCGATATATCCCGATGCCGAAAGCGTAAAAATCTACATTATCAGTAAGATAGCTTTATTTTCCCTGACGTAAAATATGCCGCTAACTTACTGAAGATAAATAAATTAAATTGTCGGGCAGCAAAATGTGCTGCGGTGCGTTTGGCCCCGTTGACTTTAAATAACGCAGTGGCAAACTGCGCGCAATTTCCTTCATTTCTTTTGGTTTTAATTCCCTATGTCGACCTGGTCACGTCCTGTGATACTGCTGCTTTGCGGCCTGCTGTTAATGACAGTTTCAATTGCTGTGCTGAATACGTTAGTGCCTCTCTGGCTGACGCATGATGCTCTGGCTACCTGGCAGGTGGGCGTGGTGAGTTCGTCGTATTACACCGGCAATCTGCTTGGCACGTTGCTGGCGGGCTGGCTGATTAAACAGTATGGATTTAACCGTAGTTATTATCTGGCAACCGGCCTGTTTGCGGTGGCAACCCTATGTATGATGGTGCTGGCAGGCTTCTGGTCATGGACGCTGTTGCGTTTTAGCGCGGGTGTCGGCTGCGCCTTAGTCTGGGTCGTGGTTGAAAGCGCTTTATTGTGCAGCGGCACGGTGCGTAACCGTGGGCAGCTCCTGGCTGCCTATATGATTGTCTATTATCTGGGAACGGTTGCCGGGCAGCTACTGGTGAGCAAACTTTCCACAGAGCTGTTAAGTGTGATCCCCTGGGTAACCGCGACGGTGATTTGTGCCATTTTACCGCTGATCTTCACACAGGTTGCTGCCAGCCGTGATCCGGCTGAAGCCTTGCCGGGTGGCCGTATCTTACCCATGCTACGCCGCCGCAGTTCGCGCCTGGGCATCAACGGCTGCATCATCTCCGGGATTGTTTTAGGTTCGTTATATGGCTTGATGCCGCTCTATCTTTCCCATCAGGGCATGAGCGATGCAAACGTAGGTTACTGGATGGCGTTACTCGTTAGTTCAGGTATTGTCGGGCAGTGGCCGATTGGGCGCCTTGCCGATCGCTTTGGCCGCATGATGGTGTTGCGTGTGCAGGTATTTGTGGTAATCCTGGGCGCGATTGCGATGCTAACCAATGCCGCGATGGCACCTGCCTTGTTTGTTCTGGGGCTGGCGGGTTTTACGCTTTACCCTGTGGCGATGTCGTGGGCCTGCGAAACCGTGGCGCATCACGAACTGGTGGCCATGAATCAGGCGCTGTTACTGAGCTATACGCTGGGCAGTCTGGCGGGGCCGAGCATGACAGCAATGCTGATGCAGAGTTACTCAGACCGTTTACTGTTCGTTATGATTGCGGCAGTGGCGCTGGTTTACCTGGTGATGCTGTTGCGTAAAGCCGATCATCATGCCACGCCCGTGGCGCATGCCTGAATGCCTTCTGCAGAGGGCAGCACTGTGCCTCGTTGTTGCATGGTGGTCAGTGCGCCTTCCTGAAAGGTTCCTGTGGGGCGGTAGAGATCTCCGCCCCGTTTTCAATACATGACTTCATGTCCGTAGCGGAGAAGAATGTTTTTTACCCGTTCCATCGTCTCTTTAGTGGGCGGTTTCACGCCATCAAGCTTGTACTCTTCGCCCATCGCGATCCACTTATGTTTACCCAGTTCGTGATAAGGCAGAAGCTCGATCTTTTCAACGTTCGCCATATCCTGGGTAAACGCTCCCAGGCGATGAACGGTATCGTCGTCATCTGAGTAGCCAGGCACGACGACAAAACGGATCCATGTCCGTTTGCCTTTTTTCTGTAGGTAGCGAGCGAAATCAAGCGTGCGATGGTTAGATACGCCAACCAGAATCTGGTGAACCTCGTCATTCATCTGTTTAAGGTCCAGCATCACTAAATCTGTTGCGTCCAGTAGCTCATCAATGACCGGATCGTAGCGGCGAACAAAACCATTGGTATCCAGACAGGTATGTATGCCTTCTGCCTTGCAGGCACGAAACCAGTCACGCACAAACTCAGCCTGAAGAATAGCTTCGCCACCCGATGCGGTGACGCCACCGCCAGAGGCATTCATAAAGTGACGGTAGGACAGAACGTCCGCCATCAGCGCCTCAACGGTGATTTCTTTACCGGCGTGCGTGTCCCAGGTATCGCGGTTGTGGCAGTAAAGGCAACGCATCAGGCAACCCTGGAAAAAGGTAATAAACCGGATGCCGGGACCGTCTACGGTTCCGCA
>Ga0308159_1003393_pt1 | contig 16137 bp, 14 predicted proteins | sample PhyCR1_FD_201040 | JGI IMG/M metagenome (GOLD analysis project Ga0308159, IMG submission 201040) | Phyllosphere microbial communities from UC Gill Tract Community Farm, Albany, California, United States - DLSLC.R1 | ecosystem: Host-associated > Plants > Phyllosphere > Unclassified | place: USA... | reverse complement strand
TCAGCCAGTTGCCGTAGGTGATCTCGGAGATCTTGAGTCCGGAGTTGCCCAGGTACCTGAATTCCATGGTCCCGACGCTACTGGAGTGAGCGCGCACGTGAGGGGTCCCGCGAGTGCCTGTCGGGGGGGCGGGGGGTGGGGGACGGATGCGTGCGTGGGGCGGGTCCGAGGTCCGGTCGGGTCGGGGTCGGGTCGGGTCGGGTCGGGGTCGGGACCCGCGAGCGGGCGAAATGCCACGGTCTTCTTGCCAGCCCACCCACACCTTTCGCCCGCTCGCCTGGATGATCCCGGGCTGCGACTTCCGCGCTCCCTGCGATCGCCTCCACCCCCGCGAGCGGGCGAAACACCGCGGTGCGGTCGGCAGCCGGCACGGTGTTTCGCCCGCTCGCGGGGGCAACTGTCCCTCCACATGGGCGAGGGCGGGCAAGTCGTCCACAGAGGAGGCCCGACTCCCGTCCTCGGGGTCGGCTCGCCGTCACGCTGTGGAGATGACCGCAAGACGCCGACTCCCGATGGCACTCCGCGACGCTTCGTTCCGGGTACGGGACGCGCTGCACAGAGGCGTTTCGCGGGGCCGACTCGAGGCTCGAGATCTCGTCCGCCCGTTCCACGGCATCCGATCAGCGTTCCCACCGGAGTCCGTGGATGAACGCGCAAGGGCGCTCGCTCCTCGACTCCGCCCCGATCAGGTCTTCAGTCACGTCACTGCGGCAGCGATCATCGGCGTCCCGCTCCCCCGTCGTCTCGAACGCGATCAGCGGTTGCACGTCACGACGATCGGGACCGACCAAGCGCTCCGGGTCCGCGGCACGGTCGGCCACCGAGCCCGGTACGGATCTGTCCGCGCGACGATCGCACGAGGAGTGCCGCTGACCACTCCGGCCGACACGTTCGTCGCACTGGGCTCGATGCTGACGCTCGACGAACTCATCGTCGCGGGCGATGCGCTCGTGGGGTGGCTCGGCTGGGCGACGCTCGACGAACTCGTCCAGGCCGTCCGACGACGACGGGGCATCCGCGGGATCGTGAAGCTCCGCATCGCGCTGGACGAGATCCGGAGGGGATCTCGGTCTCCCGGAGAAACCCGGACACGGCTGGCACTCGTCCGCCGCGGACTCCCGGAACCGGCACTCAACCACGATGTCGTCGTCGACGGGCAGTGGATCGCATGTGTGGACCTCGCCTACCCCGAGGCCAGGGTCGCGATCGAGTACGAGAGCGATCTGCACCGGACCGATCCAGCCACCTTCCGGAAGGACCTGACGCGCGGAGAGCACCTCAAGGACGTCGACTGGTGGCTCGTCAGAGCAACAGCAGACGACGTCGCGCACGGCGTCGACCGTTTCGTGGACCGCATCCGTCGGCTGCTCGAGGTCGGCGTCAGAGGAGCCCACGACACGCGGTTTGCGACACTTGGGTGAACAATGGTTGACGCTTCAACCAAAACGGTGCACACTGTCGTAGTATCAACTCGATGCAGGCGCATGGAACGCGTCGCACCGCAGACTCTCGTTCGGAAGAAGGACCACCATGACGCTCACCGCTGACACCGTTCCCGGCTACAAGACCGGCACCTGGAAGATCGACCCGACCCACTCCGAGGTCACCTTCTCGGTCCGCCACCTCGCCATCAGCAAGGTCAAGGGCAAGTTCGAGACGTTCGACGCCACCGTCGTCACCGCCGAGAACCCGCTCGAGTCGACCGTCGAGGCCAACATCGACGTCGCGTCGATCAACACCGGCCAGGAGCAGCGCGACCAGCACCTCAAGACGAGCGACTTCTTCCTCACCGAGGAGCACCCGCAGCTGACCTTCCGCTCGACGAGCATCGAGGCGAAGGGCGACGACCTGCACATCGCGGGCGACCTGACCCTGCGCGGCGTCACCAAGCCGGTCGTCCTCAAGGCCGAGCTGGGCGGCTTCACCACGGACGGCTACGGCCAGGTCAAGTTCGGTGCCGAGGCGACCACGAAGATCGACCGCACCGAGTTCGGTGTGAACTGGAACGCGGCGCTCGAGGCCGGCGGCTTCACGCTCGGCAACGACGTCACGATCAACCTCGACGTCCAGTTCGTCCTCCAGGCGGCCTGAGCCACCTCTGACTCAACGCCCGACTGAGGGCACCGAGCGGCACTCCCCGAACCCGAGAAGAACGCCCCGACTCCGCACGGAGTCGGGGCGTTCTTCGTTGCCCGCACTGCTCCCCCGACCACGAGCGGGCGAAACACCCCGGAGCCTCGTCCTGTCTCGTCAGGCATTTCGCCCGCTCGACGATGCCGGGCGCCGAAGTCGACGCCGATCCCCGCGATCACGCCCCACGTCGGCACCCGTGCGCCCCACGCCCACGCCCACGCCCACGCCCACGCCCACGCCCACGAGCGGGCGAAATACCACGCCGATCTCCTTAGCACGCCGGACATTTCGCCCGCTCGCGCAAGGACCCGAGCGGGAGGAGGGCGAGCGACCACGGCCGAGATCGGAAGCGCGGCCGAGCGGGCGGAATGCCCGGGACGCAACGGGGACGAAGTGCGGCATTTCGCCCGCTCGCGGAACGAGGCGCGAGGACGCGCGGGACACGGAGCCAAGGCGCGAGCAAGGGCAGCGCACGGGCGCCGGACGGGCGCCGCCCGAGCGCCGCCCCGGCCGGCCACCGCCCCCGCGTAACGTTGGCACGTGCGACGGCACCGAGGGGAATCCGCACGCCAGACCCCGAGTTGCACGAGAAGCACCGACCAAGAGCACGCCCGCACGACGAACAGGAGCACCACCATGGCCACCGACTGGATCGCGATGCAGGCCCTCGCGGCAGCCGAGTTCGGCCGCCGCGTCGCCGCCGTCGCCGACTGGGACGCCCCCACCCCCGACTCCGAGTGGACCACCCGCGACCTCGTCGCCCACGTCGTGGACGAACAGCGCTGGATCCCGAAGCTCCTGACCGGGTGCGACTACGCCCAGGCCCAGGCCGACCTCGAGCCGATCGGCGACGACCTGGTGGCCGAGTGGCACCGGTTCGCCACCGCGGCCACCGACGCCTGGCGGAACGCCCCGCAGGACACCCCCGTGCACCTCAGCACCGACGTCGTGCCCGCCGCGCAGTACCTCACCGAGCAGACGAGCGACATCACGATCCACACGTGGGACCTCGCCCGGGCGACCGGCACCGAGGAGTCCCTGCCCGACGAGCTCGTCCGCGCCGTGTGGGAGTACTTCGAGCCGCAGATCGAGGACCTCGCCGCCACCGGCCTGTACGCACCCCCGGTCGACGTCACCGAGGACTCCCCGCTCCAGGTCCGTCTGCTCGCGGTCACAGGCCGTGATGCCAGAGTGACTGCATGACCACCGACACGAAGCGCCTCGGCAACTCGGGGCTCGAGATCAGCAGCGTCGTCCTCGGCATGATGTCGTACGGCGACCCGGACCGCGGCTCGCACGCCTGGAGCGTCGGCATCGACGACGCTCGCCCGTTCGTCCGCCGCGCGTTCGAGGCCGGCATCACGACCTTCGACACCGCGAACGTCTACTCGGACGGCAGCAGCGAGGAGATCACCGGCACGCTCCTCGCCGAGCTGGCTCCGCGCGAGGACGTCCAGGTCTTCACGAAGGTCTTCAACCGGATGCGTCCCGGCCGGAACGGCGCCGGGCTGTCCCGCGCGGCGATCATGCACGAGATCGACGCGTCCCTGACCCGCCTGGGCACGGACTACGTCGACCTGTACCAGATCCACCGCTTCGACCCGGTGACGCCGATCGAGGAGACCATGGAGGCCCTCCACGACGTCGTCAAGGCCGGCAAGGCGCGCTACATCGGCGCGAGCAGCATGTGGACGTGGCAGTTCGCCGAGATGCAGCACACCGCGGAACGCCACGGCTGGACGAAGTTCGTGAGCATGCAGGACCAGTACAACCTGCTCGAACGCGAGGAGGAGCGCGAGATGCTCCCCTTCTGCGAGCACACCGGCGTCGGCGTGATCCCGTGGAGCCCCCTCGCCCGCGGCCGCGTCACCCGCCCCTGGGACGCCTCCGGTTCGGGCTCGCGCGCGCAGACCGACGAGTTCGGCAAGACCCTCTACAAGCAGGACGAGGACGCCAACCGGGCGATCGTCGACGCGGTCGAGGCCGTCGCCACCGAGCGCGGCGTCCCGATGGCGCAGGTCGCCCTGGCCTGGGTCGCCGGCAAGCCCGCGGTCTCCGCGCCCATCGTCGGCGCGACGAAGGAGCACCACATCGACGACGCGGTGGCCGCAGCGTCGCTGACGCTCACCGACGACGAGGTCACGCGACTCGAGTCGGCGTACACGCCCCGGGTGCCGTCGGGTTTCTGACGCCCCCACGAGCGGACGGGAGGCACGGTGCCAGCTGGCACCGTGCCTCCCGTCCGTCAGGTGGTCACGGTGACCGCCGTGGTCAGGCGACCGCGCTGCCGTCAGCGCGCTGCAGGCGCGCGATGCGCCGCCGCGCGGCCCGTTCGGAACCGGTCTGGTCGTCGAGCACCGCACCGATCCCGTCGAGGACGAGCTTCGTGGTGCGGACCACCGGCAGCTCGACCGGGCCGACGATCGGCGCACGGAGGCCGAGGAGCGACCGGTGCCGCGGGTCGAGCGTGGACACCGCTCCCTGGAACACCGCGCGGTAGCCGGGTCGCAGCAGGCGGGACAGCGGCGGGTCCTTGATGAACCGGACGACGTCACGGGTGCGCGAGTCCACCAGGAGTTCGCCGCGGTCGAGGTACCCGTTCATCTGGGCACGGAGCTCCGCCTCGGACTCGGGCGGGTCGACGATGCGCATGAGGCGCCCGGCCTCGGCCCACTCGCGCACGTAGGCGTCGGCGCCGCCGGGGATCGGGCCGCCCCAGCGCTGGGCGGCGCGGAGGAACGCGTCGGTGAAGGCGAGGTGCACCCAGCGCGCCAGGTCCGGGTCGTTGGCCGCGTAGGGACGGGTGGTGCCGTGCGCGTCGACGTACTGCCCACGGACCCGCTCGTGCAGCCGGAGCACCCAGTCGCTGCCGCTGCGGGCGGTCTGCCGGTCGCCGTACGTGACGGTGGCGATCCACCGGCTGGTGCCGGCCAGACGGCCGAACGGGTCCTCGCGGTACCGGGAGTGGTCGGCGACACCGGCGAGTGCGCCGGGGTGCAGCGCCTGGACGAGCAGTGCCCGCACGCCGGCGACGATGCCGTGGCTGCCGCCGTGCACCGCCCACGTGGCGGAGCCCGGACCGAAGAAGCCCGCGTCGGTGCCGTGTTCCAGGTCGTCCATCCAGGCTTCCGTGCCGGTCGAACCACCCGTGAACGTCCGGTTGAGGCGGGATCGGAAGACGTCGGAGACAGTGGACATGTCGTCATGTTCCGTCCGTCGCCTGGGTACGGGGGTGGCATCGCGCAAAGTGGCCCTCCCAGCGTGCACGGGGGTGGCCCACTAGGTTGGGTCGGGTGAGCATCGACACGCCTCGTCCCTGGCTTGCCTCGTACGCCCCGGGGGTCCCGCACGACATCGAGGAACAGAGTGGTTCCCTGTACGACCTGGTCGAGCAGTCGGCCCGGAAGTTCCCCAGGCAGGTCGCCCTCGAGTTCTTCAAGCGCACCACGAGCTACGCCGACCTCGAGGAGCAGATCCTCCGCGCGGCGAACGGCCTGCGGAAGCTCGGCGTGGGCGCGGGTGACCGCGTCGCCATCGTCCTGCCGAACTGCCCGCAGCACATCGTCGCGTTCTACGCGGTGCTGCGGCTCGGTGCGATCGTGGTCGAGCACAACCCGCTGTACACGCCGCGGGAACTCCGCCACCAGTTCGAGGACCACGGCGCCAAGGTCGCCATCGCGTGGGACAAGTCCGTCGCGACGCTGCAGGACTTCCCGGCCGACGTGCACCTCGACGCGATCGTCTCGGTCGACATCACCCGGGCCATGCCCCGGAGCACCCGGCTCGCACTGGCGCTGCCGGTCGCGAAGGCCCGGGAGTCCCGCGCGAAGCTGACGGCGAAGGTGCGCGGCACGGTCAAGTGGGACGACCTCGCCGACACCCGCAAGCTGTCGAAGCGGCACCCGCGGCCGGCCACCGACGACGTCGCGCTGATCCAGTACACGTCCGGCACCACCGGCACGCCGAAGGGCGCGGTGCTGAGCCACCGGAACCTGCTGGCGAACGCCGCCCAGTCCCGTGCGTGGGTGCCGCAGATCCGCCGCGGCGACAACGTCGTGTACGCGGTGCTGCCGATGTTCCACGCCTACGGCCTGACGCTCTGCCTGACCTTCGCGATGAGCATGGCCTCGCGGCTCGTGCTCTTCCCCGCGTTCGACCCCGCCCTCGTCCTGACGGCGATCAAGCGCCACCCGCCGACGTTCCTGCCGGCCGTGCCGCCGATCTACGCCCGGCTGCAGCACGCGGCCGACTCGGCGAAGGTGTCGCTCAAGGGCATCGAGATCGGCATCTCCGGTGCCATGCCGCTGTCGCAGGACATCGTCGAACCGTGGGAGGCCCGGACCGACGGCTACCTGGTCGAGGGCTACGGCCTGTCCGAGTGCTCCCCGGTCCTGATGGCCAACCCGGTCTCCCCCGAGCGTCGACTCGGGTCGATCGGCCTGCCGCTGTCCTCCACCGAGGCGCGGGTGGTCGACCCCGACGACGACACGAAGGTGCTCGGCATCGACGAGCCCGGCGAACTGCAGGTCCGTGGCCCGCAGGTGTTCCGTGGCTACTGGGGCAAGGCCGAGGCCACCGACGAGGTCTTCACGCCCGACGGCTGGTTCCGCACCGGCGACATCGTGGCCATCGACGCCGACGGGTACGTCCGGATCGTCGACCGCCTCAAGGAACTCATCATCACCGGCGGCTTCAACGTGTCGCCGTCCGAGGTCGAGGACACCTTGCTCAAGCACCCCAGCGTCAAGGAGGTCGCGGTCGTCGGCATCACGCAGGGCGGCAACGAGCAGGTCGTCGCGGCCGTCGTGCCGAAGGACCCCTCGACGTTCGACGCGGCCGCGCTCCGGGCCTGGTCGCGCGATCACCTGGCGGCGTACAAGGTGCCGCGCCGGGTCGTGGTGGTCGAGGACCTGCCGCGCTCGATGATCGGCAAGGTGCTGCGGCGGAAGGTGCGGGACCAGATCCTGGACGGCTGACGCGCGAGCGTCGGGCGGCGCCGCTCAGCCCGCCCGCCGCGCAGGCAGCGCCAGCACGGACAGCCCAGCGACCACCAGCACGATGCCAGCCCATCCGCCGACACCCAGGCGCTCCCCCACCACGAGCACCGCCAGCACCGCGGCCACGACGGGCTCGAGCAACGACAGCAGCGTCGCGACCGACGCCGTCACCGTCCGGAGGCCGAGCGCGTAGAGCGAGTGACCGATCACCGTCGGCACCAGCGCCAGGTACAGGAACACCGGCCAGTTGCCGGCGTCGGTCAGGAACGGCCCGCCCGCCACCACGGCGAGCACGACGAGCGGCACCGCCGCCACCCCGAACACCGCGCCGACGAGCCCGCGTTCGTTCGGCCCGCGGGCAGCTCGCGCGGCCGCGACCCCGACGTCCCCACCGACCGGCATGCTGTCGGACTCCGCGCGACCGACAGCGATCGGCATCCGGCTCGTCGCGGCGTGCATCCCCCGCGCCACCGCCCACGAGTACAGCGCGTACGTCAGACCGGCGACCAGGGCGCTGCCGACGCCGACCGCGAGTGAGCGCCCGCCACCGTCGTGCTCGGAGCGCGCGAGGGTGACGACGACCATGCCGACCACGCTCACCAGGGTGGCGACGACCCACCGCCGGGTCACGCGCCTCCGGTCGGCGACCCACTCGACCAGGCCGGCGAAGACGGGCGACGAGCCGATCGCCAGGGTCGTGCCGAGCGCGACCCCGGCGTCGGCGAGGGCCGCGTAGAACGCGACCGCGTAGACCACGAGCGATGCAGCACCGAGCAGTGCCCAGCCGCGGGCCCGGCGCTGGGCGACGGCACGCAGCGTGCCCCGACCAGCGGTCGCGGCGAGCACGAGGCCGCCGAGCCCGAAGGTGACCGCACCGAACACGAACGCCGGCACACCGGGCGCGAAGTGCGTCGCGGTCCCGGTGGTGCCCCAGACCGCCGCGGCGACCGCGATCGCCGCCAGGCCGCCGACGGGCCTGGAGGCACGCCCCGCGCCCGGTCCGTGGCTCACGAGACGTGGACGCTCGGCCGTCGGTTCACTTCGGGTTCCGCTTCGCGCAGGACCTCGCGCGTGACGGGGGCGACGTCGCCGGCACCGGTGAACACGAAGCGCAGGGCGTTCCGGATCGGGCTGCCCTCGTTCCACTCGAAGTAGATGCTCGGCACCACCCCGGCGAGGTCGCGGATGGCGAGGAGCGTCGACGCGATGGTGTTCGGGACGTTGCCGGAACGGACCTTGAGCACGCGGAACCCGTGGATGACGTGGCCTTCGACCACCAGGTCCTCTTCGAAGTCGGAGGAGTCGGCGGGCAGGACCTCGAGGAACATCGTCGGCACGCGGGCCGGGATGCCGGAGTCGCGGCGCTCCTCGCGCCCCTTCGCCCGGTACGCCTCGGCCGTGCCGGCACCGGGCTCGTTCGCGATGATGCAGACGGAGCTGAACTGGTCGGCGTCGGCCTCGACGAACTGGCGGGCGGTCGCGTCGAGCTCGATCGACGACGCCCGGAGCTCGAACGAACGCCGCACGCGCGAGATGAGCGACACCACGACGATCGCGATGATGAAGATCGCCGCGATCCGCACGCCGTCGGGCCGCTCGATCACGTTGGCGACGGTGGTGTAGACGAACACGACCGAGATCACGCCGAACGCGATGGTGCGCTTGCGCTGCTGCTTGCGGCGCGCGGACAGCGTCACCGCGACCGCGGCGCTCGTGATGAGCACGAGCACGCCGGTGGCGTAGGCGCCACCCTGGGCGTCGACGTCGGCCTGGAAGATGATCGTGATGACGAACGCGATGAGCGTGAAGATGATCACGAGCGGACGCACCGCACGCGCCCACTGCGGTGCCATGCCGTAGCGTGGCAGGAACCGCGGCACCAGGTTGAGGAGCCCCGCCATCGCACTCGCGCCGGCGAACCACAGGATGGCGACGGTCGAGAAGTCGTAGATCGACCCGAACACGCCGCCCATGTACTCGTGCGCCAGGTAGGCCAGGGCACGCCCGTTCGCACCGCCGCCCGGCTGGAACTCGCGCTGCGGGATGAGGAACGTCGTCACGATCGACGACGTGATGAGGAACGAGCTCATGATGAGCGCCGCGACGGTCAGCAGCCGCTTGGTGCCGCGGATCCGGCCCTCGGGTCGGTCGCTGGTGTCATCGCTGGCGTCACCGCGGACCTGCGGCATCACCGCGACACCGGTCTCGAACCCGGAGAGGCCGAGCGCGAGCTTCGGGAACACGATCAGGGCGATGCCGACCATCACGAGCGGGTTGCTGTGCTGTGCCGTCAGCCCGGACCACCAGTCGCTCGCCACCATCGGGTTCTCGAACACGTGCCAGAGGGCGACGATGATGACGACGGCGTTCAGGGCGAGGAACACCGCGACGAGGCCGACCGCGATGCCGATGGCCTCCTTGAACCCGCGCAGGAACACGATGCCGAGCAGGAGCAGCAGCGCCAGGGTGAGCGGCACCGGGATCTCGGTGAACCAGTGCGGCGTGTACGGGTTCTCGGCGATGTGCGCCGTGGCGTCGGCCGCCGACAGGGTCATCGTGATCATGAAGTCCGTCACGGCGAACCCGAGCAGCACCAGCACGAGGAGCTTGCCCGCCCACCACGGCAGGAGCTTCTCGAGCATCATGATCGACCCGGCGCCCCGGAAGCTGTCGTGGGCGATCCGGCGGTAGACCGGCAGCGCCCCGAACAGCGTGACGAGCACGAGGACGATCGTCGCGATCGGCGACAGCAGCCCCGCGGCGAGCGCGGCGATGGCGGGCTGGTACCCGAGGGTGGAGAAGTAGTCGACACCGGTCAGGCACATGACCCGCCACCACGGGTGGGTCTTCTCGACCTCGACCTGGTGCGGGCCCTGGTGGGAGGCTCCCTGGTCGGCCCCGTGCAGCATCCACCGGCGCAGGCGGGTGCTGCGGTCGAGGGGCTGCTCGGTGGCGTCGCGCTGGGCGGCCCGCTCGGCGTCTGTCGCGGTCACGTGGATGATGCTAAGCCGTCCGGGTGACCCCCGTGCACACCCGGACGGTCCTGTGGACGGGGCGCTCCCACTACCGCCGTGTGCGGGACAGTGTCGCCACGATCCCGGCCACGACCAGCAGCACACCGGCGGCGATGCAGGCGGCGAGCAGCAGGGTCGTGGTGTCCACTGAGAACATCGGCAGCGCACTCACGGCCATCGCCCCGGCGAACACGAGCATCAGGACACCCCACAGGATCGTGCCGAACCGTGGACCACCTCGACGGGGCCGTGCCGTGGGCCCGTCGGGAGCCGCCGGTGGAGCCATCGGCGGAGTCGTCTCGTCGTTGGTCGTTCCGTCGTTCGTCATCGTCCCGTTCCTCACTCGCCGACCGTGATCGCCCGCGGCACGTCGACGCCGCCGCCGAGGATCCACAGGTGCACCGTCGTCGTCTCGTCCGCATCGGCCGTGCGTGCCGCACGGTTCTCGAGCGTGGTGGTCCGGAGCACCCCACCGGTGCCGTCGTCGTCGCCTCCGCCGGTGTCGACCCCGTAGCCGACACCGCTCACCTCGACCCGCACCGGCAGGTCGGTCGGCAGCAGCACCTCGGCTCCGCCGGCACCCAGCCAGAGGCTCACGTCGCCCCCGACCGCCGACGGTTCGAGCTCGCGGAGGTCCAGCGTCGGGCCGCCGGCCAGCATCGCGAAGTTCCGTTCGGTCCCCGGGGCGGCCCGTTCCACCTGCCACGTGGTGCCACCGATCAGCGAGACCTGGGTGCCGGCAGGCAGGACCCCGGTGACCACCAGGGCCACCGCGGCGACCGTCGAGAACAGTCCGAGCACGTCGTCGTCGCGGCCGCGGATCCCGGCGACGATCGTGGCGATCGCCAGCACCGCGAGCGCGGCAGCGATCCCGAGGACCGGGACGGACCACCCGGCCTGCTGCGCCCAGAACGCGACCCCGGCTCCGGCGACGAGCGCGAGTCCGAGGGACACGGCGACGTACGCCGCCCCGGGTCGCCGCTCCACCCGCTCGGCCCGCCGTTCGGCCGCCCGCTCGCGTTCGGCGCGCATCCGCTCCTCCTGCTGCCGTCGCCGGTCCTCGGGGCTCGCGGGTGCACCCCACTGCCAGGAGGCCCGTCCCGCGTCCGTCGCGCCGGTCGCCGCCGCGGTCCACACGTTCCGGGCCGGGTGCGGTTCCTCGGGGCTGGTCCAGAAGTCGCCCCGCGGGGCAGCGGTCGGGTCGTTGCCGGTGCCCGTGCTCGCGGTCCGCTCGCCGTCCACCCCGCGTCGGGCCAGGACCACGATGAGCCACACGATCCCGCCGACGAGCACGATGCTCCACGCGGTGGCCAGGGTCGCCTCGAGCCAGCCGGGCATCCCCCAGGCGTCCGGGACCCCCTGCCACCAGAGGCCGCGGGCGGCGGGCACGAAGGTGAGTGCCACGAAGGCGCCGATCGCGATGAGTGCCGGGTCGAGGACCCCGCGGATCATCCGTTCGACGTGGATACGTCCGGCGGTGTCGGGCAGCAGCGCCCAGCCGACGGCGTAGGCGAGGAAGACCGGCCCGCCCAGCAGCGCGACGACGATCGTCACGCCGCGGACCACGAGCGGGTCGAGCCCGGTGCGGCGGGCGACGGCACCGCACACGCCGGCGAGCCAGCGGTCGTCGGTGCGCGCGATGCCGAGGTCACGGACCCAGTCGAAGAACCGGGTCGTCGAGTCGGCGCTGCCGGCGGCGGTGCCGGGAGCGGAGTCGTGCTGGTGATCGGTCATGGCCACCAGCATCCCGGCAGTGCTGCGCCGACACCATCGGGGTTCCCCCTGACCGGTCCCTGATCCCGGCCCCGAACACTGCTGCGGGGGCCGTCCGGGTGCCAGGATTGCCCCATGGCCACCGCGACGATGACGCGCCCGACCCCCAGGGTCGTCGGCGGGGTCTGCAGCGGGTTCGCGGCGCACACCGGATTGCCGGTCGGGGCCGTCCGGCTCGCCACCGCGGTCCTGGTGGTCTGCGGTGGCGCCGGGCTGCTGCTCTACGCCTGGCTCTGGGCGACCGTGCCGAGCGCGGCCGTCGGGGCAGCCGCCGGCAGCGCACCACTCAAGTCCGTGCTGACCCCGGCCGCCGTCGTCGACCAGGACGAGACCACCGCGTCCGCCCGGCATGCCCCGGTCGTCGAGATCCTGCTCGGCGTGGCCCTGCTCGCCGCCGCCGGCGCGGTGGTCGCAGCGCGGATGGGGGTGGCCGTCCCCCTCGAGGTCATCGTCCCCGGCGTCGTGGTCGTCACCGGTGCCGCACTCGCCTGGCGGCAGTTCGACGCGCTCCGCAACGTCCGCACGGCCGGGTCATCCGCCCTCGTCGTCCGGGCGCTCGGGGCCCTGGTGCTCGTCGTGCTCGGCATCCTGCTGTTCTTCACGACGAGCAGCCGCCCGAACGTCTGGACCGTGCTCACCGCCGCGGTGGCCGTCCTGGTCGGGGTCGCCGTCGTGGTCGCCCCGTGGGTGGTCCGACTCGTCCGCGACCTCGCCGAGGAACGCGCCGCCCGCGTCCGCGACCTCGAGCGCGCCGAGTTCGCGGCACACCTGCACGACTCGGTGCTGCAGACCCTCGCCCTCATCCAGCAGAAGGCCGAGCCGGGTTCAGACGCGGCACGGCTGGCACGGGCGCAGGAGCGCGAGCTGCGGTCCTGGCTCTTCACCGAGCGGGCGGAACCGGCGCGCGACCTCGGCGCGCAGCTGCGGGACACAGCCGTGGACATCGAGGCCGAGTACCCCGCCCGCATCGAGGTCATCGCGGTCGGACCCGCCCGCAGCGACCTGCCGGACGGGCTCGTCGCCGCCGCCCGCGAGGCGATGCTCAACGCTGCCCGGCACGCCGGTGGGACCGTGAGCGTGTACGCCGAGACCGCCGGCGACCGGGTCGAGCTCAGCATCCGCGACCGCGGCCCGGGCTTCGACGTCGACGCGGTGCCCGAGGGCCGGTACGGCGTCCGCGAGTCGATCGTCGGCCGGATGCAGCGCCTCGGGGGCCACGCGACCATCGCGCCGGGGCCGGGCCGCACCGGCACCGAGGTCCGGCTGACCCTGCCGCTCGCACCCGCGGCCCAGGACGAGGAGCACGCATGACCGAGCCCGCCCCGTTGACCGTCGCGATCGTCGACGACCACTCCATCTTCCGAGCCGGCGTGCGCGCCGGACTGCCACCGGGCCTCCAGGTCGTGGGAGAGGCGGCGACCGTCGACGAAGCCGTGACGCTCGTCGCGGCCACCCGCCCACGCGTCGTCCTGCTCGACGTGCACCTGCCGGGCGGCGCCGGCGGCGGCGGTGCCGAGGTCATCACGCGGTCCGCACCGGGGAACCCGGACACCCGGTTCCTCGCGCTGAGCGTGTCGGACGCCGCCGACGACGTGGTGCGGGTCATCCGCGCCGGCGCCCGCGGCTACATCACGAAGAGCTCGTCGAGTGCCGAGGTCGTCGAGGCCGTGACCCGTGTGGCGGACGGGGACGCGGTGTTCTCACCGCGCCTGGCCGGCTTCGTGCTCGACGCGTTCGGAGCGGTCAGCGGCGAGACGGCGCAGCACGACGCCGAGCTGGACCGCCTGTCCGCCCGCGAACAGGAGGTCATGCGGCTCATCGCGCGCGGGTACGCCTACAAGGAGGTCGCGACGGAGCTGTTCATCTCGGTGAAGACCGTCGAGACGCACGTGTCCAAGGTCCTGCGGAAGCTCCAGCTGTCGAACCGGCACGAGCTGACCGCGTGGGCGCTGCAGCGCAAGCTGCTCTGAGCGCCCACGCCGGCGTCACTTCGCGCTGATCCTGGTGTACTTGTTCACCGCCCACGGCACGAAGACCACGAGCATCACGGCGATCCCGATCAGGACGGTCAGCACGGGGTGCTGCATCGTCCAGATGTCCGGCACCGGCGCGGACCCGACGTTGCCGAAGAGCTCTCGCGCGGCCTGCACGAGCGACGACACCGGGTTCCACTCCGCGAACACGCGCAGCACCAGCGGCAGGGTGTCGCTCGGCACGAACGCGTTCGAGATGAACGTCAGCGGGAACAGGATCATGAACGAGGCGTTGTTGATGACCTCGGGCGTCTTGACGCTCATGCCGAGCAGCGCCATCACCCAGCTGAACGCGTAGCTGAACAGCAGCAGCAGGGCGATGCCGGCCAGGAACTCGAGCGGCGACGAGTTCACCCGCCACCCGACCGCGAGCCCGGTGAGCATCATGATCGCCATCGAGATCGAGTTCAGGACGAGGTCGGAGTTGGTGCGCCCGACCAGGACCGCGGACGCCGACATCGGCAGCGTGCGGAACCGGTCGATCAGCCCCTCCTTCAAGTCCTGCGCCATCGCCGACCCGGAGAACGTCGCACCGAACACCACGGTCTGCGCGAAGATCCCCGCCATCAGGAACTGCGTGTAGTCGGTCCCCTGCACCTGGATGGCGCCGCCGTAGACCTGGCTGAACAGCAGCACGAACATGATCGGCTGCAGCACGGCGAAGACGAGCATGTCCGGCGACCGCTTGAGCTTGATGAGGTTGCGCTTGGTGACGGTCCAGCCGTCCTCGACCCAGACGGCGAGCGGCGAGGTGACGACGACGGGCAGCTGGCGGCCCGGCGCGAGGGACGTGGTGGTCATCGTGCCGTCTCCTTCTGCTTGGTGGCCGCGGGTTCACCGGCGTCGTCGTCGGTCGCGGCGTGTCCGGTCAGGCGGAGGAAGACGTCGTCGAGGGTCGGACGTCGCATGCCGGCGTCGTGGAGTTCGATGCCGGCCTCGCCGAGGTCGGCGAGCACGCGCTGCAGGGCGGCCGGACCGGCCTCCACCGCGATGGCACGGGTGCGGCCGTCGCCCGAGGTCTCGACCTCGCCGACCCCGTACCGGCGCAGCACCGTCGTCGCCGCGTCGCCGTCGGCCTCGTCGACCAGGGTCACCACCACCCGGTGCCCGCCGACCTGCGCCTTGAGCTGGTCGGCGGTGCCCTCGGCGATGACCGCCCCGTCGTCGATGACCGCGATGTCGTCGGCGAGCCGGTCGGCTTCTTCCAGGTACTGGGTGGTGAGGAGCACCGTCGCCCCCTCGGCCACGAGGTCCTCGATGATGCCCCAGAGCGCCAGACGGCTCCGGGGGTCGAGGCCGGTCGTCGGTTCGTCGAGGAACAGCACGCGCGGGTTCATCACGAGTGCCCCGGCGAGGTCGATGCGTCGCCGCATGCCGCCGGAGAAGCCCTTCACCGGACGGTCGCCCGCCTCGGACAGGTCGAAGACGTCGATGAGCTCCCGGGCACGATCGCGCGCTGTCCGGCGGCCCAGGTGGTAGAGCCGCCCGATCATCTCGAGGTTCTCGAACCCGGTCAGGTTCTCGTCCACCGCCGCGTACTGCCCGGACACCCCGATGGACCGCCGGGTGGCCTGCGGGTCGGCGATCACGTCGATGCCGTCGATCGTCGCGGTGCCCGAGTCGGGCGTGATGAGGGTGGTCAGCACCTTCACCACCGTGGTCTTGCCCGCGCCGTTCGGCCCGAGCAGCGCCTTCACGGTGCCCTGCGGCACCGACAGGTCGAGCCCGGCCAGCGCGTGCACCGGCCCGGACTTCGACTTGTAGGTCTTGGTCAGCCCGGAGGCTTCGATGATGGCCATGTCGCTCCTTCGTCGGACACGGTGGGTACCCGGGGGTCCGGTGGAGCGACGGACGTCACTCAGACGTCGAAGTCACCACCACCGAAGTCGCTGAAGCCACCGCCGAAGTCGGATCCGCTGTCGCCCCAGCCCGCATTGTCGAAGCCGCCGCCGTCGGATGCGCCGCCGTCTGACGCCCCGGCATCACCGGATTCAGCACCAGTGTCCTCCGAACCACCGTCACCCGCAGCGTCGGTACCGCCATCGAACGAACCGGGGTCCGGCAGGAACGCGCTCATGATCGCCGAACCGATGACGTAGCCGGCCACCGTCCCGAGGATCGAGGCGCCGATCATGCTGCCGAACGACGGACCGCCGCGCTGGCCGCCGAAGCGTCCGCCGCCACCGC
>Ga0308159_1003392_pt1 | contig 16139 bp, 17 predicted proteins | sample PhyCR1_FD_201040 | JGI IMG/M metagenome (GOLD analysis project Ga0308159, IMG submission 201040) | Phyllosphere microbial communities from UC Gill Tract Community Farm, Albany, California, United States - DLSLC.R1 | ecosystem: Host-associated > Plants > Phyllosphere > Unclassified | place: USA... | reverse complement strand
ACGAGGTCGGTGAGAAGAGACCCGCCGCGGGCGCCGAACTCGTCGCTGACGGCGCGATCGAATTCGCTACGACGCATGAGCGTCGATCAGCGGAGCGAGAGCTCGGGTTCGACGGAAGCGACGAGTTCGTCGGGCACCACGTCGGGGAACGTCTGCAGGCCTTCGAGGACGGAGAGTCGGTCGCCGACTTCGCGCATGATGGTCGAGATGGGGACGTCGAGCGCTTCTGCGACCGAGGCGAGGATTTCGCTCGACGCTTCCTTCTGTCCGCGCTCGACCTCACTGAGGTAACCGAGAGCGACGCTCGCACGGCTGGCGACCTGGCGGAGGGTGCGACCCTTCTGCTGGCGGAGGTCACGCAGGACTTCGCCGATCTCTTGACGAACCAGGATCATGTTGGGGCCCTCCTCACTGCTGATTCCGTCGCCGCCCGGTGTGGACGACTGTGAAACACCTTCTGTGGTCACCCTAATGCCGCGCGCTGTGCACCGGATGGGAATCGCTACACGAAACCGGGATATGCGATGATTTGTTCCCGTTTTTTCTCGCCGATGCTACGGCGACTTCTTCACAGGGCGGCCAGCGCACGACGAATCGCCAGGTGGGCGGTCTCTCGGCGGATGCGCTCGCGGTCGCCGGCGATGACCAGAGAGTCCACTCGCGTGCCCAGCGGAGTCGAAACCGCGATATGCACCGTGCCGACCGGCTGACCGTCTTGCTCCTCGGGGCCCGCCACTCCCGTGGTGGCGATCCCGACGTCGGTGGGCGCTCCGTCGCGACCCAGGACGTCTCGCACGCCACGCGCCATCTGGCGCGCGACGCGAGGGTGCACAGCCCCGTGCGCCTCCAGCAGCGTCTGGTCGACGCCGAGCAGGCCATGTTTCAGGTCGGTCGCATACGCGACCACTCCCCCGCGCAGGGCCCGTGAGGCGCCGGGGATGTCGACCAGCGACGACACGACGAGACCGCCGGTCAGTGACTCGGCCACCCCGATCGTCCATCCCAGCTCGATGAGCCGCTCGAGAAGGACGGAGGCGCTCTCGCGGGGCGTTCGAACGAGGGTCTCGTCGAGGTCGTCGGGCACGCCGTCGATCACCGAACGCCTCTCTTCTTCTGTGCTGCGCGAACCTCGGTCACGACGTAGTCGAGGCCGGAGGCGATCGTGAGCACGACCGCGACCGTCATCGTGACCACGCCCGCCCACCACACCGTCGACTGCCACGCGGAGTTTTCGGAGAAGGATGCCAAGGGCAGGAGAGCGATGGACAGCGCCACGGCCTGGAAGACGGTCTTGAGTTTGCCCATCCATGCCGCGGCGAGCACGTGGTCGCTCACCACGACGAACCGGTAGACGGTGATACCGATCTCGCGCACGAGCACGACGATGGTGATCCACCACGGGAGTTCCCCGAGGATCGACAGACCCACGAACGCGAGTCCCGTGAGGGCCTTGTCGGCGATGGGATCGAGCAGCTTCCCCAGATCGCTGACGATGTCGTACTTGCGGGCGATGTACCCGTCGACACCGTCGGTGGCGATCGCCACGATGAACAGCGCGGCCGCCGCCCACCGCAGACCGCCGTCCGTGCCGGCGTCGGCCAGGAGGAGCCAGAGGAAGATCGGCGCGCAGACGATTCGCGCGATGGTGATCGCGTTGGGCAGTTGCGGGTGCACGGCCATCAGTCGCGCCCCGTCAGCTGCCACGCGTCTTCGGAGCCTTCTTCGTCGTCGACGTTCACGACCGGGAGGCCCTCGAACTGCGCCTCGATCGGATCCGAGCCGTAGCGGTCGTCGGCGTCCGCCGCGGCAGCCGCCGGAACATCGTCGCCGCGCAGCCGCGCGAGGACCGCGGGCAGTTGCTCGTTGGTCACCATGACGTCGCGCGCCTTCGACCCTTCGGACGGACCGACGATTTCTCGCGACTCCAGCAGGTCCATGAGACGGCCGGCTTTGGCGAAGCCCACGCGGAGCTTGCGCTGCAACATCGAGGTCGAGCCGAACTGGGTCGACACGACGAGTTCGGCGGCGGCCAGCAGCAGTTCGAGGTCGTCACCGATGTCGGCGTCGATCTCCTTCTTCTCGGCGGCGGCTTGCACGTCGGAGCGATACTCGGGCCGCGCCTGCTGGGTGACGTGTGCGACGACCTTCTCGATCTCCTGCTCACTCACCCACGCGCCCTGCACGCGAAGGGCCTTGGAGGCTCCCATCGGCAGGAACAGAGCGTCGCCCTGTCCGATCAGACGATCGGCGCCGGGCTGGTCGAGGATGACGCGGGAGTCGGTGACGCTGGTGACCGCGAAGGCGAGGCGTGAGGGGACGTTCGCCTTGATGAGGCCCGTCACGACGTCGACCGATGGACGTTGGGTGGCGAGCACGAGGTGGATTCCACTCGCTCGTGCGAGCTGCGTGATGCGGACGATCGAGTCCTCGACGTCGCGCGGGGCCACCATCATGAGGTCGGCGAGCTCATCGACGACTACGAGGAGATAAGGGTAGGGCTTGAGCACCCGCTCGCTGCCGGCGGGCAGCTGGATCTCACCCGCGACCACGGCCTTGTTGAAGTCGTCGATGTGACGGAATCCGAACGACGCCAGGTCGTCGTACCGCATGTCCATTTCTTTCACGACCCACTGCAGCGCCTCGGCCGCCTTCTTCGGGTTGGTGATGATGGGAGTGATCAAGTGCGGAACACCGGCGTACGACGTGAGCTCGACGCGCTTCGGATCGATCAGCACCATGCGCACATCGGAGGGTTTGGCGCGCATGAGCAGGCTCGTGATCATCGAGTTGACGAAGCTCGACTTACCCGAACCCGTGGAACCGGCGACGAGCAGGTGGGGCATCTTCGCGAGGTTCGCCACGACGAAGCCGCCGCCGACGTCCTTACCCACGCCGATGGTCATCGGGTGGGTGGACGACGTCGCGGCATCCGAGCGAAGGATGTCGCCGAGGGTCACGATCTCGCGGTCGGCGTTCGGGATCTCGACGCCGATCGCGCTCTTGCCCGGGATCGGCGCCAGGATGCGCACCTCGTTCGAGGCGACGGCGTAGGCGATGTTGTTGGTCAGCGCGGTGATGCGTTCGACCTTGACACCCGGACCGACCTCGATCTCGTACTGCGTCACCGTCGGGCCACGCGAGAACCCGGTCACGCGCGCGTCGACCTTGAACTGTTCCATGACGCTCTCGATGGCCTTGACCACCGCATCGTTCGCTGCGGATCGCGCCTTCGGTGGCGTTCCGGCGGCGAGAGCGGTGACCGCGGGCAGACGGTAGTTCGCGGCGGGGGGCGCACCGGCGTGATCTCCGCCCAGACCCGAGATGCCGGGCAGATCGTCGTCGGCAGGTCCTTCCACGGGTGAGTCGTCGTGCAGACCGCGGCCGGCAGCGGCACCCGCGAGAGCCGTGGCGTCGAACACTTCGGTCAGGGCGTCCGGCGTCGGCGGGAGGGGCGGCGGGGTCGGTCGGGTCGTCGGCTCGGGCTCGACCACCGCGGACTCGAAACCGCCCTGCGTCGTTCCGGGAGACAGCAGCTCCGTCAGGTCGTTCGATCCGAGAGAGCCGTCGGTCTCTTCTTCGCGACCGGTCTTGTTGCGTCGCCACCAGGGCAGCGACTTCTCGGTCGATTCGTCGTCCGAATCGTCTGCGGGCAGCACCTGCGTCGTGGCCGTGTCGTCGCGCTCCGTGCGCTCGGCCCCGAACATCCAGGCGTACAGGTCGCCCAGACGGCGGCCGATGCGATTCGGCGGGGTCTTCGTGAGGATGAGGATGCTCAGCACCGCGAGCAGGGAGAGGGCGATGTACGCCCCGATATTCGTGAGGACGAGAGCGAGAGGCTCCCCCACGATCCAGCCGGCGAGCCCGCCGGCGGGGCTCAGCGCCGGCAGACCACCCACGTTCGGCGCGGGGCGGTCCCCGGCGACGTGGCAGAAGCCAGCGACCGTCACGATGAACAGGGCGAAACCGATACCCACCCGGCCGTTGTCATGCACCGAGGCCGGGTGACGGAAGAGCCAGCCCGCGAGGAGAAGCAGCAGTACCGGGAGGACGAAGGCAACGCGTCCCACCAGGCCGCCGAAGCTGTACGCGCTGATGAGCGCAGCGGCATCCGTTCCGATGAAGAACCACTCGACGACGGCGCCGAGAGCGGCGAGCACGACGAGGAAGAACGGGAAGCCGTCGCGGCGCTGATCGCGCTCGAGGTTCTCGGGGCCGAAGGCGCGGAACATGCCACCCACGCCGTGGGCGACGGCCATCCACGCGCGGACGGCGGCGGCCGGCTTCTCGGGCTCGTCGACGTAACGCTTGGGCGCCGGCGCCGCGCGCTTCGACGCGGGCGCCGCGGCCTTCGCGCGCGACGACGCCTTGGCGGGAGCGCGACCGCCGGACGGTGACGAGGTACGAGGCATTCCTCCACGGTAGGCCGGACCTCCGACATTCGGGGGTACCGACGCGGACTTCAGCCCAGCCGCTTGACCATGACGTCGCGACCCATTCCCTTGCGCACGACGGCGAAACCCTCCGACCGGTATAAGGACACCGCGTAGTTGTCGCGTTCCACGCTCAGGCTGATCCGCGCATATCCCTGCGCGCGCGCGTGATCGACCAGGTGCTGCAGCAGCGCACGCCCGACGCCGTGCGCGCGCCAGACGGGCCGCACGCCGATGACGAGCTCGGGCACTCCCGTGCCGATCCACCCGAAGCCGGGCTCGTCGCGCGGGAGCATGCTGTACCACGCCGCCCCGATCGGCTCGCCGCTCGGTGATTCGGCGACGAACCCCGCATCACCGGGGCGCATCCACCCCGCGATGTAGCGCCGGTGCTCGGGACTGCTCACGATCTCGTGGCGCGGTCGTGAGACGCCGGCGCGCCAGGTGGCGGCCTCGACCGTCATGTCGGCGAGGAAAGCGCCGTCGGAAGCGAGCGCCGCACGGATCGGGAGACCGGGCATGCCCGCATGATAGCGAGCGTCGGCCCCGCGCGGGGGCGGAAAAGACGAAGCGCCGCGGCAGAACCCGCGGCGCTTCGGAGAGGTGTCAGGCCTCGATGATCAGGGGAACGATCATCGGGCGTCGACGCAACGACTGATTGACCCAGCGACCGATCGTGCGACGCACGACCTGCGAGAGCGCATGGTTGTCGCGCACACCCGATTGCGCGGCTTCGGCGAGCGCCGCGGCGATCTTCGGCTTGACGCTTTCGAAGACCGAATCGTTCTCGGCGACACCGCGCGCGTGGATGTCGGGGCCGGAGACGATCCTGCCCGTCGCGGAGTCCACGACGACGATGACCGAGATGAAGCCCTCCTCGCCCAGGATGCGACGGTCCTTGAGGTCGGCATCCGTGATGGCACCCACCGACGAACCGTCGACGTAGACGAACCCGATGTCGAGCTGCCCGACGACGCGCGCGACACCGTCGCGGAGGTCGACGACCGTCCCGTTCTCGCCGAGGATCGTGTTCTGCTCGGGGATGCCCGTCTCTTGCGCGAGCTTGGCGTTGGCCATCAGGTGACGGTACTCGCCGTGCACGGGGAGAACGTTCTTCGGCTTGAGGATGTTGTAGCAGTACAGCAGCTCACCCGCGGCGGCGTGGCCGGAGACGTGCACCTTGGCGTTGCCCTTGTGCACGACGGTCGCGCCCAGCTTCGTCAGCCCGTCGATCACGCGGTAGATCGCGTTCTCGTTCCCGGGGATCTGGCTGGATGCCAGGATGATCGTGTCGCCCTCGCCCGGCTCGATCGCGTGGTCGAGGTTGGCCATGCGGCTCAGGACCGCCATCGGCTCGCCCTGTGAGCCGGTCGACATGTAGACGATCTTGTCGTCGGGGAGGTCGCGGGCCTTCTTGTAGTCGATGAGCACGCCGTCGGGCACGTTGAGATACCCGAGGTCGGCCGCGATCCCCATGTTCCGCACCATGCTGCGGCCCAGCAGGGCCACGCGACGCCCATTGGCGTGGGCGGCGTCGAGCACCTGCTGCACGCGGTGCACGTGGCTCGAGAAGCTCGCCACGACGACGCGGCGGGGCGCGCGGGCGATGACCTGGTCGAGTACCGGACCGATCCCGCGCTCCGGCGCGGTGAACCCGGGCACGTCGGCGTTCGTGGAATCGACCAGGAACAGGTCGACGCCCTCTTCGCCGAGACGCGCGAACGCGCGCAGGTCGGTGATGCGACCGTCGAGCGGGAGCTGGTCCATCTTGAAGTCGCCGGTGGCCAGGACGAGGCCCGCGGGGGTCCGGATCGCCACGGCCAAGGCATCCGGGATCGAGTGGTTGACGGCGACGAACTCGAGGTCGAACGGGCCCACCTGCTCACGCTGGCCCTCTGTGACGGTCAGCGTGAACGGCCGGATGCGGTGCTCTTTCAGCTTCGCCTCGATCAGCGCGAGCGTGAGGCCCGAGCCGATGAGGGGGATGTCGGCTTTGAGCTTCAACAGATAGGGAACGGCGCCGATGTGGTCTTCGTGGCCGTGCGTGAGCACGACGCCGACGATGTCGTCGAGACGGTGCTTGATGGGCTCGAAGTCGGGCAGGATGAGGTCGACGCCCGGCTGGTGCTCCTCGGGGAACAGCACACCGCAGTCGACGACGAGGAGCTTGCCCTCGTACTCGAACACCGTCATGTTGCGCCCGACCTCACCGAGGCCGCCCAGGGGGAAGACGCGCATGGTGCCGGGGGCGAGCTCCGGCGGGTCGTAAACAGTCGTGGGCATAGTGCCTCCTCGGACCCCGCGTCGCGGCATCCCTTCGTGTGACGTCCCTGGCCGCGGTTCGGCGGACGCCGATGTCTATCTCGTGGTGCCGTGCACCTTCGGCAGGGCACCGCCGGCGGCCGCGTTGCGGTCGGGGCGGAAGTTGGAGAAGTCGGCGCCGGCCACGTTCTTGACGAGGGCCAGCTCGTCTTCGATGACGGCGGCTTCCCACTCCTCCGGCCCGACGAGGGGCAGACGGACGCGGGGGCTGCCGATACGGCCGAGGCCGTGCAGGATGTACTTCGCCGCGACCGTCCCGGGCACGTGGGTCATCACGGCACGGACCAGCGGTTCGAGGCTCTTGTGTGCGGCGGTGGCCGAGGCCAGGTCGCCCGCGTTCACGGCGTCGACGATGGTCCGATAGGGCGTCGCCGTGATGTTCGCCGTCACACCGATCAGACCGGAAGCCCCGATCGACAGGTGAGGCAGCACGTTGGCGTCGTCGCCCGAGAAGTACATGAGGTCGGTCTGGTTCAGCACACGGCTGACCTCGCTGAAGTCGCCCTTGGCGTCTTTGATGGCGAGGATGTTCGGGTGCTTGGCGAGACGCAGGATGGTCTCGTACTTGATGGGCACGCCGGTCCGCCCGGGGATGTCGTAGAGGATCACCGGCAGGTCGGTCGCGTCGGCGACGAGGCGGAAGTGCGTCAGGATGCCGGCCTGGGTGGGCTTGTTGTAGTACGGCGTGACGATCATGATGCCGTCGGCTCCGGCCTTCTCGCTGGCCTTGTAGAGCTCGATCGCGTGGGCCGTCTCGTTCGATCCGCCGCCCGTGATGATCTTGGCGCGACCCGCCGAGACGCTCTTGCCGACCTCGACGAGACGCAGCTTCTCGGGGTCGGTGAGGGTCGAGGTCTCACCCGTGGTGCCGGTGACGACGATCCCGTCGGCCCCCGCGGTGATGACGTCGTCGATGTGCTTCTCGGTGGCGGGCCAATCGACTTCGCCGTCGGCGGTCATCGGGGTGATGAGCGCGACGAGCACCTGACCGAAGGGATTGCCGGAGTGCGTCATGGTTCCAGGTTATCTGTTCGCGAGGTGCCACCCTCGGCCTCGTCCGCGGCTCGGGTGAACATTGCGTGACCGCGGCCGCGTCCTAGGGTGGGCCACATGGCCTGGACCACCCGCTCGTCGCGCACCGTCTACGAGAACCGTTGGATCCACGTGCGCGAGGACGAGGTGACCGGTCCCCACGGCGACGGCATCTACGGCGTCGTGCGGATGCAGCACCCGGCGGTGTTCGTGGTGGCTCTCGACGACCAGGAACGCGTGTGTTTCGTCGAGCTCGAGCGGTACACGACCGGGCGTTCCCTGGAGGTTCCCGCGGGCGGTTCCGACGGCGAGGACCCGCTGGTGGCCGCCAAGCGCGAGTTGCTCGAGGAGACCGGAGTGACGGCATCCGAGTGGAGTTCCCTCGGCCGGATGAACGCCCTGAACGGCATCGCCGACGCTCCGGAGTACGTGTTCCTCGCGCGCGGCCTGACGATGACGGATGCCGCGGCCTCACAGCGCGAGGAGGGCATCGACGCCGTGCGGTGGATCCCGTTCCCCGAAGCTCTCGAGCTCGTCGCGAGCGGCGAGGTGTCGGACGGAGAGACGATCGGCGCGCTGGCCCTGGCGGGAATCCGCCTCGGGCGCTTCCGCTGAGCCCCGCCGAAGCAGGCGGCTCAGCGCCCGCGCGAGGCGGCACGCACCACGACCGCATCCGGAAGCAGGCGTGAGGCGGTGACGAGCGCCTTGTACCGCCACGACGGCACCGAGACCGAGCGTCCGCGTGCGGCGTCGCGGAGACCTTCGCGCACGACCTTGTCGGCATCGAGCCACATGCCCGCGGGAACCCCCTCCTCACCCGGCGGCAGGCCGAGGCGCTCGTGGAAGTTGGTGTGGACGAAGCCGGGGCACACCGCGGTGACGGTGACGCCACGGGGCCCGTAGACGACGTTGGCCCAGCGGCTGAACGAGATGAGCCAGCCCTTCACCGCGCCGTAGGTTCCGCGTGGGACGAACCCGGCGACCGACGCGACGTTCACGATGCGGCCGCTCCCCCGCTCGAGCATCGCGGGCAAAGCGGCGTGCACGAGCCTCATCGCTGCTTCGACGTGCAGGCGCAGGTGCCGCACCTCGACGGCGACGTCGTTCTGTTCGAAGGCGAGGTCGAGCCCGAATCCGGCGTTGTTGACGAGCACGTCGACGCCCGCGGCGAGGCGCCTCTCGACCACGGCGAGCGCGTCGTCGTCGAGGAGGTCGGCGGCGAGCACGTCGACGTCGACGCTCGAGCGCGCTCGAATGTCGACCGCGACCCTCTCCAGGGCCGCGCCGTCTCGGGCGACGAGCACGAGGTCGGCACCGCGGGCGGCGAGCTGACGGGCGAACTCGGCGCCCAAGCCCGAGCTGGCCCCCGTGATGAGCGCGACGGCCACGTCAGACGCCCGCTCGCCGGTAGGTCTCGAAGCGGTAGCGGATGCCGCTCGCCGAGGTGTGCCAGCCCTCGGCGGGGTCGGCGGTCTCGAGCGTCCACCCGTCGATCGAGGGAGCGAACGTGTCACCGTCGACCTCGACGTCGAGACGCGTGATCTCGAGAACGTCAGCGCGGTGGATCGCTTCGGCGTAGAGACGACCTCCGCCCATCACCCAGATGGCATCGCCGTGAGCCCGTCCGAGCGCGTCGTCGAGCGAGGACGCTCGCTCGGCACCCTCCTCCGCCCACTCGTCCGAGCGGGTCACGACGAGGTTCCGACGCCCCGGAAGAGGACGGAACCGCGGCGGGAGCGAATCCCATGTGCGCCGGCCCATGACCACGTCGGATGCCCCGGTCACCGCGCGGAAGTGCGCGAGGTCTTCGGGGACGTGCCACGGCATCCCTCCGTCGGCACCGATCACGCCGCCGTGCGCCTGCGCCCACACGAGCCCGACGGTGGTCATACCGCGACAGCTCCGCGGATGGCGGGGTGGTGCTGGTAGTCCTCGATCACGATGTCGTCGTAGCGGTAGTCGAAGATCGACTCCGGCTTTCTGGCGAACCGCAGCGTCGGGGCGGGGTACGGCTCGCGCGTCAGCTGCTCTCGCACCTGTTCGCGGTGGTTGTCGTAGACGTGGCAGTCACCGCCGGTCCAGACGAACTCGCCGGGCTCGAGTCCCGTCTGCTGCGCGACCATCAGCGTCAGCAGCGCGTACGAGGCGATGTTGAAGGGCACCCCGAGGAACATGTCGGCGCTGCGCTGGAAGAGCTGACACGACAGCTTGCCGTCGGCCACGTAGAACTGGAACAGCGCGTGGCACGGGGCGAGGGCCATGTCGGGGATGTCGGCGGGGTTCCACGCGGACACGATCAGGCGGCGCGAGTCGGGGTCACGGCGGATCTGCTCGACGACCTGCGAGATCTGGTCGATCGTCCCGCCGTCGGCGGTGGGCCAGGAGCGCCACTGCACACCGTAGACAGGTCCGAGTTCGCCGTCGGCGTCGGCCCACTCGTCCCAGATGGAGACGCCGTTGTCTTTCAGCCACGAGACATTGGATTCGCCGCGCAGGAACCACAGCAGTTCGTACACGATCGACTTGAGGTGCACGCGTTTGGTCGTGATCAGCGGGAACCCCTGGGCGAGGTCGAAGCGGATCTGACGCCCGAACACGCTCGTGGTGCCCGTGCCGGTGCGATCGGACTTGTGCACGCCCGTCTCGAGAACGTCGCGGAGCAGGTCTTCATAGGGCGTCGGGATGTCGGCGGTCACGGCCCTCACGATACCCGCGACGGGCTCTCGTCGGGGTGTCGGCGGCGGGCTCGGGGAGACGGTGCATCCCTGGGGAGGAGTGCCCGTCATGGGAGGACTCATCGGCCCTGCTCGCGCGCCCGCGCGTTAGCGTTGACCGTCGTGGACGTGACCTTCGCTCTTCTCGCGGTCGGCGCGCTCGTCGTGCTGACGACGATCGCCGGTGTCGTGCTCCGCCGCCGGCAGGGTCGAGCGCGGAACGTCACCTCGACAAAGGCGGTCGATCCGGGCCTCGTGGGCGCGGAGCGGCTGGGCACCGAAGCGACCCTGGTGCAGTTCAGCACCGAGATCTGCTCGCGGTGCCCCGGGGTGCGCCGCATCTTGACGCAGGTCGCCGACGCCCGCGAGGGCGTCGTCTACGTCGACGTCGACCTGACCCATCGCCCCGACCTCGCCCAGCACTTCCGCGTGCTGCAGACCCCCACCACCCTCGTCCTCGACCGACGCGGGGTCGTGCGTACCCGTTTCGGCGGGACGATCGAACGCGCCGCGGTCGAGAGCGAACTGACCCGCCTGCACAAGGAGTCCTCCCATGCCTGAACCGTCACGCATCGACGCCCGCGGCCCGCGCTTCGCGGCGTCCATCACCGCCGTCCTCCTCCTCGTGGCGACGGTGCTCGGTCTGGTCGGGATCTCGACGCATCGCGGAGCCGTGGGGTGGTTCGCCTACCAGCCTCTGGCCGACACCGCTATGCGCCCCGAGGCGTGGGCCGTGCAGCAAGCTCCCCTGCTCGATCGCCTCGCCGACCCCGGCTTCCTCCTCCTGCTGATCGTCGCCCTGCTCTTCGTCTGGGGCGTCGCCTGGCCCCGCACCGCTCCCTGGGGCGTCCTCTACCGCCGCGTCGTGCAGCCCCGTCTCGCGCCGCCGGCCGAGTTCGAAGACCCGCGTCCGCCCCGCTTCGCCCAGGGCGTGGGGCTGTTCGTCACGGCCGTCGGCCTGCTCCTGCACCTCGCGGGGGTGCCGTGGGCGCTACCGATCGCTGCGGCGATGGCGTTCGTGGCCGCCTTCCTGAACGCCGCCTTCGGCTTGTGCCTCGGATGCCAGCTCTACCTCGTCCTGCAACGCGCGGGACTCATCGGACGACGCGGCCCCGCCGCCGCCTGAGCGTCTCCGCACAGGGCGCTGTCAAGACCCGCCCGGTGTCGGACGCTCTGATTAGGCTGGCCGCGTCGCGGTCGCCCCTGACCGCGCCGAGACAACGGAGGTTCCCCATGGCCGTCACGAGCGAAGCCACCACCGCCTGGAAAGGCAGCCTGTTCGAGGGATCGGGTGAGGTCACCTTCACCTCGTCGGGCATCGGCACGTTCGACGTGAACTGGAAGGCGCGCAGCGAAGGATCGGGCTCGGTCACCACGCCGGAAGAGCTGCTCGCGGGCGCCCACTCGTCGTGCTTCAGCATGGCGCTGTCGAACGCGCTGGCCGAGAACGGCACCCCGCCCGAGTCGGTCGACGCCACCGCGTCGATCACCTTCAAGCCCGGCACCGGCATCACCGGAAGTCACCTCAACGTCAACGCCGTCGTCCCCGGACTCGACGACGAGACGTTCCAGAAGATCGCCGCCGACGCGAAGGCCAACTGCCCCGTCTCGCAGGCGCTCACGGGTATCGACATCACCCTCGAGGCCACGCTTGCCTGAGACTCCCGCCCGACGCGTCGTCCTTGCCGGCGCGTCGGGCCTCATCGGCTCGGCCCTGCTCGACTCGCTGCGCGGCGACGGCGTCGAGGTCACATCACTCGTGCGTCACGAGCCGACCGCCGCGCACGAGGTGCAGTGGCTGCAGGATGCCACGCCGCTCGACCCCGACGTCATCGCCGGTGCCGACGCAGTGGTGTGCTTGAACGGCGCGTCCATCGGACACTTCCCCTGGACCCCGTCGTACAAGAGCACTCTGCTGTGGTCGCGCATCACGCCGACCCGCACGCTGGCCGCGGCCGTCCGCGCCCTCGGCGATGACGCCCCCGCCCTCGTGAACGCCAGCGCCACCGGCTTCTACGGCTCGCAGCCGGGAGCCGTCCTGACCGAGTCTTCGAAGCGCGGCTCCGGTCTTCTCGCCGACATCTGCGTCGAGTGGGAAGACGCCGCTCGCGCCGCCGGCGACTCGGCCCGCGTCGCCATGCTGCGCACGGCGCCCGTCGTCCACGAGCAGGGCGTGCTCAAGCCCCTGCTGCTCTTGACGAAGCTCGGCATCTCGGGCCCGATCGGGCGCGGCACCCAGGTATGGCCCTGGATCTCGCTCGACGACGAGGTGCGCGCCATCCGCCACGTCATCGATTCCGATCTGGCGGGACCGGTCAACCTCACCGGCCCCGTGCGGGCGACGGCGAACGACCTCGGGTTCGCTCTCGCTCGTCGGATGAACCGCCCCTACCTCGTTCGCGCGCCGATCTGGGGCGTCAAGCTCGCTCTCGGCTCCGATGCGACGGAAGCCCTGCTCACCTCCGACGCCGACGTACGCCCGGCCGTTCTGGAAGGCGACGGGTTCGCGTTCACGCACCGCACGGTCGAGGAGGCCGTCGCCGCGGCCGTCCCGGCCCACAACGCCGCTTGATCGCGACGGGGCGGCCACGAGGCCGCCCCGTCGTTCGCGGCCGTGCCGTTGCGTGGCAGACACCCCTACCCGCGGCCGGGTGGCGGCCGATTCGAAGCGAGAAGGTGCCCGCAAGCCACGCGCGGGACACCACCGGCTCCCTCACACGGGCGCGCTGAGCCCGAGCACGGCAGATTCCGCCACCGAGCGTGATGCGGCGCTCTGGATCAGGCGGCGCGGCGCTCGGCGGTCTCGAGGCGGATGGCGGACCGGATGGCTTCGCGTGCGCGGCGACGATCACCGGCCGCGTCGTACGCGAGCCCGAGCCGGTATCGCGCGCGCCAGTCGTCCGGATGCTCCTCGACATCGGCGCGATAGCGCGGGAACAGCGCGTCGCCGTCTTCGCGCTCGATGCGGCCGCTCGGGCGCACGGGAAGGTCTTCGTCGGGGAGGCCGCCCTCGGCGTCCAAGCGCTCCCCCAACTGCTGCGCGCGGACCCCGAACCACAGCTCGCGGCCGATCGCCCAGATGGCCAGCACCGGCAGGACGAGAAGTGCGACGCCCATCACGACGCCGACGGTCTCGCCGCTCGAGAGCAGCACGACGGCCCGCTGGCCCGCGAGTACGACGTACATCAGCAGCAGCACCGTCATGACGGCCACCGCGATGCGCACTCTCATGCGCTGGTGACGCCCGCCACCTGGCCCGACACGTCGCCGTCGGCGATGGGCGCCTCGGGCTGAAGCGGCCGCGTGCGCACGCCGATGTCGATGAAGCTGTCGAGGCCCACGTGGACCCCGCGGGCCTCGCGCGCGGCGGCCAGGGCGATGCGGATGCCGGGAGCGTACGCCTTGGCGGGGTCGATCGTGTCGTGGACGATCGTGAGCGATTCCCCCGCCCCCGACAGAACCGTCTCTTGCCGGGCGACCACGCCCGGGCGGCGGAGGGAGTGGATGGGGACCGAGGCGACGCGCTGGCCACGGGCCCGCTGGTCGACGTGCGGTGATTCGACGGGACCGACGTCGGCCCGAGCCGCCGCGATGAGCTCGGCCGTGCGCACGGCGGTGCCGCTCGGGGAGTCGATCTTGGACTCGTGGTGCGCCTCGACGATCTCGATCGAGGGGAAGAACGGCGCCGCCGCAGCGGCGAGGGCGCTGCCGATCACCGAACCGAGCGAGAAGTTGGGGATGAAGACGGCACCCGTGCCGCTGGCATCCACCAACGAACGGACGAGGGCGATGCGCTCGTTCGACCAGCCGGACGTGCCGACCAGGACGTTGATGCCGCGTTCGACGGCCGCGCGCACGACGTCGATCGAGACAGCGGGTGTGGTCGCGTCGATGACGACGTCGGCACCGTCGATCTCGCTGAGCGGGGAGGACGAGCCGAGGACGGCGGTGACCTCGTACCCCTCTTCGGCCTCGACGACCGCGCGGATCACTCCGCCGAGCTTTCCGGTCCCACCCACAATGGCCACACGAGTCGTCATGCGTCCAGCCTAGGCGCGGCCACCCGGCGTCGCGGTCTTATCCACAGACGCGCCGCGGCCGAGCTCAGACGGGAAGCGGGTCGACCAGGCCGGTACGCAGCTCGACCGGCAGGTGCGCCAGGTCGTTGTGGGACAGCAGCGTCCAGGGACGCCCCTTCTTCTGCGCGATGACGGTGAGACCGCAGTACGCCTGGTTGATCGTCATCCACCGCCAGTCCGGCGCCTGCAGCACCTCGCGGACAAACCACGAGATGACGAAGTTGTGCGTGATGACGAGCTCATGCACCTCGCCGGCCTTGCGGGCGAGGAACTCGGCGGTGGCGTCAGCCATCTGCGCGCGACCCGCGTCGATCTCGGCCTCGGTCACCGACCCGAAGAAGGGCTCGAACACCGAGGGGGTCTCGGGCGTCATGCCGGTGGGGATGCAGTCGAACAGCAGCGCCGACGACTCCGGGGTGACCGCCGGCAGCCTGTCGGCGACCGCGCGGGCGGTCTGCGCTGCGCGCTCCAGGGGCGAGTGCCACACGGCGTCGAGAGGGAGTCCCGAGAGGCGGTCGGCCAGCAGTGCGGCCTGGCGCTGACCGCGCGGAGACAGGGGTCCGTCGGTGAGGCCGTGTTCGGCATCCTGGTGCTCGCCATGGCGCACCAGGTAGATGTAGTGCGTCACGTCAGCTCACTTCGTCGTCGATCTGCCGTCCCCCGGCCCTCACGACAAGCCTACGTCACGCCCCCGACAGGGGCACGGTCACTCCGCGGCGCGCGCGATATCCGACAGGTGCGCGCGGCTCAGTCGCACACCCACGGCGCGCATGCACTCCACCACGTGGCGGGGAGCGAAGGCGTTCACGATCGGCGCCGTCACGATCTTCTGCGCGAGCAGCCACGCCACCGCCACCGCGGCATCCGGGAGTCCGAGCTCGCTGCCCACGGCATCGAGGGCGCGCAGCACCCTCGAACCGCGCCGGTTGAGGTGCGCCGCGACCTGCGTACCGCGCACCGACTGCGAGGACTGGCCGCGAGTCCGCGTCTCGCCGGCGAGGAAGCCGTGCGCGAGAGGGTGCGAGGGGGTCACGGCCATGTTCTGGGCCGAGGCGATGAGCCGCACATCGCCCTCGAACTCGGAGCGGCGCAGCACGTTGTAGGGCACGTCGAGCACCGTGATGCGCGGGTACCCGGCCGAGGAGAGGATGCGGGCTTCGACGAGCTGCGCGGCGGTGTAGCCGTGCGCGCCGATCGCGCGGACCTTGCCCGACTCCACGAGCCACTCGCTGGTGGCCAGGGTGTCCTCGAGGACGGCGCGGTCACCTCGAGCGGCGTCGAGGGAGAGCACGTCGATGCGGTCGGTGCCCAAACGTGTGAGCGACGCCTCGACGGCGCGGACGAGGTTGACGGAGTCGAGCCCCGGGTTGTCGGGATGACCGCCGATGCGCACCGTGAGCACGACGTCGTCCCGCATGCGCCGGGTGCGAAGCCACTCGCCGATGATGAACTCGCTGCGTCCCGCCGCGTAGCTGTCGGCCGTGTGCAGGGCGTTGCCGCCGAGCTCGGCGTAGGCGTCGAGGATCTCGTGGCTCGAGCGCGCGTCGACGTTCCAGCCGAAC
>Ga0308159_1003391_pt1 | contig 16140 bp, 12 predicted proteins | sample PhyCR1_FD_201040 | JGI IMG/M metagenome (GOLD analysis project Ga0308159, IMG submission 201040) | Phyllosphere microbial communities from UC Gill Tract Community Farm, Albany, California, United States - DLSLC.R1 | ecosystem: Host-associated > Plants > Phyllosphere > Unclassified | place: USA... | reverse complement strand
GCCCTGACCATCGGCCGGCAGATGAGCGAGGCGCTGGCCTTGCATACGCAATTGAGCGCAGATGAAATCAAGCAAGCCTGCCTGAAGATGCTGCAACGCATCGGCATCAAGGACGCCGAGCGCTGCCTGGCCTCGTATCCGCACCAGTTCTCGGGCGGCATGCGCCAACGCATCATGCTGGCGTCTGTCATGCTGCTGCGCCCCGCTCTGCTGATTGCCGACGAGCCCACCACCGCGCTGGATTGCCTGGCCCAGCTGGACGTGATCGAGCTGATGCTGGAACTGACCCGCGAACAAGGCACGGCCATTCTGTTCATCAGCCACGACCTGTCGCTGGTGGCCCGCTACGCCGACAAGGTCATCGTGATGCGGCACGGCAAAGCCGTGGAGCAAGGACGTACCCAGGACATTCTGCTGGCACCCAAGGCCGAGTACACCCGCCAGTTGCTGGATGCCCTGCCGCGCCGGGGCGCGCTGGCCCCGCTGCCCGACAGCGATCGACCGCTGCTTGAGGTCAAGGGCGTCAGCATCGAACATCCCGGCCCCCGGTTCTTCTTCAAGCGCAGCCAGCCGAACCGCGTGGTGCACAGCGTGGACGTGAGCATCGCACCGGGTGAGACCCTGGCGCTGGTCGGCGGAAGCGGCTCGGGCAAGACCACTTTGGGTCGCGCCATCGTCGGTCTGGTGAACCCGTGTGCGGGCGAGATCGACTTCCAGGGCGTCGACATCCTGAAGGCCGGCAACCGGAACCATCGCTTGCAATGCCAGATGATCTTCCAGGACCCGTACTCCTCGCTGGACCCACGCATGAAAATCGGTCAGATCCTGGCCGAGCCGCTGCGCCACGAACCCGATCTGAATGCCGCCGCGCGAGAAAAACGCGTGGCCGACACGCTGGTCGACGTGGGTCTTGCCGCGCACTTTGCAGACCGCTTTGCGCACCAGTTGTCCGGCGGGCAGCGCCAACGCGTCGCGATCGGCCGTGCGCTGGTGAGGCGTCCGAAGCTGGTGATTGCCGACGAGCCGATCTCGGCGCTGGACATGACCATCCAGAAGCAGATTCTGGAGCTGTTCGAGCGGCTGCAAAAGCAATATGGTTTTGCGTGCCTGTTCATTTCGCACGACTTGGCAGCCGTGGAAAGAATCGCGCACCGGGTTGCAGTCATGAACCAGGGGCATATCGTAGAGATCGGCGCCCGCGACCAGATCTTCGACCATCCCCAGCACCCATATACCCGCAAGCTGCTGGCCGCGGCCAGCCCGCTGGAACGACTGCCCGACGGCGGTTACCGCCTGCGCCCGGCGCCGATCCAGGCCCCGATCCAAGCCCTTACCCAGGCTGCCTGAACACCATTCAAAGGAAACGCCATGAGTTCTGTACCGACCGAGCATCAAGACACGCAATCGCCGGCAGCCTTCTGGGCACCGTTCACGCCCATGCGCCAATTCCGCAAGCAAGCCATGATGTTTGCCAGCGCAGACGGCATGTACTACACCACCACCGACGGACGCCGCATCCTGGATGCCATGGCCGGCCTGTGGTGCGTCAACGCCGGGCACAACCAGCCCAAGATCGTCGAAGCCATCCGCGAAGCCGCCAGACGCCTGGACTTCGTCTCGTCCTTCAAGATGAGCCACCCCCACGCCATCGAGATGGCCGAACGCCTGATCGACATCGCCCCCGAGGGCATGAGCCAGGTGTTCTTCACCAACTCGGGGTCCGAAGCCGTCGACACCGCGCTGAAGGTCGCGCGTGCCTACCACCAGGCACGCGGCGACAGCCGCCGCACCAAATTCATCGGCCGCGCCAAGGGCTATCACGGCATGGGCTTCGGCGGTCTGTCGGTGTCGGGCCTGGGCCGCCAGAAGCGTGACTTCGGCCCCCTGCTGGGCGAGGTGTCCCACCTGCCCTTGCCCTACGACGCCAGCATGCGCTTTTCCGCCGGCCAACCGGCAGCCGGGGCACACTATGCCGACGCACTGTCCCAACTGCTGGACGTCCAAGACCCCAGCACCGTGGCCGCCGTGATCGTCGAACCCGTCACCGGTTCGGGCGGCGTCTACCCGCCCCCGGTGGGCTACCTGCAAAAGCTCAGCGAGATCTGCAAGCGCCATGGCGTGCTGCTGATCTTCGATGAAGTCATCACCGGCTTCGGCCGCCTGGGCGCAAGCTTCGCGGCACAGGCGCTTGGCGTCACTCCCGACATCATGACCACGGCCAAGGGCCTGACCAACGGCGCCGTGCCCATGGGCGGCGTCATCGTCAGCGGCGCGGTGCACGAGGCCTTCATGCGCGGCCCGGAAAACGTCCCGGAACTGATGCACGGCTACACCTACTCGGCCCACCCGCTGGCATGCGCCGCAGGCTTGGCCACCATCGCGCTGCACCAGGAACTGGGCATCAACGAACAAGCCGCCGCCGTCGCACCAGACTGGCAAGCTGCCGCCTTGGCGCTGCAAGGCACCAAGCATGTGGTCGACGTCCGCGCCATCGGCCTGCTGTGCGCCGTCGACCTCGTTGCGCGTCCCGATGCAGCCGGCGCACGGGGTACGGAAGTCGCCGCATGGTGCTTCGAGCATGGCGTGCTGGTACGGGCATCGGGCGACACCATCGTCATCTCACCGCCGCTGGTGATCTCCAAGGCGCAGATTGCGCAGGTCTTCCAGACCTTGCGCGACGCCTTGCTCAACACGCATTGATGGGATTCAGGCGCCTTGATGACTGACGCATTCAACTTCTACATCGACGGCGCCTGGGTGGCGCCTGACAGCCTGGTCGCGGAGGACGTGACCGACCCGCGCACCGAACAAGTCGTGGGCCGCATTGCGATGGGCAATCATGCCGACGTAAACCGCGCGGTTGCTGCCGCCAAGGCCGCGTTCCCCGCGTTTGCTGCCACCTCGGTAGCCGAGCGGCTGGACTTGCTCCAGGCCATCATCGATGCCTACCAGCGCCGCAGCGGGGAACTGGCACAGGCCATCCACAAAGAGATGGGCGCACCGCTGTCCTGGGCAAAAAATGCCCACGTGCCATCCGGCCTGCGACACCTTACCGAAGCCGCGCAAGTACTGAAGGATTTTGCCTTCGACCGCATGCTGGGCAGCACCCTGATCGCCCGCGAACCCATCGGCGTATGTGCGTTGATCACGCCCTGGAACTGGCCGCTGAACCAGCTGACTTGCAAGGTCGCACCAGCGCTCGCCGTCGGTTGCACCCTGGTGCTGAAACCCAGCGAACGCGCGCCCCTGTCGGCCATGATCTTCGCCGACATCCTGCACGAAGCCGGGGTGCCCAAAGGCGTCTTCAACCTGGTCAACGGCGACGGCCCCACCGTGGGTGCGGCGCTGGCCAGTCACCCCGACGTCGACATGATCTCGTTCACCGGCTCCACCCGAGCCGGCATCGCCGTGGCCAAGGCCGCTGCAGACACCGTCAAACGTGTATCCCAGGAACTGGGCGGCAAGTCCGCCAACATCTTGCTGCACGATGCCGACCTGGAAAGCGCAGTGCGCCAAGGCGTGCTGGGCTGCATGCGCAACACCGGCCAATCGTGCAACGCCCCGACGCGCATGCTGGTTCCCCGAGCTTTGCAGGAAAAGGCGGTCGAGATCGCAGTGTCCGTCGCGCAAGACCTTGGCTACGAGGACAGCAAACCCGCCACCGTCATCGGTCCGGTCGCCAACGCCGCGCAATTTGCCCGGGTGCAGCAGTTGATCGAACAAGCCATTGCAGAAGGCAGCCGCGTCGTCATCGGCGGCGCGGGCCGGCCGGATGGCATTGACACCGGCTACTTCGTCAGGCCGACCATCTTTGCCGACGTCGAACCCGGCATGCTCATCGCGCGTGAAGAAGTGTTCGGCCCGGTGCTGGCGATCATGCCTTACGACACCGAAGACGAAGCCGTCGCGATTGCGAATGACAGCGTGTATGGATTGTCGGGCTATGTCAGTTCGGCCAACGTCGATCGCGCACGTGCGGTTGCACGCCGATTACGGACAGGCATGGTTCACATCAACGGCAGCAAAGCCAGTGCAAGCGCGCCCTTCGGCGGCTACAAACAATCGGGCAACGGACGGGAATGGGGGATATTCGGATTTGACGAATATCTGGAGACGAAAGCGATATTCGGGTACTGATTCAAGCACGCAGGCGGTATCGGTCGATACCGCCTGCGTGTTTCAGACAAGAGGCACGGTCACTTGCGTTGCGCAAACGTCCACACGTCGCCCTTTAAGGCGTACTTCAGCTGAGAGCTGACATCGTTCTTGCCAGGGATCGACATGACCGTGTGGCAGACCAGATAACCCGTCTTGCCTTCCACATCGCAATGTTCGACAGCCTTGATCGTCATGGTCGTGCGCGCCTCTTGCACCTGCGCATCCTTGGCAGCGTTAGCGTCCGTAACAGCCAATTCTTCCGCCCACGTGCGAATCGCAGCCTGTGCCTCGGCGGGCGTCGGCGGCGGGAAGGCCGCGTCCTTGCGCTCCACCCCAACCCACGCATCACCTTCCTGACGCAAAGCCAGCGCGCGATACGCGTCACGCTGGCTGCTGCTCAGGCCGAGCAGGCAAACCACTTCGCCCTCCACTGCCGGTGACGGCTTGCAGCCAACCAGGTCCGTGACGGTGATCGCAAACGGCATCGGCATCGACGAAGTCGACTTGGCCTGCGTTGCCGCAATGCCCTTGTCGATCGCAGACTGAATCTGGTCCTTGGTAGGCGTGCTGGCAGCGTGGGCCGAAGAGATCGCGAACAAGGCGGCGGCCAGGGGGAAGAGAATGCGGCGCATAAAGGCGGTCTGGTAGTGGCAGAAAGGCGCGACTTTACCATCGTGCCGCAGGCCTGGACCGGGCAAGAAGTATGCGTAAGTTTCCTTGGGCGTGTGCGCGTATTCCCGCATATTTCCCGACGTGAAATAAATGCCCGCGGGCGACTGGCGCATATGGCCGCAACGCTCGATTCGCGCAGATAATGTTCCGCTGCTGCCGCCTCTTCCGATGCGCCATCCGCCGCCCGCTCAGGAGCCCCGCCCCGTGAAAAAATTCATCCAACAACTGACCGTCTGCGCCGCCGCCGTGCTGGCGACCGTGCCCGCCTGGGCACAAAGCAAAGTGCAAGTGCAATGGCTAGGCCAAGCCGCCTTCAAGATCACCAGCACCGCCGGTAAGGTCATCGTCATCGACCCCTGGCTGATCACCAATCCCAAGACGCCCGAGCAATACCGCAAGCTAGACGCGCTGGGCAAGGTCGACTTGGTGCTGGTCACCCACGGCCACAACGATCACATCGCCGACGCACCCGCGCTTGCAGAATTGAACAACGCGCCGCTGTGGGCACCGGCTGGCCTGTCCCAGTCGCTGATCACACTGGGCGTATTCCCCAAGGCTGGCCGGATCAACAAAGGCGGCACCATCAAACCGCTTGGCCCGGACATCAAGGTCACCCTGGTCCGCGCGGAACACAGCAGCGAATACGTGTGGAAGAACCCGGCGTCTGGGAAGGACGAAACGCATGTCGGTGGCGAGCCAGGCGGCTTCATCATCGAGCTGGAGAACGGCTTCAAGATCTGGCATATGGGCGATAGCGGCGTCTTTGGAGACATGAAGCTGATTGCCGATATGTATAAGCCTGATCTGGTGCTGATGCCGATAGGTGGCGGGCAGTTTGTGATGAACCCGACGGATGCTGCGATGGCAACGCGGGAGTTCATCAAGCCGAAGACGGTGATTCCGATGCACTATGGGACGAATCCGGGGTTGCCAGGGACGCCGGCGGAGTATCAGGCGGCGTTGGGGAATTCGGGCACGCGGGTGTTGGCGTTGCAGCCGGGGGAGATGGCGGAGTTTTGATCCTCTGCACGCGGATTCCAGAGAGCAACTATGCTGACCGCGCAACAAGCGTTTTGCTGCCATACGGGATTTGGCTAATATCGATATCCCGTAAAGGCTGGTCTTAGCGTTTGCAGAGCTTCTGACGACTGGTTCGCCGCATTTCAAGCTGTGATCGTTGCAAGCTGAAACAGTCGTCTTCGAGAATGACGTCTGAAGATTTTCTTCCATGCACTCCTAAGTCCGGGCGTTTCTCGTTTTCCCTCCCGCCAAGTCTTCAGGTTATTCCAAGCCTTCGGCAGAACGTCACCAAATCCACACCTGCTTTCACTACCCAAAAAGTAAAGGCGAGGGGAAGGTGTTCTTCCAACCTTCACTAAATCAAACGTCAGACCAATCCCTTCAACCTTCTTGTCCTCGAGAACGGCACGTCTGTGAACTGCCCCACGAGAACTGGTTGTTTTAGTGATGCTGTATTGCGTCTCTTGTCAAAGCTCTCTCCTTAACTTATATGCCGAATGACTCACTGATCGCCGACCGTTGCGAATGCGCAAGAAACTTACAATCACTTCGGCTCTGGCCAAGAGCTAACTCTGCTCGGCACGCCATGCCCCAGTCCCAATCCAAAAGGGACTGAGGTTTGGAGCAGGTTAGCCGTATATGGTTCTCTCCGTACTATTTTTCAGTGCATTCTCTGTTGCTACGCTAAACCCTGACCAGTTCAAAGTCCATATTTCTGCTTACGATTCTTAAATGCCGGCTCGGTGCCTTCAAGAATTTCGACGACGATGCTCTTAATTTCTGGAGACTCGATGCCGCCAGATACATAGGTGAAAGTATTAGTCGTTTTATCGCATGTGGCGCAGATTATTTGATCTGCGTCGCAGACTACAGCAAGGTTCGGGTTGTGCGTCACCATGATGACCTGTCGCCGTTTTTTTGCCGCTTTAATGCACTTTACTAGAACCTTAAAAATAGTCTGATTGTCGAGGTTCTCTTCAGGCTGGTCGATGATTAATGGAATATCGTCCTTGTCCACCAACAAGTAGAAAACAAGCAGCAGAAGACCTCGCTCACCTGGAGAAAGCTGAGCAATTTCTTGTTGGTCATACGTTAGCGAATACCTGGGCGCAAGATAGCGCATTCCGTAAAGGAAGTCGAAAATTTCCTGGGGCTCTACCCCCTTTCGAAGCTGATCGGTGAGCTTGGTTTCACGGCCCGAGCCTGATTCGCGCCTATCGAAGTGCAGCATGTCGTCGACGGACTGAAGGAACTGCAGGGTAGAGCCCACGTTATCGAAATCAGCCTCTTTCAGCAGCCCGCGCATTAGTTGATTGCTTTCGTCCACACCGGAGAAGCTCCCGCGGGACTGACGATTGAGGCGAGAGAGGAATTGCTCTTGGAAGCTGGACTCTTCGATCCGCACATCAAAGTCCAAAGGGAGATGCATATCCATCTGTGCAGCGGACCTAACGAACTCCTGCACTGGCTCATACAACCGGCGATATTCCTCAACAGTCTCACTGATTTGCCTATGGACTGTCTTGGCAAGTTCCGCTCGACCTAAGCGCAGCTCGGCGAGCTTGGCGGGAAGCGAGGTAAGAGATGCGATCTCGGCTTTGAACCATTCAATCGATTGAGCCTTCTCTTTGCTGCCAACCAACTCTTCTTTAGCGAGCTCCCACTTAGCAGTCTGGTCCTTAAAGATGATAAACAATCGCTGCTTCTCACCGAGCTTGCTTTTGATATCGGTCATCGCTGCTTCGGCTACCTCACGTCGCTTGAGGAGTCCGGTGGGTTCGTCACTGGCGAGAGCAGCGTCCAGGGCTGCAATTGACTATTTCGCGGACTTGCTTAACGCGTCAAGCTGCGTGGTGTCGATCTTCAGCTCCACCAATTCGGAGACGGGTGACTCTACTCCTGCTTCGACAAGCATGGAGCCGAGCTCGGCGACGAACTGGTCGTGAGCTTTCTTGTGATTGGAGATTGCCTGCGCAACTCGTCCCAAAACGGCTTGCCGCTTGGCCTCAGCTGCTCTCTTTTCTCGGAGCAGCATCTCCTCGTTACGCAGCGTTAAGAGTTCGTTCTCGATCCCTTCAATTATCTCGGCAGCGGCCTTGGACTCTTCTTGCGCTGTATCTGATGCCGTCGGATCTTCAACCGGCGCAGGCCTCGAGACGTCCAGCGATGCCAACTCAGCGATCTTAGCCTCTAGTTGCTCCTGTAAAGCCTGCTTGAACTGCGGCGTAAGGCGGCGTTCTGTCAGCAGAATCTCAGCATTTGCTTTCGAGATTTCCTTGATCACCAGCTCGCGCGCGCTATCAATCTCTGCGACTTTAAAATCAAGCAGTTCGTCCATCGAGGTGTAGCCTAGACGGGAGTCCGATGGGACGTGCGTGTAAATGATTTTTCGTAGTTCAGTATCGAACGTCGCTGAGCCACCGTCACCCAGTTCATTGCACAGCGTTTCTAGATAGCTCTGCGGCAAATACTTTATCCGCTCCACGCTAGTCTCAGGCGGATCTTGGTCGAGCTGGCGCTCAGATTCGGTGCCATCGTGCCAACTTAGGGTCCCAAGAAAATGCGGCGCAAGCTTGTTCCTTGGGCTGCGAAAACGCTTGTCATTCAGGAAAGAGAAGCTTTTGAAATTCTTGGTGTCGCCGACAAGAGCGGCGATATCGGCAATGGCGCTCTTGCCGCTGCCTTTATTGCCGATTATGGCAATTAAATCGTGGCTAAGCGGTAGATCGACGCTGAACCACGGATCAGCGAGTTCGGACCCAACCTTCCGGCCGACGCGAATTCTCGACGCATATTTTGTACGATTGGCCTCAATCAACAACCGTTTAGGCGGTGTATCGCCGATGAACACTCGGCCCTCAAATTCCGTAATAGCGTGGACTAACCCATCAAATGTCGAATCGGCCTTAATCCAAGTGAAACAGTTTCCGATGCGGTCTTTGTTTGACGAACCACTTAGGGCGTGGGCATCAGAGCAATCAAGCAACGTAGCTTTAACGTTGGAACCCATCAGTTTCTTTCTTGCAGCGTCGTAAGCCGCAGGATTGGCGGCGGCGGTAAAGACCAAGTCGGCTTGGTTGATGATATTGCGTTTTTCCGCGATGGACTGATCATCCCATTTCAGATTGTCCCATTCAGTCTTGCCCACTGCGATCAAGTATTTGCCGACGAAGTAGTGCTTGTCCAGAGCCTCCATAACTTTCTCTAGACTCACACATAGGTTGTTGAAACCCTCTTGCAAGTATGGCGCATAGTCGGCTTGTTTCTCCTCCGGCGCACAATCCACTATCATCTTGCCGAGCTCGGCCAAGCTGTCGCGCGTGATGACGCCTCTCCACTTGCCTTTCCAGTCCGTAGAGTCAGGAATCAGTTGGTAGCTCGGCGTCAACGAATTGAGGAACTGCTGTTGAATAATTCCGGGTTCCATCGCGTCGAAGATGATATGCAAGTTGATCCGATTCCAGCCGGACTGCGAATAGGATCCGTCCTTTTCCTTCTTCACCACACCCGCAAACTTATCTAGTCGCAACTCGATTACCGGCAGCAAAAGATCTATGTTTTTTAGGCGTCCCTGCTGGGCCTTAGCCTTGCGCGCACGTTCGTAACCGTCGATAAATATGTAGTCATTGATGCCAATAACTTTGAACTCCGGCGGAAGCGCCTCGAGGTCGAGCAAAAAAATTTCCCACGCCTCGTCCTCTGTCCCCGGATAGTTGTGGATTAAAGAAGAAGGAGTGTGGACGTGCAAGTCCCACTTCTTCCAAGTCGAGCCTGCAGGATCGTTCATAAATGCCTCAATTTTTTAGCCGGCGGAGTCGATTCGCTTAACCCATACGAGTTACGCTCGCTGGGTGGGTTTACAGTCCACTGCCAAGATGTAATAACAGTTATAGCTTGACCTTTGCTACAAGGCTCGCGTCCTTTTTCGGCAATGCTGACTTATAACGCAGCGTCACGCAGCAGAGGACAGTCTGCCACTTGAGACTTGACGGGCAACTACAGAAGGGCAAAGACCAAAAATTGGCAACAGCTAGGTATTGTTGCTAAACCTTCGAACGTTTGCAACGGTTCGGAAGCGCGAAAGCTGAATTTGGCTCCAAAATCTAGACCTAACCATAACTTATTAGGGGGCATATTCCAAACATCGATGATCTGGGATATGCCGGTTACAACGCACTTATAACTAGAACTCACGCATTGATCCTTGAGCCGGTGCCTGATTGACCTAAAGGGGCTACTGAAGGAACTTGTCGAGGGGCCAATGTCGCCGTGCGCGGCTCAGGATCTTAAAGTGCCTTCGATAAGACCTTCGTTAAGCGAGGCGTCGAGGTCGAAGTGACATGTGTCTTGGCTATGACTCGATCGCCCCTCGGCCAGCACGACGAATGAAACGCCCGCTCCTAAAGACCTAGTTAATCGCGTGGCGCTGGTTAATGTAACGTTTCCGGCGACAGTCATAGCAGCTTCTAACCGATTTTTGATCCCAAACACGAGCGCTAGTCTAGTGGCTTCAACGAGCGATTATCGTGGTTATGGCAGAGGCGTGGGCGTGGGCAGGGCCCAAGCTTTTTGACTGAGTGTTATCGCACTGCACATCACCTCGCACTGATTGCATCACGGCGGAGGCTGTGATGTAGAAACGGTCCACTCAGTAAGATGCACACGGTGGTGTTTTTCAACGCTGAGGGCCAAATCCGCAACGACAGCTTGTGAGCGCCAAGGCAATGTGGCTCAGCGCTGGAAGTCAAGCCCTGCGCAGCATCAAGCCACAAAAGTGCGGGGCTGGAATCGCGTCAACATCTCAGCACAGAAATCGGCCGCAATGTCTTTAATTGAGAGCGAGAATAGCAACATCTCCGTATGTACCAGCGGAGGGCGCGCATGAGCAGGCCAAAGCAAATGGTGCGTCTCTGCCATCACCGCTAAATAATAGGAATAAGCATACTTCTCCTGAACAACGGCGCTAGCCATCCAAGATGGCATTTCGTCCAATGCAGGAGGTTCTTGCGACCTCCGGGCTAACCATGAGAAGGACGCGCAACTCCTAGCGTCGAAATGCGCCAACAGCGGATTCCTTCCGCTTGGCACTGGGAACACGGGAGCGTCGATACCATGAATGAAATGAATGGCATCAAGCGCAAAAGCGATTCGCGCATCGTAAATCAGTGCCCAATCACCCCAGATGAAACTCAGCCATTTTGACCAGCTAGCAACCCCTTTAAATGCGAACAAATGACGCCTACTCCGAGGCTTCACTGCGGCGCGTAAGTCCTCGGCGCAACGGATTTCACTGAAAGGCAATTCAATTCCTGTGAAACGCGCGACATATTTGCCGATCGTTTTTGGATCATTACCGTTCAGATTTCCCCAGCCTGCAATCACAAAGCCGGCGAGTTCGGCCAGCTTCGCATCGCGCAATGGATTTGCAACGACCTTCTGAATTTCCAAGGCGCGCTCGGCGACGGCTTGGCGTAACTGCATTGTCTCTGCAAAGCCTCCTTCAACGGAAGGACCGCTTAGCAATTTAAGCTCGACGGCAGTATTGAAGCAGCCTTCCGTCATAGGCCAACTGAAATTATTCAACTTATGGCGATGGCTGGCCAAGTAAGCAGCAACGGAGCTACCGAACGCTTTCGCATGCTGTGGAGTCGGAGCTGCACTCATATTTTTCTCATTTGAATTTTCGCCTATAGATGCCAGATGGACACCTCAGCTTAGTTATAGGTTCCAGGCCGGCTCGTCCAACGCCTCGGCCAAATAATCAATCAAGCGCCTGACCTTCAACGCTAACTGTTTCCTGGTTGGATACACCGCGTAAATCCCCAACTCAATCGACCGATACTCCGGCATCAACTCCACCAACCGGCCTGCCCTCACATCTTCCGCCACCAAAAAACTAGGCTGCAAAATAATCCCCTGCCCGCTCAGCGCCGCAGCCAGACACGTATCCCCGTTATTCGCATACAGCCGCGCACGCGTCTTCACACTCACCACGCCCTCAGGCCCAGTGAACGTCCACTCATCCCGCCCTGCCCAATACGAATACGCAATGACTTGGTGCAAAGCCAAGTCCGCAGGATGACTAGGCGTCCCCACCCGTTCCAGATATGCCGGTGCCGCACACAACATCACCCGCGTCGACGCCAGCTTCTTGCTCACCAAAGTGCTGTTCGGCAAGGTCGCAATCCGAATGGCCAGATCGAAACCCTCGTCCACCACGTCCACCAAACGGTCGCTCAGCGTCACTTCCAAGGACACGCGCGGATTGGCGTCCATGAAGCAACCCCACAGCGGCGCCAGGTGCAGTACGCCAAAAGTTTGCGGCGCGTTCACGCGCACTACGCCGCTGGCCTCGGATGACCGTGAGCGAATCTCTGTTTCCGCCTCATCCACCAACGCCAGCGCATCCTTGCTGCGCGCATAGAACGCCTGCCCTTCATCCGTCAGCGACAACCTTCGCGTGGTCCGCTGCAGCAGCCGCACGCCAAGCCGGTTCTCCAGATCGCTGACGTGGCGCGACACGGCCGCTTTGCTCATGCCCAGCGGCTCCGCCGCGCCGATGAAGCTGCCAGCGTCGACCACGGCGACGAGGGTCTTCATTTCCAGGAAGCGGTCCATGAGGTGTCCAGTCAGCAAGGGTGGCTTTGATTGTCCCAGATATCGACACTATTAGTCTTTATTTGCTCACTTTATCTACACCAACCGATTCAATAAACTGGCTTCACTGATTCCACGGCCCAGTCGCATGGAATCAGCGGTCCGCTGCCTTCTGCTGCGGCCGTGCCCGGAGTTCACCATGTCCACGACCCTGCCCGTCATTTTCGTTTCCCACGGCGCGCCTACCTTTGCGCTGGAACCCGGTCGCACCGGTCCGCTGTTGAACGCCATCGGCAAGCGCCTGCCTGCCGTGAAAGCGATTCTGATGGTGTCGGCGCACTGGGAAACCGATGGCGAGGTGCGGGTGTCGAGCGCGATGCAGCCGGAGACCATCCATGATTTCGGTGGCTTCCCCCGCGCGCTGTACGAGCTGCGCTACCCCGTCAAGGGGCACCCGGAATTGGCCAAGCGCACGGCCGAGGTCCTGGAAGCAGCCGGTTTCCCGGTGCGCCTGGACCCGACGCGTGGTCTGGATCACGGTGCCTGGGTGCCTTTGATGCACATGCTGCCAAATGCCGATGTGCCGGTGTTCCAGGTGTCCTTGCCGCAGCAGCTGGATGCCGCAGGCTGTCTGGCCTTGGGCCGTGCCTTGGCGCCACTGCGCGACGAAGGCGTGTTGATCATGGGCTCGGGCAGCATGACGCACAACCTGTACGAGTTCCGTCGCCACGATGATGGCAAGGAGCCCTATGTGCTGGAGTTCAGCCGCTGGGTGCAGCAGGCTGTGCTTGCCGGCGATCTGGATAGCCTGGTCGCGTATCGCAAGCTGGCTCCGCACGCTGCGCGCGCTCACCCCAGCGAGGACCATTTCCTGCCGCTGCTGGTGGCCCTGGGTGCCACGCTGCCGGGTGACCCGGTGGAGTTTGTGGACGCGGGCATTACCTACGGCGTGCTGGCGATGGACGCGTACGTGATTGGCGAGTTGGACAAGCAGGCTGTCCCGGCTTGACCCCCGGCGGCCCGCGTGGGTCGCCACCCTTCCCCCACACGACATCCCCATGCGCGCGCAAGCGTGCAGGGGAATGCACGCCTGAGGGCTCGAACGCCCAACAGCGTGCACTACTTTCCAAGAGACCGATATGAGTTCCCAAGCTGCACCCACCGTCAGTGCGCTGACTACAGACGATACGTCCGGCCTGAAGTACCGCGTTCGTGCAGCAGAAGGCGATGCACCGATTGCGCGTCTGTTGCTGCTGCATGGCGTGGGCGGCAACGAGACGAACCTGGTCTCGCTGGCAGCGCTGATCGACCCGCGCGTGGAAGTGCTGCTGGTGCAGAGCCGCCTGACACTGGGGCCGCAGCAGTTTGCGTGGTTCGAGGTGAAGTTCGGCCCGATGGGCCCGGTGATCAATGCGCCGCAGGCAGACGAAAGCCGTCAGTTGTTGATTCGCCTGGTGCGCGGCTTGCCGCCCTTGCCGACGGTGATTACCGGCTTCAGTCAGGGCGGCATTTTGAGTGCCAGTGTGGGGCTGAGCTCGCCTGCGGATGTGGCGGGTTTTGCCATCCTCAGCGGTCGCATCTTGCCCGAGATCGCCGCGAAGATTGCGCCGCGTGAAGACTTGGCGAACTTGTCTGCCTTCATCGGCCACGGTCGCCTGGACGACAAGCTGCCGGTGTCCTGGGCCGAGCGTGCGGATGAGTGGCTGAGCACCCTGGGCGTGGCGCATCGCACCGAGTACTACCCCATCGGCCACGGCCTGTCGGCCGAGATGGTTGACGACTTCAGCCAGTGGCTGGGCCAGACGTTGAAGCTGGTCTAAGCCTCAAGCACTCAGCCTTGGGCATTAGCCACTAGACCCCCGGGCGGCCCGGGAGACCGCCCTTCCCACCCGAACATTCGATTGCGCCGCATCACGCAGCGCAAGCGCCCCCGCTCGACCTCATTCAAGCCGTTTCCTTTCAGGATCTTCATCATGACCGACGCTCGTACCGCTCCTTATGCCGCCTTGCTGTTGCGCCTTGCCCTGGGCGTGATGTTCCTTGCCCACGGCCTGACCAAGCTGCTGGTCTTCACGCCGGCCGGCACGGCCAAGTTCTTCGAATCCATTGGCTTCGCCGGCTGGATGGCCTACCCGGTGATTGCCTTTGAAGTGCTGGGTGGTCTGATGCTGATTCTGGGCATCGTCCCGCGTTGGGTGGCTGCGGTTGCCGTGGTGCAATTGTTCGTCGCATCCACCGTGCACTTTGGCAATGGCTGGGGCTTTGCCAGCCCGAACGGCGGCTGGGAATATCCGATTTTTCTGGTCTTCGCCGCCGCCGCATTGGCTTTGCTCGGTGACGGCGCCTATGCGCTAAAGCGTTCCACGCGCACCTGATTCGTTGCCGGGATCGCCGGGATACGTCGGACGGGCCGCCTATCGTGCGGCCCGTTTTCATTGGATGTCACCAAGCGATTCACAGGCACATTGATTAATTCAATTCATAACGCCTTGTCGATGATGGTGGCTGGTCGTGGGGATAGGGGGCCGATAAGCTGGGGCAATCCTGGACCGATCACATCGGTCGAACCAACATCAAGGAATATCAATGCGCCCGACAATCATCTGCCACATGGTCAGCTCCATCGATGGTCGCCTGCACCCCAGCCGCTGGACCCCGCCGGCCAAGGGCGTCACGGTCGATGTGTCAGCCCAGTACGAAACTGTGGCATCGCAGATCCACGCCAAGGGATTCATCATCGGCCGCACGACCATGGCGGAGTTTTCTGCTGCCACAGAACATGAAGCAAAGCTGGGCGCTGCCGTGAAGCGCGATGCCCACCAGGCAGACCGCCAGGGCAAGGACCTTGCCGTGGTGATCGATCCCAAGGGCAAGCTGCACTATTCCGGCAACACGGCCAGTGGCGGCCACATCACGGCGGTGTTGTCCGAGAAAGTGTCGGACGCCTACCTGGACGCCCTGCGCGCAGCCGGTGTGTCTTACCTGTTTGCCGGCGAAGATGGCGATGACCTGCACTTGGCAATGGACACGCTTGGCGAGGTCTTTGGGGTGAAGGCAATCTTGCTGGAGGGCGGTGGTCGCATCAATGGGGCGTTCTTGAAAGCGGGACTGATCGACGAGATCAGCGTGTTGATTGCGGCAGGAATCGACGGCCTGGCCGGCGTGTCCAGCATCTTCGATTACGCGGGCGACAAGGACGACAAACCCGCCGCAGGCCAGTCACTGCGGCATATGGCGACGGAAACGCTGGACGGCGGCACGGTGTGGCTGCGTTATCAGGTAGAAAAGGCGCCCGCTTCCGATAAGGAATAACGCAAGCCAAGTCACGTCTCAGGCGCGATGGCGAAACATCCACGCCAGTCGCGCCGAGGCGCCCAACACGACACAGGCCACGCCCAACGCCATCACCATCGCAGCCTTCGCACCGAGGCTGTCGATAATCGCTGCATACAGCAGCGGGGCCGTCGCAGTCAGCAAGAAGCTCGGGACCAGCAGCCGTCCGGTCAGTGATCCATAACGGCGATAGTCGAACAGCAGCAGCGGCAAAGTCCCCTTGCTGATCGTGAACAAGCCGTTGCAGGCGCCATAACAGAACGAAAAGATGGCCGCGGCCACCGGCAGGCTTGCTGCCAAGCCGGCAATGAAGCAAAGCGGCAGCACGCAGGCAATCAGCAGGTTCAGCAACAGCGGATC
>Ga0308159_1003389_pt1 | contig 16147 bp, 13 predicted proteins | sample PhyCR1_FD_201040 | JGI IMG/M metagenome (GOLD analysis project Ga0308159, IMG submission 201040) | Phyllosphere microbial communities from UC Gill Tract Community Farm, Albany, California, United States - DLSLC.R1 | ecosystem: Host-associated > Plants > Phyllosphere > Unclassified | place: USA... | reverse complement strand
GCTCGGCATCGGCAGCGCGCTGGAGGCGATCGGGACCGTCGATCTGATCGTCGGTGCCATCTCTCCATGGCTGGCAACCCTGTCGCCACTCGGGGTGATCCTCGTCCTGTATTTCCTGACCTCCGCCTTGACCGAAACCGTCACGAACAACGCGGTTGCCGTCATCATGACGCCGGTCGCGATCGGGCTGGCGCAGGCGACCGGGCAAGATCCCCGCGCGCTCATCATCGCCGTGATGTTTGCGGCGTCGGCCAGTTTCGCGACGCCCGTGGGGTATCAGACGAATACGATGGTCTATGCAGCAGCCGATTATCGCTTTTCCGATTTTGTCAGGATCGGATTGCCGATGAATGTCTTTGTTGGTCTGTCCACCTGTTTGGCTATCAATTGTCTTATATAACTTCGGTGCGTTCGAGCTGGCTTTGCAAGATGCTTGATTGATAAAGATAGGCTGTCTGTTGCACCATCATGGTTTATAAGAGCCAATTACCGTCGCTGAGCCGCGTAAGGGACGTGTAGTAACAGCTTGGGTAAAAGGAAAAATGATAGATGCATCCGGTAATGTATTTTATCAATAAATTATAAAATTCTTCCTTAGGCGATGGCGAAACGGTGCTCAGGGATAACGTGGGGTAAATATAAGGATCGGCCAGGTGCAGCGGCGCCGCCATGATGATTATTCAATTCACGATTTTTTCGTTCGCCAAGTTAGGCAAGCTGATCATCGAACAGCTAAGGGGCGGAGACCCGGTGCTGCGAAAAGCCTATGTCCGGTTGGTGATCGACACCGTCCGCGTGGATAACCATGCTATCGACATCCAACGCAGCAAAGCGGCGCTAGAAAGCGCCGTCGTGTGGGACGGCGATGCCGCCATATCCATGGTGCCCGGTTTTGACCGGAAGTGGTGCCCAGAAGAGGAGCGAGCGGGGGCGAGCGGGTGGCCTCCACCTCGACCGGGGAGTTTTCTCCTGTTTTTTCAGCGTCGGTGGGTTCGAGTCCCAGAAGAGCACTCGAACCGTGAGCGACCGTAGCAGGACCATCGTCAGGAGCGCCGCAGGATGCGTTGTCGGTGGGAATGACGCTTCGGGGCATCTGGTTCGCCTCGATGTCGCGACGGTGCTCCACGGGAGTTTGTGACGGCTTACGCGGCATGGGCCATAGCGGTCTTGATGCGGTGAACGGTTCCGACACCGACGCGGAGCTTCTTGGCCGTCTTGTTGATGCTCAGGCCACCGCTGAGCAGTCGTTCGATGTGGCGCTGCTTATCGATGTCGAGGCGGGGGCGACCGCCCTTCTTGGTCGAGCGGGCCAGCCCCGACTTGACCCGCTCGGAGATCATGGCGCGCTCGAACTCGGCGAACACGCCCATCATACCGAACATCGCGCGGCCCGATGGCGTGCTGGTGTCGATGGCTTGGACGTGGAGGTAGAGATCGACGCTGCGGGCATCGAGGTCGCCGAGGATGGAGACGAGGTGCTGGAGGGACCGACCGAGGCGGCAGATGCTCCATGATGCCACCATGTCGAACTCACGACGGGCGATGCCCTTGAGCATGGCGTCGAGGCCGGGTCGCTGGTCTCGTCCCTTGGCACCTGAGATGCCTTCGTCGGCGAAGGTGGCGACGATGTCCCAACCGAGCCGTTCACCGGCGAGGCGAAGGTCTCGGAGTTGGTTCTCGACGGTCTGTTGTCCGTCAGCGGTGGAGACGCGGGTGTAGAGGGCGACGCGCTTGGGCATGGCGCGAGACTCTCACGGATACGAAAATCGTCAAGAAAATGGTTTTGGTGCGAGGGCGGTGTCGGGGCAGCGGAGCTACTGCTCTGCCGGTCGGAAGAGCCTGACATAGGAGACCCATCGCGGGCGCTTGTAGACTGGTCGCTTCGGGTCGAGAACGCGCTGACGCTCGTAATCCCAGATCACCCAATGCCACTCACGTCCGTTCTTCCGGACGTTGATCTTCAGCAGGGCATCAAACGGCAGGTCTTCGGGCTTGCGGTCGCGGAAGGGAATGAGGCGCTCGCCCAGCGTCACTCCATGTTCGGCCATAATCTCTCGCAGGCGCTTCAACTGGGTTGGGCCGACATCGCCGTCGGGGAACGCCGTCGCGCGCACCTTCCGGTATGTCGTGCTCGCTGCCATTGCAGTGCACGCCAGCCCGCACCCCTCATCGTCGAATTGCTTCACCACGCGCATGACAGCACGATGGGGCTCACGTCGTTCCAATACCATCCGTTTATCGAATGGGCCTCACGCCCATCGTCGAGTGACGGTTTTCTGCCGATCAGAGAGGACGGTCAGCGCAGGGGTTTTCGGAACGGTTGCCGGGGGCAGTTAGGAGGACGGTCGATCTGCTTCCCGGCGCTCCAAAGCCTCCTCGATCAAGATGCGCACGAAATCACCTTGCCGCATGTTGCCGCGCAGAGCGTCAATGCGCTGCTTCGTGCCCTCGGGAGCACGGAAGTGAATGGCTTCGTGAAAGACGCGCGGCTTGGTCACATGCCGACGAATAGCGGTATCGCTTTCTCTCATCCAGTCCCCGACCGCCGAAACCTGTTGACGCATTTAAGCGGTATCGCTTATCCAATAAGCGGTATCGTTTATGCAAGCATCTTTTCTGCTTGCTCGGGGAGGGGCGAATGCGGAACGGTGGTTGCTTCGGGTTCTTGGTTGCCCTGATCGTGCTCGCTATGCTGCTGCTGGCGGTGAAGTGGTTCGGCGTTCCGGTCGGGCTGGCTTTGGCCGCTATCAGCTATACGCAGTTCAAACGCTTCAAGACCGACCCGGAAGGGTTCAAGGCTACCGCCCGCTCGCTCGACATGCGGGCGGAGCCCCTCCGGCAATTGTGTATCGCGGGAATGATCGCGGGCGGCGTGCTGATCGGATCGTCAGTCATCCTATGGATCGTCTCAGCGGAAAAATCGGAAACCGCGAGCGCAGGAGATACATCTGATGGGCCGGTGCCCGCCGCGTTTCGTGGGACTTGGGCTTTCTCGGCCGACTGCAACAATCCTTATTCGCGAATGACGGTAAGCCATGACGGTGTCAGCTTTCCGGGCGGTGTCGGCTTCGCAGTGGACCGGGCGACGGGCTCCGCAAGCAGGACAGTGCTACAGGGAGATGCACTGGACGCCAGCGGCAGTATGCGCGATGCGACGATCCAATCGGATCAGATGACCCTCACGCTCTCGGACGGAGGCAAAACCATGACCGTCGACACCGCTCGGTCTACTACGATGAATGGCGAGCGGCTGACGCGTTGCGCGGATTGACGTCCGGCCCGAAGGCGATTTGCCCTACGGCGGTTTTCTAAAGCTGATCGATCACTGATTGCCGCCAACGGCCTACATCAATTGGGCCGCTCACCGTTCCTCCAAAACGCAGTGCGAACAGCAACGCATCATCATCGAATTGAAACTCCCAAAGGGCTCGTTCCGCCTCTGGATACGGTAGCCGGGGGCGCACAAGCCCTCGCAGACGACGGCTTGCGGTATCCGTCCCCATCGCCCAGCCGCATGCCTCGAGGAAAGAGCATCCCCCGCCGGTCTCTACAGTCACCGTAGCTTTGAACGAAGACCGAGCGCGAGATGCCTTAGCACATGGCAAGCGATTGATCGCGGCAAGGAACTCGAGATTTGCTGGATGACGCATCAGCTATTTAGGCAGGCCGGATTTAGCCACTGGTGCCGATGCGCATGATATACGCGATCGTCCTCCACGGTCTGATGGGGATCGCGCCTTGAAGAAGATAGGCGTGGACCGTCGATGTAGGACGGCGTTGGCGCAACCGCCGCGCTTGCGTATCATGCCTGTATGAATCCTGTTGAGATCGAAGAAGCCGTTTCGCAGCTTGCGCTTGAACCCTTTGACCGGGGGGAGTTTCCCTTTTCGTTCTTGCGCGCGTTCGGCAACCCTGAGACGACCATCAAGCGGCTGCGCACCGGCTCGACCAACCAGTCCGATGTCGGGGGCGTGCTCCAGCGCAGCAACATCCACATCGCGACCTGCAATGCCGGTGAGGTCGAGGCCGCGCTCGGCCTGCTGCGCGACAGCCCGAAAACCGCGACGGCCAAGGCCAAGTTCATCCTCGCGACGGACGGCGAGTCCTTTCAGGCTGAGGATCGGACGAGCGGCGAGACGGTCGCGTGCGACTACGCCGATTTCCCGGATCACTTCGGCTTCTTCCTGCCGCTGGCGGGCATCACCACCGTTGAGCAAATCCGGGAAAGCTCGTTCGACATCCGGGCGACAGGGCGTCTCAACAAACTTTATGTCGAGCTTCTGAAGGACAACCCCGACTGGGCGAAGGCCGAGCGTCGCCCGGACATGAACCACTTCATGGCGCGGCTAATTTTCTGTTTCTTCGCGGAGGATACCGACATCTTCGTCGGCGAGGGACTGTTCACCAGAACCGTCGAGCAGATGAGCGCGCGGGATTCGTCGGACACGCATGCAGTCATCAGCGAGATTTTCCGCTCGATGGATACGAAGATCGCGGATCGCCAGTCGGCGGGCATCGCGCGCTACGCCAATCAGTTTCCCTATGTGAACGGGCAGCTTTTCAGCGGCAGCACTGAGGTGCCGCGCTTCACCAAGATCGCCCGCTCCTACCTCAACCACATCGGCAATCTGAACTGGAAGAAGATCAACCCGGACATCTTCGGGTCGATGATCCAAGCCGTCGCTGACGACGAGGAGCGCGGCGCGCTGGGCATGCACTACACCAGTGTGCCCAACATCCTGAAGGTGCTGAACCCGCTGTTTCTCGACGATCTGCGCGGGAAGCTGGAGGAGGCTGGCGACAATGGCCGCAAGCTGCTCAACCTGCGCAACCGTATGGCGCGGATCAGGGTGTTCGATCCGGCCTGCGGCTCCGGCAACTTCCTCGTCATTGCATACAAGCAGATGCGGGAGATTGAGGCCGAGATTAACCGGTTACGGGGCGAGCGTGAGCGACGGAGCGATATACCGCTAACGAACTTCCGTGGCATCGAACTTCGCGACTTTCCGGCTGAGATTGCTCGCCTCGCACTCATCATCGCTGAGTATCAATGCGATGTGCTATATCGGGGGCAACAAGAAGCGTTGGCGGAATTTCTGCCGCTAAATTCCGAAAACTGGATTACATGCGGTAATTCTCTCCGCTTGGACTGGCTAAGCGTCTGCCCAGCGACCGGCACTGGCGTTAAGATGCGGGGCGACGACCTGTTCGAGACGCCGCTCGATCAATCGGAAATCGATTTTGAGAACAGCGGCGGCGAAATCTACCTGTGCGGCAACCCACCTTATCAAGGGAGTATGAATCAGACTTCGGGTCAGAAGGAGGACATGCTCCTGACATTTGCGAACCATTTCGCAAAATACAAGGATTTGGATTATGTCGCAGCGTTCCTATTTAAGGCTGCGCAGTTTAATCGATTGGCGGGAGCCAGCAGCGCGCTGGTGACCACCAATTCCGTTACGCAAGGCGAGCAAGTCGCCATGCTTTGGCCTCTCATCTTTTCTCAAAAAAATCATATTCACTTCGCCCACAAATCTTTTTTATGGGCAAATCTTGCAAGTAATAAAGCTGCGGTCACATGTGTTGTGATTGGTCTTTCAGCATCTTCTAATGGCCCGAGGCTTCTTTTTGACGGAGATGTCGCAAGGCAGGTGGATTTGATCGGCCCTTATCTCATCGCCGGTTCTGATCAGGTCGTCGTCAAGCGGACCTCTCCATTACACCAACTCTCTCGGATGGATTATGGGAATAAACCCACTGACGGGGGAAACCTGATTCTGAGCACCGACGAAGCCGCGTTGCTGGTCTCACGCGAACCCGACGCCAAGCGCATCGTGAAAAGATATGTAGGTTCGCAGGAATTCATTCGCGGAATCGATAGGTGCTGCCTGTGGATAACTGACGAACACCTTACTCAAATATCCGGCTACCCGGATGTCATGGAGAGAATAGAAAAAGTCCGCCTCCTCCGGGAGGAGAGCAAAGGGTCTCAGGCAAATAAAGGGGCAGCCATCCCCCACAGATTTGTATTCTCCCCTCACACGGAAGGAAGAAGCATAATAATACCTCGGCATTTTTCTGAAAGAAGAGAATATGTCACGGTAGGACTCGTTGATGGTCGAACGACGGTGATTGCCGATTCGGCTTCCGCTATTTTTGATGCTGATATGGTGAGTTTTTCCGTGCTCAGTTCACGGATGCAATTGGTTTGGGTTGATGCCGTCGCGGGCCGCATCAAGACGGACTATCGTTATTCCGGGACCATGGTTTGGAACACATTCCCTCTCACAAAGCTGACAGAACAAAATAAGATAGACCTCACGCGCTGCGCTGAGACAATTCTCCTCGCGCGTGAATCTCATTTCCCTGCGACTATTGCCGAACTTTATGATCCTGACGCCATGCCCGATGATCTTCGCCGTGCTCACGAGGAGAACGACGAAGTGCTCGAACGCATCTACATCGGTCGCCGTTTCCGTAATGACACCGAGCGCCTTGAGAAGCTGTTTGACCTCTACACGAGGATGACCGCCAAGAAGGCGGTGGCATGAGCAAGCCGGATCGAGTTTTTCTCCAGATGTGGGGGCCGACGCGCGATCATCTGATCGCGAACCACGACTTCTATGTTGCGGAGGCAAAGCGTCGGCTGCTCGATCCGTTCGACGACGACACGATGAAGGCCGATGCCGATCGTCACGCAGATGCGTGGCTGGCCGAGCGAGGAAGGTATTTCGATCCCGACCGCGACGATCCGGGTGATTATTATGAACGGGCATACGACGAAAATATAAGCTTCTATCTCAGCCTCGTCGGGTTACGCGACAACACCCGGCTGAGCATCATCGCAGGCATGTTTCACGAGTGGGAGAAGCAGCTTCGCGATTGGTTGGGCAAGGAATTCGGACATCACGGCTTCGGCAATCACACACATGGTGCTGTATGGCGGGTCACTTTCGACGATCTGATTGATCTTCTCGAATGCTGCCAATGGCCGGTGAGGGCACGCGGCTATTTTCGTGATCTGCACCTGTGCCATCTCGTGACCAATGTCTACAAGCACGGCAATGGGGCGTCCTTTCAGACTTTGAAGGCGCTTGCCCCCGATTTGGTCGGCAAAACGGATGACCTTCCTGCATTTTTCGTATCTGCGCTCGACTTCACGTCGCTGAACGTCGGTGATGCCGAGCTTGCGCGTTTTGCCGAGGCCATCGGCGCTTTCTGGCGCGACGTGCCGGAGAACATCTTCTTCTCACAGGTCGCCGAGCCGCCAAAATGGCTCGAACGCGCCCTGAAAAAGGAACAAGAGGAACGCGCGAAGTGATCGGGGCGTGCGAAGCGCGGGGCGCGTCATGACTGATCAGGATCGGTCACCGGGATGGCACAAACGCGAAGTTAATCGCATCGCCCGCGATCTGTATGGCGGTCTCGGCGCAATGTTTGACGCTCATGGCTGGACAACAGATGGTCGCGTCATCAGCCAGATAGCTCCTACCAAGGTCGTCCAGACCTATGGCAGTGTCGAGGCGTTCGGGCGCGCGCATGCGGATGGCATGGATCACAATCCGATGCTCAACCCGATGACGGCGATCGAGGGTAATCCGCCCGAAGTCTGGCTGACCAGCCTGTATGGCTTCACGACTGAAAGCTGGGGCTTCCTCGGCTTCACCGATGTCAGGATGAGAACGGCCTTTCTAAACAAGAGCAAGTCTGGGGCGCTGGTCGTGGTGTATGCGGCTGGCCGAGCGCCAGCGGATTTGCGCGGCAAGGTCTTGGGCGTTCAGCAGGTGTCGCACCGCATCGGAACGAAGTGGGACTTCCTCGCGCCCGAGCGCGTAGATGTCGAGCGCGCCGATCCCGATCGCGCGGCCAAATGGCTGCATGCGCTGAAGCTCATGCGCGGGTGGCGGGTCGCGCCCGAATGTTGCCCCTCGATCGAGGACTTCGCTCCCGAAACTTATAATGCCAAGAACGCGAGGGCCATCGGCTCGATGTGCTTGCGGCTGACACCCTCCGAAGCACGGCGCGTGCTGGACCTCAACCTTGTTGAGATTCCCGTCTACGGCGGTGCCCCCGTCGAGCCGCAGCTTCCCGGTCCTGCCACACAGGTGCTGCTCCCAAGCAGACCGGGGCCGGTGTCTCAATCCGGCTACATGGTCCGTGAGGCTGAGGGACCGAAGCACCTTTACATCCTCCGCCTGCACGGGGACGCTGATAAGTTTCTTGGTTATGAGACATCCGGTCATTCGATCGTTAAGGTCGGCTTCTCGGTCAGCCCACAGACCCGGTGCGATGCGCATAACGGCGCGCTCCCGGCTTGCGCGTTCGAATGGAAGATCGAGAAATCCACTCACGCGGAGCAGCGATCTCCGTTTCCCTCGTCAAACCACGCGCTGGCCGGGGAAGGTGAGATGAAGAAGCTGCTCGCCAACGAGGGCAAATCGCTCGGAGGGGAGTTTTTCCTCGTCGAGACAAAATCAGTTGATCGCGCATGGAAGGCTGCGATCGTTGCAGCCGAGAATTGGAAATCATGACCACCGCCAGACCCATACCCGCCGTCGCGTTTCAGACCGCTCGCACCGGCATCTCCGCCAAGCCCAACGCGATGGGCATGCGCGAGATGCAGGAGCGCGCCTACAACAAGCGGGGCGAGCAGTATCTGCTGATCAAGTCGCCTCCCGCCTCGGGGAAGTCACGCGCGCTGATGTTCATCGCGCTCGACAAGCTCCACAATCAGGGGCTGAAGCAGGCGATCATCGTCGTGCCCGAGAAGTCGATCGGCGGTAGCTTCTCAGACGAGCCGCTCTCCAAATTCGGCTTCTGGGCCGACTGGACGGTGAAACCCCAGTGGAACCTCTGCAACGCGCCGGGGCCGGATGAGGAGCGCGTCGATGCCTCCAAGGTCCGCGCGGTCGGCCAGTTCCTCGCCAGTGATGATCGCGTGCTGGTCTGCACCCATGCCACCTTCCGCTTCGCGGTCGAGCAGCTTGGCGTCGAGGCGTTCGATGACCGGCTAATTGCGGTGGACGAGTTCCACCATGTCTCGGCCAGCGCCGACAATCGGCTTGGGAGCCAGCTTGCCGACTTCATACGCCGCGACAAGGCGCACATCGTCGCGATGACGGGCAGCTATTTCCGGGGTGACGCGGTGCCGGTTCTCATGCCGGAGGATGAGGCCCGGTTCGAGCCGGTCACTTACACTTACTACGAGCAGTTGAATGGCTATGAGCATCTCAAGGCTCTCAACATCGGCTATTTTTTCTACTCCAACCGCTATCTGAGCGCGATCGAGGCGGTTCTCGATCCGGCGAAAAAAACGATCGTCCATATCCCCTCGGTCAATTCGCGCGAAAGCACGAAGGACAAGATCAAGGAGGTCGAGGAGATCATGGAGTATCTGGGGGAATGGCAGGGTGCCGATCCCCAGACTGGATTCCACCATGTGAAGCTACCGGATGGCCGGATCATCAAAATCGCCGATCTGGTCGATGACAGCGACCCAGCGAAGCGGGCTAAGGTGCTCGCCGCGCTGAAGGACCCCGCGCATCGCAATAACCGCGATCACGTCGATATTATCATCGCGTTGGGCATGGCGAAGGAGGGCTTCGATTGGATTTGGTGCGAGCATGCGCTGACGGTCGGCTATCGGTCGAGCCTGACTGAAATTATCCAGATCATTGGTCGCGCCACTCGCGATGCGCCGGGGAAGGAAACGGCGACCTTCACCAACCTGATCGCCGAGCCTGATGCGTCCGAGGCGGCGGTGGTCGGCGCGATCAACGACACCCTCAAGGCCATCGCCGCCAGCCTGCTGATGGAACAGGTGCTCGCGCCGAGATTCACCTTCACGCCGAAGGATCGCGGCCCCATCGACGATTTCGACTATGGCCCCGGTGGCTATCAGGAGGGGCAGACCAACGTCGGCTTCAACGAGGAGCGCGGGCAATTCCACTTCGAGATCAACGGCCTTGTCGAACCCAAGAGCGAAGAGGCCGTCCGCATCTGTCAGGAAGACCTGAACGAGGTCATCACCCAGTTCGTGCAGGATAAGACCGCCCTTGAGCGCGGCATGTTCGATGAGGAAGTCGTGCCCGAGGAACTGACCCAGCTTCGCATGGGCGCGATCGTGCGCGATCGCTATCCCGAGTTGAGTGCCGAGGATCAAGAGGCTGTTCGCCAGCACGCCATCGCCGCGCTCAACCTGACTCAGCGCGCGAAGAAGCTTGCCGGGGGCGGTGATACCGAGGACGGCGAGCCCAAGCTGAACACCGCGCTGATCGATGGCGTGCGCAAGTTCGCGATGGATGTCCGCGATCTGGACATCGACCTGATCGACAGCATCAACCCGTTCGAAGCGGCATATTCGGTGCTGGCCCGGTCCATGGATGCTAACATTCTCAAGCAGGTTCAGGCGGTCATCTCGGCCCGGAAAGTGAAAATCTCCCCCGAGGAAGCCCGTGACCTCGCCGAGCGTGCGCTGCGGTTCAAGAAGGAGCGCGGACGCTTGCCCGACATCAACGCGCAGGACGCATGGGAGAAGCGGCTTGCGGAGGGGGTTGCCGCCTTCGCCCGCTACCGTGCAGAGGCCGCTGCGAATGGCTGACCTATCTGACGACGAACTGCTTGCCGAACTTGGCGTAGCGATCGAGCAACCCAAGGCCCGGACCTACACGCCGCGTGAGGAGCGGATCATCGCGGGATTTGAGGATGTCGTGCGTTTCTACGACGAGCACGGGCGCGCGCCGCAGCACGGCGAGGATCGCGACATCTTCGAGAGGCTCTATGCCGTTCGCCTCGACCGGCTGCGCGAACTCGATGAATGCCTTGTTCTTCTCACGCCGCTGGACACCAATGGCCTACTGAGCACTGCGGAGGCGAAAGCAGCAATGCCCGTCGAGAACATCGACGACGACGCCTTACTTGCCGAGCTTGGAATCGCGGTCGATCCCGCTGCTGATGACATCCGCGTGTTGCGCCATGTGCCATCCGCCGACGAGCGCCGTGCAGCAGAGGAGATCGCGAACCGCGAGAAGTGTGAGAACTTCACCGCTTTCAAGCCCCTGTTCGAGCAGGTTGAGCGCGATCTTGAGACCGGCGCGCGCGTGACTCGCCCGTTCGTGAAGGACGCCGGGTTCCTCAAGGCCGACATCACCAAGGGGCAGTTCTTTATCCTTGGGGGGCAGGTCGCCTATGTCGCGGAAGTAGGCGATCCCATCCGCGCACCGAACGGTGAGACGGACGCACGACTGAAGGTAGTTTACTCCAATGCGACGGAGAGCAATCTCCTGCTGCGCTCGTTGCAGCGGGCGCTGTATAAGGATGACGCAGGACGGCGGATCACCGAGCCCGAAGCGGGTCCATTGTTCTCAGGCACGGCGGGAGATGGCGATCTGGAGAGCGGCACCATCTATGTCCTTCGCAGCAAATCCGATCATCCGACCATCGCTGAGCATCGTGAGCTGATCCACAAAATTGGCGTTACGGGCGGCTCCATTGAGGCCCGGATCGCCAACGCGGCAAAGGAGGCGACTTACCTGTTCGCCGGTGTCGATGTCGTTGCCAGCTACACACTGTTCAACATCAATCGCGTCAAGCTCGAAGCCCTAATTCACCGCGTGTTTGCGGCGGCGCAGGTTGATCTCACGGTGCAGGTCGGAAGCCCGGTCAAGCCGCGCGAGTGGTTTCTCGTGCCGTTGCAGGTCATCAATGAGGCCGTGGATCGGATACGAGACGGCTCGATTACCAGCTACCTCTATGATCCGAAGCAGGCGGCGTTAGTTTCGCGGTAAGCGTTCGTTAGTGATCCACGCAATTCGATTGCCAAATCTCCGATCCGTGATACCTGACCACGGTGATTAGCGCCGATAAGGACTGCGCTCTCCTTCGAAGATGAAGGAGATGCACATGATCAATACCATTGCGCCGCTGACTGGCTGGGCGCTCGACAGTGTTGCCGAACTCGACCGGCACGCACCCGGTTTTGCCGGGGCTTATCTGCGCTCCAGTGATGAGCGTCGGCAGGTCATTGCCGCGTATCTGGCGGTCGCGCCGATCCCGTTCGATGACGGACATCGCGCCCGCCTCTCCGCCGATTTCCTCGGAGGTGCCGATCATCGCGCGATCCTCCGCGCTGGCTTCGGCAGCGTTCCGACCGGGCTGCGCGGCGCACTGGCGCGTTCCGGCCCGCAGCCCTTCGACCGGCGCTATTACGAGCGGCTCTTCAAGCTTCTGAAGCGTCCTCCGCATCGCGGTATCATCAGCACCATCAACCAGCTTCAGCAGCTTGATCATACGCGACTGCGGATCGCTCAACGGCTTCCGGAACAAGTCTGCTGTGCGAATGTCGTCTCGGTAATCACCAGCATCAAGGAGGCCCACGACGTTGCTGCGCTCGTTGACCTGCTTGTGACACACGGTGCGGATGCCGCCGCCTTGTTCGCAGCCATCCGCAAAGTCGATTCCGCACGCGCACTTGCCCGCGTTTGGCACCGCTGGTCACGGAAGATGGTGTTCGGCGTTCATCCCGTGCCTGCCTCTGCGAGCTATCATCCTGTCATCGGCGCAAATGATTTACGCCGTCTCGGCTTGCGCTTCGCCAACTGTGCGGATCGCTACATTGTTGGTTGTCTCGACGGGCTGGATGCATTCGCGGAGTTTAAGGCGGGCGGAAAGGCACTCGTCGTTCACCTTCGCCGTAAGCAGGGGGAGTGGATGATCGAGGGCATGTTCGGCAAGCACAACGCTTGCCCCTCTTCGGCGCTGCGTGCCGAAGCCATCGAATACCTTGGCCAGCATGGCATTGAAGAAAAGCCCCCGCGCGAGACTGCTTCCGGCGCATGGGAGGTGCTTAATCGCCTCGCTCATCCCCTCCGCTTCGAACTGGAAATGGACGAGTAGCGGTGCGAACAGATGCAATCCTTGGGGATCGAGTAGGACAAACTGGGCGTCCTCTATGCAAATCGCGATCCACTCCGGTTCGCCTCGAACCGAGTTGCCTCGACTCCGCTTGGGCAGTGTCTATGCAACCTTATTCTATATAAATTAATACTATAATGGTTGCATAGACCCTGCCCATTAAGATTGGATTGTAAGATCGCCAGTCTTCCAATCCGCCTTACTCTTGTCAGATGGATGCACTCCTCGACACTGCATAATGAAGCTGCCCGACAACGGCTTCCCTTGCGATGTGGTGGAGGCGAATGGCGGTAACATAACAATGATCTTTTCCCCAGAAATCAGGTAGGCGTTCCGGAGGCAGTGCGTTTCCAGCCCATTTCTTTCCGCACAGATTACTTGCCGTTCAGCATACGGAGTGCCCTGCTTCTCCGTCGAGATGCGGATGAGGCCAACCATCCAATCGTTCGAGATTGCCAGCGGCATCACTTCGTTTATCAACCAGTCGAGATAATCTTGGCTGATCATCTTTCTCTGGCGTAGACGCAAAGCGTCGATTTGCAGGCGTGTCACGGAACGAAACTGCGCTCGTCCGCTCCAACATGGCTTGCTCACTTGACTGCTGGCGGGCGTGGTTACTTGGATCGTGCAACCAAACCTCAACGCCTCACGATCCAGCCTGATCCGCTTCGTCGGCTTCGATGGTCCATTATCATCAATGGCAATTTCCACGGTCTTCATTCTGCGGAACGGCAGCGGATCGATTGGCTTACTGCGTCGAAACGGAGGCTGGTAGTTGAAGACCGCAGCGAGCCGGTCCAGCATTGCGGGATCGGCCTTCGCCTGTTCGACAAACGCGCGAAATACGTCCACACGCACGGTAGTCGGCGCGCTCACGTTTGCCGGTGGATGAGTCTGATCACTCATGCCGTGACCTCCCGCGCATGCTCTGAAGAACGGTTCGCTGGACCGACGGGGCTTCGAGCGCGAGCAGGAATGGTCTTCTTTCGCGCCGACGATGACGGACTTCCAACCGTAGCGGGTCCACGCAGCTTGGGCATCGTCGTAAGCAGCACAGACCAGTCCGCTTTCAATGGCACGGCCACGTCCGCGCGGGGCGCGTCGGTCAGCAACGCCTGAAGCTCGCTGTCGAGCACGACGGCGGGTAAATCTCCCCGGTGCGCTCGACCGAATAGCTGCGCGACTTGCTTTAGCGTCCTCGGGCTGATGACGGCGAGATGCTGAATATGGTCAGTGAACCAGTCCAGCGCGCGTGCCTGAACCGCCAACGGATTGCTCGCTGAGACAGGCTTGCCGCCGGTCGGGTTGCGAAGCATCACGCCCAAAGTCAGGTGTGAAGTGAGAGCAAGATAGATGCTCCATTCCCAAAGCGCGTGTGGGTCGTTGGGGATCACGACGGGCATCGAGCGGTTGAAAAGCGCATCGCGATCCGGAAGCAGTTTGGCATCCCAACCTGCGTCGTGGAGCAGGTCCATGTTGGTGGACACGCAGATCGGCACGTTGAGCCGGATCGGGATCATCACCTTCGTTTTCCCGACCCGCTTCATGCGGTAGAGGATGTCTGGTGTGAGCGGATCGGTGGCTTGCTTCAGCACCTCGAACATCGGCTTCGAGCGGAAGATGATGTCTGCCTCCTCCATCACAATGGGGCGGACGCCGCGCGCCTGCTCGAAGTAGTCGAGTAGTTCGACGACGTTGGTCGGGCGACAGCGCAGCGGTTCGAGACCCCGACTGCGCCAAACGGCCTCCTGCTGGACGATGCTCTGCGTCTTGCCGACGCCGGGAGGGCCGCAGAGATACACTGCGCGGAGGCCTACACCGCCCTCGATGCCGAGGTCACCGAGCTTGAACTTGGCGAGAGCCATCTGCCTCGCGATCACGTTTTCTTTAGCCACCTTGCACCAGCCTGATGCTGCCATCCTGTGCTTGGGTTTGGTCGTCGTCATGGTCATCTCAGTCCTGCGAAGCGGGTAGCTACCCTTGGTTCGATGCCCCTCGGTGAGGGGCGATTGAAGTTCGACCCGGAGGTCGGTGGTTGGAGCTTCCCCGCGTGGGGGCTTCTCCGCTTGGTGATCCCGAAGGATCAGTCGCCTGTTCAGTGAGCAGACTTCCGCAGCGATGCAGCGGCTGGATGGCCATCCGAGGTCGCTGCTACGCGACCGAACCGTTGGGGTGTTAGCGAAACTGTCGAGTTTTTCGCATTTGGTGGACGTGTTTGTTCTCGGGTGCTACCGACTGCGAATGCCCAGTCCCGTTCCACCACCTAATTTCCGCGATGGATTGAAGCGTGCCTCAGCCGTGCGCACGGCTCGCTCAGAGGAGCTTGGGGGCGAGACGTGGGTTGTAGTGCTCGCTTTGGCGTCGGGACTTAAACGGGTTGCCTATGATCCGGCGGAACGAAAAATAGCTCCGGTCGAGTTAGTGACGCCGCCAAAGACGCTGGCAGAGTTCGCCGACGCTCTAAATGATTTGGGCCGACGCACTTCTCGTGGCACGTTGTGGAGCGCGCAGACTCTTCAGCGCGTCTTCAAGGCTCATGATGCAACGCCGAAGAAGCTACGCGAATTGCTGCTTCCACAGCCGTTTCGTGAACCCATAAAGCTACCGTTTCAAACGGACCTTTTCGGCACCTTGCGACTGTTGACCCAGCGGGAAAACGAGCACGGGGTTTGGATGGCGTCGGTAATTCGATCCCCACGTCCGTTGGACTGGGTTAGGCTCCGTGTTGCATCAGAAGACGAGAAAGCAGGAGCGATATTCAGCGTTCGAGAACGAACGCGATCCGGCGTGCTGGTGACGGACTATCTGGGTGAGAGACAGGCGTTGCGTTTAGTTGATCTGGAGACTTGGACTCCAAAACGCATCCCACGTGAATAATGTGGCTCTGCTGACCCGATGGTATTATCGGAGCATGGCAAAACGATTTGACTACAGCACGATTAAGCGCCCGAACCAGCCCTACATCATCAATGATCACGGCGAGACTGACACTCACTACGGCGCGATAAAGGATCGACACCGGGCGGATATTCAGCGCAACAATCCTGACCTGCCGCCCTCTGCTATCGAGGCATTGCTCGCGAAACGCATGCGGCGCGGTTACCGGCCTTACCGACCGTCCTCCTAACTGCCCCCGGCAACCGTTCCGAAAACCCCTGCGCTGACCGTCCTCTCTGATCGGCAGAAAACCGTCACTCGACGATGGGCGTGAGGCCCATTCGATAAACGGATGGTA
>Ga0308159_1003388_pt1 | contig 16152 bp, 16 predicted proteins | sample PhyCR1_FD_201040 | JGI IMG/M metagenome (GOLD analysis project Ga0308159, IMG submission 201040) | Phyllosphere microbial communities from UC Gill Tract Community Farm, Albany, California, United States - DLSLC.R1 | ecosystem: Host-associated > Plants > Phyllosphere > Unclassified | place: USA... | reverse complement strand
AGGCCGCGGACTGAGCGGCGCTGGCCGGCTCGTCCTCGGCGACCCACAGCTCGTCGTCGGCGCGGAACGTCTGCCAGACGGCGTAGCCGATGCCGCCGACCGCGACGAGCGCGGCACCGATGGCGAAGACCGTGCCGACGTTCGACTTCTTCTTGGGCGGAGCGGTGAGCTCCTCCCAGCGCGCCTTCGAGATCTCGGCGAGCTTCGCGCGGTTCTTCGAGTCCTTCGCGGCCTCGAACGCGGCGGCGGCAGTGCCTCCGACCGCGGCGAAGGTCGGGACGACCTTGTGCAGAACGGTGTCGCGCGCGGAGGAGTACGTGCCCTCGACGGCGTGGACGCCGTTGTCGTAAACGGGCTTCACCCGCGACTGGTACGTGTCCTTCGCGAAGGGGACGAGCTCCTTCTTCGCGTACTTGGCGGCGTGAGCGCGGCTCTTCTCGAGAACGGAGGCGGCGTGCGCCAGCACCTCCTGCTGCTCACTCCAGACCGCCTCGGCGTTCTTGCGGAGGCGCTTGAGATCCTTCTTGTGCTTACGTGACAGACCCATGTGGTCCTCCATCGGCTACGAGCAGCGAACTCCTCAATACTGCCACTCATCGATCGGGCTCCGCATCGCGCACCCAGCGCATTGACACCGGGCGCAGGGGACCCCTACATACGCGCTGTGCGAGAATCCACCCATGCCTTTGCACACCGCAGTCGCGACGTTCCACACCAACAAGGGCGACATCGTCGTCAACCTCTACGGGAATCACGCTCCCAAGACGGTCCGCAACTTCGTCGGTCTCGCGACCGGCGACATCGAGTGGACCCACCCGGCCACCGGTGCGAAGACGAAGGAGCCGCTCTACAACGGCACCGTCTTCCACCGCGTCATCCCGGACTTCATGCTCCAGGGCGGCGACCCGCTCGGCCAGGGCATCGGCGGCCCCGGCTTCCAGTTCGACGACGAGATCAACCCCGAGCTCGACTTCACCCAGCCCTACATCCTCGCGATGGCGAACGCCGGCAAGCAGGCGGGCCGCGGCACCAACGGCTCGCAGTTCTTCATCACCGTGGCGCCGACCACCTGGCTCCAGGGCAAGCACACGATCTTCGGTGCCGTCGCCGACGAGGCCTCGAAGCAGCTGGTCCAGTCGCTCTCCACCGTCGCCACCGACGGCCGCGACAAGCCCCTCGAGGACGTCGTCATCGAGAGCGTCGAGATCACCGAGGTCTGATCCCCTCTTCCCCCTTCTCCCCGAGGGCCGGATCCGTCTGGATCCGGCCCTCGTTCTCCCCGGAGGCGAATCCGTGACCCAGGTCCCGCCGACCAGCGCGTACGCGTGCTACCGCCACCCCGACCGGCAGAGCTTCGTGCGCTGCCAGCGGTGCGGTCGCACGATCTGCGGCGAGTGCCAGACGCCCGCCCCGGTCGGAGTGATCTGCCCGGACGACATGGCGCAGCAGCGCGCGGAGGCCCCGCGCACGCGCAGCCCTCTGGTCTCGAGGGTCCGTGCCATGACCCGCGCCGATCAGCCGACCGTCACCTACGCGATCATCGCCCTCTGCGTGTTCCTCTGGATCCTCGAGGTCCTCCCCGTCGTGGGCAACCTCGTCATCGGCGGGCTCGCCTACGTCCCCGCCTACACGCTCCCCGGCTTCGGCGCCGGGTTCGAGCCGTGGCGGATGCTCACCTCGGTCTTCCTGCACAGCACGTCGGTCTTCTTCGTCATCCCCTTCCACCTCGCGTTGAACATGTACACGCTGTGGATCTTCGGCATGGCGCTGGAGCGGATGCTCGGGCGCGGGCGGTACCTCGCGCTCTTCCTGTTGAGCGGCTTCGCCGGCTCGGTCGGAGTCCTGCTGCTGGCGGGTCCGCTGACGACGGTGATCGGCGCCTCCGGAGCGATCTTCGGACTGATGGGCGCCTACCTGGTGATCCTGCGGCACCTGGGCGGCCAGGCGTCGCAGCTGCTGGTGCTCGTGGGTCTCAACCTCGTCATCGGATTCCTGCCCGGGATGAACGTGGCCTGGCAGGCGCACGTCGGCGGCCTCGTGGCGGGTGCGCTGATCGGGCTCGTCTTCACCCGGACGCGGCAGCGGTCGCAGCGCCGGACGCAGAACCTGCTCGTCGGTCTGATCGGCGTGGGCCTGGTCGCGATCACGGCGGGGGCGTACGTCCTGGCGTGAGTCGAGGGTGACCGGCTGAGGGGGTTACCACCACCGGACCTCATGTGCCGACGGGCTGGTGGACCTCGGTCTCGATACGCCGCTGCGCGGCTACTCGACCAGCAAGCGGGGCGGAGGCGATGATCCGCGCTCGGGTCCCGATACGCCGCTACGCGGCTGCTCGACCAGCGGAGGTGAGCGTCACTCGCTTGGTAGGAGCTGCGAGCGGCGGGGATTCTTGCTGATCGAGTAGGTCGCGAAGCGGCCGTATCGAGATCCGCTCGATCCCGCGCGCGGGGGTGTAACCGGCTCGAAGGGTTCGTCCACAGGTGCTGTGCACAGGTGGGGAGAAAGTTATCCACAGGGTTGTTAACAATGGGGAGAACTACGCGGATGTCATTCCGCGGGGTGCGGCCGAGGGGCGGGACGGTCCTCGATCCTGCCGCGTCAGACCGCGGATCGGGGTGAGCGGCCCCGGGATCCCGCGGATCCGGAGGGCGGTGCGCTCTCTCCACAGGAGTTTGCACAGCTGGGGATAATTACAGGCGTGTAGTTCGAGGGAGACGCGCGACGACGACGGTGGCGTCCCGGTCGTCGTCCTCGAGGATCCGCGTCGAGAAGCCCGAGGCGGTGAAGGCGGCCGCACTCGCCGGGGCCTGCTCGCGACCCGATTCGATGACGACCGCACCACCCGCCGACAGCCAGTCGAGGGACTCCCGGGCGATGCGGCGATGCAGCTCGAGACCGTCGCTCCCCCCGTCGAGCGAGGCGGCGGGTTCGTGCAGCCGCGCCTCCGGCGGCATCAGGGCGATCGCCTCCGTCGGCACGTAGGGGGCGTTCACGACGACGACGTCGATGCGCCCGCGCTCCCCGGTGGGCAGCGCGGAGAAGAGGTCGCCCTCGAACACCTCGCCGAACCCGTCGAGGTTGGTCCGCGCGCAGGCCACCGCAGCGGAGGAGACGTCGGCGGCGAGCAGCCGCAGATCGCTGCGCTCGCCCGCCAGCGCGCGCCCGATCGCTCCGGAGCCGCAGCACAGGTCGAGCACCGTGGTGCCCGGGGCGCACCCCTCGAGCAGGGACAGGGCCGCGTCGACCACGAAGCCGGTCCGCACACGCGGCACGAAGACTCCGGGAGCCACGCGGACGCGCTGCCCGCGGAAGTCGACCCAGCCGAGGATCTGCTCGAGCGGCTCGCCCGCCTCGCGGCGCCGCAGCAGCGCGTCGAGCTGCGCCTCCGACGACGCCTCCTCCTCGATCAGGCGAGCCTCGTCCTCCGCGAACACGCAGCCGGCCGCTCGGAGTCGGGCCACGGACGACGAACGCCCCGTCCGGGGATCGGACGGGGCGTCGGTCATGCCGGGGACGCGGTCAGCGCCAGCGGGTGGTCATCAGGAAGCCGATGAAGGCGATCCCGAAGCCGATGAGGATGTTGAGGTTGCCCAGATCGGGGATCGGCAGCACGCCCTGGCTCACGTAGAAGACGATGATCCAGGCGAGTCCGAGCAGCATGAAGCCGAACATCACCGGCTTGAACCAGACCGGGTTGGGGGAGTTCTCTCCGGTCCGGGCCTCGTCGCGCTCCGGCTTCGGGCTCTTCGTCGCTCGTGCCATGCCGACCACTGTACCGGGCGGAGCACTCCGACCGGGAGCAGGCCGCCCGCCGACTCCGGTCGAGACGGCTTTCCGGCGTTCTCCACAGGCTGCGCAGAGCTCTCCCCAGGGGCGCAGAGAGCCGAGGATCCGCGGGAGGCCGCCGATTAGACTCGTCGCATGTCAGCCGAGCAGCCCGCCGAAGCACCCCTGCGGCCGCGAACCCGGCGCCGTGCTCCGCGCCCGCGCCGCCGACTGTCCGTCTTCGGGGTGCTCGGCGAGCTGCTGATGACCGCGGGCGTCCTCGTCCTCCTCTTCCTCGGCTGGCAGCTGTGGTGGAACGACGCGGTGATCGCCGGTCAGCAGACGAGCGAGGCGGCGGAGCTGCGGGAGAGCTGGGGGGATCCGGCGCCCGCGCCCGCTCCGACGCAGGCCGAGTCCCTCGCCCAGGCCGACTTCGGGGCTCCCGTCGTGTCGACGGTCGCAGCGATCGACACGTCCTTCGGCAACCTCTACATCCCCCGCTACGGCGAGGGCTGGGTCCGCACGATCGCCGAGGGGGTCGACGCGGCGAACGTCCTCGACGAGGGCAGCATCGGGCACTACCCGGGCACCCAGATGCCCGGAGAGGTCGGCAACTTCGCCCTGGCGGCGCACCGCAGCGCGTACGGCGGCGGCATGCACCTCATCGATCAGCTCCAGCTCGGCGACGCCATCTACATCGAGACGGCGGACGGCTGGTACACCTACCGCTACCGCAATCTCGAGTACGTGCAGCCGTCGGACGTGCAGGTCATCGATCCGGTGCCGTGGTCGACCGACGTGGCGCCGACCGACCGGCTCATCACGCTGACGAGCTGCAACCCGCTGTACTCGACCGCCGAGCGGATCATCGCCTACGGCGTCCTCGAGTCCTGGCAGCCGCGCTCCGCGGGTGCCCCGGCCGAGCTCGCCGCGACGCTCGATCAGGAGGGCTGAGATGTACGCAGCGCTGTGGCGGGTCCTGCCCGGACCCTGGTGGGTCCGGCTCCTCCTCGTCCTCGTCCTCGTGGCGGCCGTGCTGGCCGCTCTCGCCGAGTGGGTGTTCCCGTGGGTGCAGTCGATCGTGCTCGATCAGAACGTCACCGTCGAGGAGTGAGCGGGCGCCGGTCGACGAGGATCCTCGTCGTCGACAACTACGACAGCTTCGTCTTCACCCTGGTCGCCTACCTCCGCGAGCTCGGAGCGGACGTCGAGGTCGTCGAGGGCGCTGAGCTGTCGCCGGCCGAGGCGGTGCTCCGCGCCGAGGCGGCCGACGGTGTCCTCGTGTCGCCGGGCCCGGGCCGACCCGAGGACGTCCCCACGTCGACGGCGCTGGTGCGGCACGCCGTGGCGAGCGCGCATCCGCTGCTCGGCGTCTGCCTCGGGCACCAGGTGATCGCGCACGCCCTCGGTGCCCGCGTGAGCGAGGCTCCGGAGCTCCTGCACGGCCGCACCTCGATCGTCGAGCACGACGGCGACGGGCTGTTCGCGGGGATCCCCTCGGGGTTCGAGGCCATGCGGTACCACTCGCTCGCGGTCGAGCTCGGCTCGCTGCCGCCCGAGCTCGCGGTGACGGCGACCACCGCGGAGGGTGTCGTCATGGCGCTGCGGCACGTCTCGGCCCCGGTCGTCGGCGTGCAGTTCCATCCGGAGTCGATCCTCACGCCGTCCGGGCGCGTGCTGCTCGCGAACTGGCTCGACGAGGTCGGCACGGCTCCGTCTCTTCGCGACCGCGCATCGAGCGACTCGCTGTCGAAGTGACCCTCGGACAGGGGCCATCAGGACGCGCCACTCCTCGTGCGGAAGCCGCCGCCGATGCGCTATGACTGTCGGTTAGATCTGCCCGATCCGCAGAACGGCGGGAGCGGGAGCTCCGATCGCACGGCTATGGACCCCGCCCTGGTGGCGTGTTTTGACGGGTGTGCGGCGGAGGGTGCAGTACCCCTTCCCGGCATAATCGGAGGACATCCGGCAAGGGGATCGACTGCTGGAACGGATCATCCGGGGGCGACGATGGTGGAACAGGTCTCGTGGGAGTACTCCGGGATACGCGAGATCGAGACGCTCGGTCCTCGGGTCGTGGTGAAGCCGGGGACGGTTCCGCGCCTGACGGGTTCGGGCTTCTCAGCGAACGGCGTGCAGGTGGTCCTGATCACGTCGTCGCCGATGCGCGTTCTGCGGGGAACCTGGAGCGCCGACGACACGTCCGTCCTCACCTTCACGTTCCTGCTCGAGGGCTTCGTCCGCATGGTCGGACCGGAGCGGACGACGCTCCTGCGTCCGGGATCGATCTCGTACCAGCCGGGGACGACCACGTTCACGACGGAGTCGACGACCCCGGTCTCGCTGCTGCAGGTCTCGATCCGCGCCGACGAGATACGCCGCTACGGCTTCGACACGAACGCGGGCGTCTACGCGCTCGATCCCGACGCCCGGACGACGCGCGCCGCCTCCGCGTTCACCACGGCGTTCGTCCTCGCGGCCGAATCGGGTCCCGAGATCCCCGGGGAGGCCGAGCTCGCGAACTTCGTCCACGTCGTCAAGCAGCTCCTCGTCAGCGCGTTCCTCGCCTCGCAGGGGGCTCAGGCCGGCGCCACGAGCATCCGTGCGGCGACGCTGGGTCGCGCCAGGACCGTGATCGACCGCACCCACCGGACGCCCCGCTGCACTCCGGAGGCCGTGGCGGACGCGGTCAACGTGTCGACCCGCTCGCTGCAGCGGCTCTTCGAGGACGCCGGCACCACCGTCGCCAGCGAGATCGAGCTCGCCCGGGTCGCCAGCGCCGTCGAGCTGCTGCGCCGCCGTCCGCGCGAGGTACCCCTCGAGACGATCGCCGCCGCGTCCGGGTTCTCGTCCGCCGACCACCTCCGCCGCGCACTGAAGCGCCGGGAGGGGCTCACTCCGAGCGACATCCGGGGCGGAGTCCCGTCGTCGGCGGATCGGGTCGTGCGACTCGAGCAGCCGCTGGCGGACGCGCGCCGGGCGTAGACCCTCGGAGGCACGGAGCCTCGGCGGCACGGAGCCTCGGGGCACGCGTGCTCGCCGTGCTGCGGGCGCTCAGCCCGCGCAGTAGCCGAGCTCGATGGTGGAGCCCTGGGGGACCTCGCCGGGAGCGGACGACTGGGTGGTGACCGGTGGGTTGGTGCGGCGCACCGACTCGCACGTCTCGTCGGGGGCCTCCTCGCCGACGAGCTGCAGATCCTCGGCCTCGAGGGCTGCGAGAGCGGCGCTCAGCGACAGGCCGACGAGGTCGGGCAGCACGACGGTGCCGGAGGAGACGACGACGTCGACGGGGGTCCCCGGTGCGGCCAGGTCGCCTCCCGACGGAGCGCTGGAGATCACGATGTCGGCCGGGACGGTGGGCGAGTTCGTCCGGGTCTGCGACCCCTCCTCGAACCCCGCTGCGGTGAGGGCGGCGATCGCGTCCGAGAGGGCGCTGCCCGCGGTCGCCGGGACCGCGACCGGTTCGGCGCCCTGCGAGACGTAGACGCGGATCACCGTGTCGGGGGCCACGATCGTGCCGGAGCCGGGATCCGTGCGGATCACCTCGCCCTCGGGGACGGAGTCGCTGAACTCGGTGACCTTACTCGGCACGAGGTCGAGGGCGGTCAGCGTCGACTGGGCGCTGTCGTAACTCGTGCTCGTGAGGGTCGGGACCTCCCGCGACTGCGACGGGAGGGTCGTGGACGGCTGCAGCGTCAGCACCCAGATGACGAGCGCGGCCACGATCACGGCGAGCACGACGATCGACGACCAGATCCACAGCACGGGCGGTCGGCGCTGCGTGCGGACGATCGAGTTGTCCTCGGCGAGCTGGCGCAGGGCCAGCTCGGAGTCGTTCATGCCGCCCTGGCTGCGGGCGGCGAAGAGGGAGGTGGTCAGCTCGTCGATCGGGCGGTGATCGGCCAGCCGGCCGGAGGCGGCGTCGCGCAGGTCGTCGCGGAACTCGGCCGCGCCCTGGAAGCGCTCGTAACGGTCCTTCGAGAGCGCCCGGGCGACGATCGAGTCGAGCGCCGGGCTGACGGCGGGGTTGATCGAGCTCGGCGCCGGAGGCGTCTCGCTCACGTGCTGATAGGCGACGGCGACCGGGGTGTCGCCGCGGAAGGGCGCACGACCGGTGAGGAGCTCGAACAGCACGATGCCGGCCGAGTAGAGATCGCTGCGGGCGTCGACCTGCTCGCCCTTCGCCTGCTCCGGGGAGAAGTAGGCCGCGGTGCCGAGGATCGCGGTGGTCTGGGCGACCGTGGCCGCGGAGTCGGAGACGGCGCGGGCGATGCCGAAGTCCATCACCTTCACCTGGCCCGACGGGGTCAGCATGATGTTGCCGGGCTTGATGTCGCGGTGCACCACTCCCGCTCGGTGCGAGTACTCGAGGGCGGTGAGGATGCCCTCGGTGATGCGCACGGCCTCGTCGACGTCGACCGGGCCCTCGGCGATGACGTCCTTGAGCAGGCGCCCCTCGATGTGTTCCATGATGATGAACGGACGCCGCGACTCGGTGCCCTGCTCGTCGACGGTGACCTCTTCGCCGGCGTCGAAGACGCGGACGATGGTGGGGTGCGACATGCGCGACGCGGCCTGCGCCTCCTGGCGGAACCGCAGGCGGAAGGCGGAGTCGGAGGACAGCGAGAGCTTGAGCTCCTTGACCGCGACCGTGCGCCCGAGGCGGGTGTCGGTGCCGAGGTAGACCTCGGACATCCCGCCGCGACCGAGCCGGGGCCCGACCTGATACCGTCCCGCGATCAGGCGACCCTCTTCCGTCACGCGTACGCTCCCGCCCTGATCCCGTCCAGCACCGGCCCCCGCAGGAGCCACGGCAAGTGTACCCGCGGCCCCGCAGCGAACCCGCGGGGCGCGGCGGTGCGGACGACGACGGGCCCGGAGGATCGCTCCTCCGGGCCCGTCATGGCGGCGCGCTACTCCTCGGGGTCCCCGGTCGGAGTACCCGTCGACGTCCCGGTACCGGTCGGCGTCGGCGTCGGAGTCGGGGCGGGGGCGTCGACCGCGACCGTGAGGGTCGGCGAGGCCGCCGACTCCGTCTCTCCGCAGATCACCGTGTAGGTGATGTCGAGGGAGCCCTCCGCCGGGCCGGCCTGGATCGTGGCGGTGGTGGAGTTCGACGGGTTGGTGCTCGTGACGGACGCGCCCTCGCCGGTCGCGGTGACCCGGTAGCCGGTGACCGAGGTGCCGCTCGGGCACTGGTTGTAGTTGGTCCAGGTCACGTTGAAGGTCGCACCGGCGTCGACGCTGGAGGCCGCGGGGGTGACGGTGGGGACCGCGGTGGGGGCGTCGGGGGTCGCGACGTCGAGGTACACCGAGACGCGGATCGTGGTGCCCCGCGCGACGTTGGCCGTGGGGGTCAGCGCCGACACGGTGCCGACCTGCTCGGCCGTCGCGGCGTTCGGGCCGTCGACCCGCTCGACGCCCATGCCGAGCGCACCGAGCTCCGCCTCGACGTCCTCGAAGGGGCGGTCGATGAAGTCGTCCTCGTTGATGGGCACGAGGTTCGAGGTCTGCGTGGGAGTCGGCGTGGGTGTCGTGCTGGGGGTCTGCGACGGGGTCTGGCTCTGCGTCGGAGCGGCGGTCGGCTCCGGGTCGCCCCCGTCGCCGGTGGTCAGCGCGAAGATCGTGCCGCCGATCACGACGGCGAGGATCACGATGAGGGCGAGGAGCGGCCAGGTCCACGGGCTGCGCTTGCGCGGCTCCTGGATCTCGTCCGGCTCGTCCGGAGCGCCCACGAGGGAGCCCGCGGCGAAGGCGGTGGTCGTGTTGGAGGGCAGGACGGTCGTGGCCTGCGTGGCTCCCGCCGCCGACGGCAGGACCGTGGTCGCCTGCGTGGCCGGGAGGTCGCCGGCGACCGCCGGGACCGCGAGGGCGGCGCCGCGGACGTCGCCGGTGCGCAGCGCCTGCGCCGCTCGGGCGAGGTGCGCGGCGGTGGCCGGACGGTCGGCGGGCTTCTTGGCGATGCAGGAGTAGACGAGGTTGCGCACGGGCTCGGCGACCGTGACGGGCAGCTCCGGGGGAGTGTCGTTGATTTGCGCCATCGCGATGGCGACCTGCGACTCGCCCGTGAACGGACGGCGCCCGGCCAGGCACTCGTACGCGACGATGCCCAGCGAGTAGATGTCGGTCGCGGGCGATGCGGGCTGGCCGCTGGCCTGCTCCGGGGACAGGTACTGGACCGTGCCCATGACCTGGCCGGTCGCGGTGAGCGGGACCTGATCGGCGATGCGGGCGATGCCGAAGTCGGTGATCTTGACGCGGCCGTCGGGCGTGATGAGCAGGTTGCCCGGCTTCACGTCGCGGTGCACCAGGCCGGCCGCGTGGGCCGCGTGCAGCGCCAGGGCGGTCTGCGCGACGATGTCGAGGACCTTGTCGGTCGAGAGCACGCGCTCGCGCTCGAGCACGGTCGACAGCGCCTCGCCGGGGACGAGCTCCATGACGAGGTACGCGGAGCCGTCCTCCTCGCCGTAGTCGTAGACGTTGGCGATGCCCTCGTGGTTGACGAGCGCGGCGTGGCGGGCCTCGGCGCGGAAGCGCTCGAGGAACCCGGGATCGCCGAGGTACTCGTCCTTCAGGATCTTGATCGCGATGGTCCGGCCGATGACCAGATCGGTCGCCTGCCACACCTCGCCCATGCCGCCGATGGCGATCCTGGACTGCAGCTCGTAGCGTCCCCCGAAGGTGAGGCCTGATGTGGGTCTCATTTGTTCAGCACCGCCTCTAGTACCTGTTGTGCGATGGGTGCGGCGATCAGGTTGCCGTACCCGGTCTGGCCGAGTCCCCCGCCGTCCTCGACGAGGACGGTGATGGCGTACTGCGGATCGTCCGCAGGAGCGAATCCGGTGAACCAGAGGGTGTAAGGGTCGTCCCTGCCGTTCTCGGCGGTGCCGGTCTTACCGGCCACGGTGACGCCTCCTATTGTTGCATTCGTCGCCGCGCCGTCCTCGACGCTGGCGACCATCATCGCCTTGACGGCGTCCGCCGTCTCCTCGCTCACGGCGCGGCCCAGCGGGTCCTCCTGGAACTGCTCGAGGACGCTGAGGTCCTGCGAGCGGATGACGTCGACCAGGCTCGGGCGCATGACCTCGCCGCCGTTCGCGATCGCGGCCGAGACCATCGCGATCTGCAGCGGAGTGGCCCGCACCTCGTACTGGCCGAAGGCGGTCAGCGCGGTCTGCGCGTCGTTCTCGGTCTCGGGGTAGGTGCTCGCCTCGACCGACATCGGGATCTCGAGCTCGGTGTCGAAGCCGAACTTCTCGGCGGTCTCGCGGATCGCGTCGGCCCCGAGCTCGACGCCCATCTCGGCCATCGGCACGTTGCACGAGAGCTTCACGGCCGTCGCGAGCGTGACGGTGTCGCCGGGGCCGCACAGGCCGCCTCCGGAGTTCGTGACCTGCGTGCTGGTGCCGGGCAGCGTGTACGCCTGCTGGTTCGGGAAGCTCGACTCGGGCGTGAAGCGGCCCGACTCGATCGCCGCAGAGGCGACCACGAGCTTGAAGACGGAGCCGGGAGGGTTCAGGGAGCCGCCGATGGCGCGGTTGATCAGCGGGTTCTCCGGGTCGTCGTCGAGTGCCTGGTAGGCCGCGAGCACCTCGTTCGTGTCGTGCGAGGTGAGCGCCGTGGGGTCGAAGGTGGGCTTGGAGACCATCGCGAGGATGCGGCCGGTGGCCGGCTCCGTCACGACGACCGCTCCGGTGTAGTCGCCCAGCGCGTCGAACGCCGCCTGCTGGGCGACCGGATCGATCGAGAGCTCGACCGACGCGCCCTCGGGATCCTGACCGGAGACCAGGTTGTCGATCTCGTCGAAGAACTGCGAGTTCGAGGTGCCCGAGAGGTAGTCGTTGAGCGAGCGCTCGATGCCGGTGGTGCCCTGGTTCAGGGTGAAGTAGCCGGTGACACCCGAGTAGAGCGGCCCGTTCGCGTACTGGCGCTGGAACTTGTACAGGTCGTCGCTCGGCACGGAGGAGGCGATCGGCTGGCCGCCGACCAGGATCGCGCCGCGCTCGGTCGAGAAGCTCTCGTAGAGCGTGCGGGTGTTGCGCGAGTCCTCGGACAGCGCATCCGCCTGGATCACCTGGATGGTGGTGGTGGAGAGGAAGAGGGCGACGAACATCGTCAGGACGACGATGCTCACGCGCTTGAGTTCACGGTTCATCGACGGATCACACCACCAGACGAGGCTGGCTGCGGACTGTGTCCGACAGGCGCAGGAGGACGGCGACGATCATCCAGTTGGCCACGAGGGACGAGCCGCCGGCCGCGAGGAACGGAGTGGTGAGGCCCGTGAGCGGGATGACGCGGGTGACGCCTCCGATCACGATGAAGCACTGCAGTGCGATGACGAACGAGAGGCCGACGCCCAGGAGGCGGCCGAAGTCGTCCTGGCCGGCGAAGCCGATGCGGAAGCCGCGCGAGACGAGCAGGAGGTAGAGGCCGAAGATCGCGAAGATCCCGGCCAGGCCCAGCTCCTCGCCGAGGCTGGCGATGATGTAGTCGGACTGGGGGACCGGCGTGATGTCGGGCATGCCCTGGCCGAGGCCCGTGCCGAGCAGGCCGCCGTGCGCGAGGCCGAAGAGGCCCTGCACGAGCTGGAAGCTGCCGCCGGGATCGGCGCCGTAGCGGTCGGCGCTGAAGGGGTCGAGCCAGTTCGAGAAGCGGTTGCCGACGTAGTCGAGCGTCTGGCTGGCGAAGATCGCGCCGCCGAGGAACAAGCCGACGCCGATCAGGACCCAGCTGGTGCGGCCGGTGGCGACGTAGAGCATCACGAGGAACAGGCCGAAGTAGAGCAGCGCCGTGCCGAGATCGCGCTGGAAGACGATGACCGACATCGACACGGCCCAGACGACCAGGATCGGGCCGAGGTCCCGCAACCGCGGGAAGCGCATCCGGAGGAAGGTCTTGCCGACCATGGACAGGGAGTCGCGGTTGCGCACCAGGTAGCCGGCGAAGAACACGGCGAGGGCGATCTTCGCGATCTCGCCGGGCTGGAAGCTGAAGAAGTCGCCGATGCCGATCCAGACGCGCGCTCCGCTCACCTCGCGCCCGATGAACGGCAGCAGGGGCAGCAGGAGCAGCACGATGGCGACGAAGCCGGCGACGTAGGTGTAGCGGAACAGGATGCGGTGGTTGCGGATGACGACGAGGACCACGATCGCCGCGACGATCGCCAGGCCGCTCCAGATGATCTGGCGGACGGCGACCGACTCCCAGCCCGTGGCGCCGTCGGCGATGTCGATGCGGTAGATCTCGGCGATGCCCAGCCCGTTCAGGACCGTGGCGATCGGCAGGAGGAACGGATCCGCCTCCGGGGCCGCGAAGCGCAGCACGACGTGGACGACGAGGACGAGGGCCGAGAGACCGGCGCCGAGGGAGACGAGCGTGGTGTCGACGGCGCCCAGCGCGCCGAGCTGCACGAGCAGGATCGCGGAGGTGTCGATCAGGCAGGCGCCGATCAGCAGCAGGAGCTCGAGGTTGCGCAGCTTCTGCTTCAGGAGGCGGGGGCGCCGGCGCTCGGCGGCCGCGGGGGCGGTGGTCGCGGTCACGGGGCTCCGTTCGCGTCGGTCAGGCGCTCGACGACGTCGACCGCTCCGGCGTAGGACTCGGCGTTGATGGTCTGCTCGAGCTGCTCGACGTCGTACTCCCGGAGGGAGTCGAGGGGGATGCCCGTGTCCTCCTTCACGCTCGAGAGCGAGAGCGGGCCCACGGACTGCTGGATGCCCTGGTAGATGATCACGGTGTCGCCGTCGGTGCCGACGTAGAAGCGGGACTGGGTCCAGTCGTAGGCGAGCAGCACGCCGAGGAACCCGGCGATGAGGACGAGCGAGAGGCCGACGAGCCAGGTGATGCGGCGGCGGAGGTGCCGGCGGCGATCCTCCTCGATGAGCTCGTCGAGGTAGTCCTCGGAGGCGGGCTCGAAGTGGGTGGGTCCCTGCGCGGCGGGTGCGCGGGTGTGCAGGCGCAGGCCCGGGATCCGCAGGCGGTTCTGCGAGTCGTCGGTGCTGATCGGAGTGGGGGCGGCGGCCGAGCCGACGATCACCGGCTCGGGGGTGGGGACGAGGACCTGTGCGGTGTCGTTCCCGCCCGGCACGTCGAGGATCACGACGGTGACGTTGTCGGGAGCGCCGTGCGCGAGGCTGTCGCGGATGAGACGGTCGGCGACCTGCTGCGCCGACTCGCTGCGCGACAGCTCCTTCAGGATCTCGTCGTGCGGGACGACGCCCGAGAGGCCGTCGGAGCAGATGAGCCAGCGGTCGCCCGGCTCGGTCTCGAGAGTCAGCGTGTCGATCTCGGGATTGGTGTGCACGTCGCCGAGCACGCGCATGAGGACGGAGCGGCGCGGGTGCGTCATCGCCTCCTCCTCGGTGATGCGGCCGGAGTCGACGAGGCGCTGCACGAAGGTGTGGTCGGTGGTGACCTGCTCGAGCTTCCCGTCGCGGAGGACGTAGATGCGGGAGTCGCCGATGTGCGCGATGGCGACCGACTCGCCCACCCGGGCGATGGCGCTGACCGTCGTGCCCATGCCGGTCAGCTCGGGGTGGTCGATGACCGCCTCGGCGAGCAGGGCGTTCGCGGCGAGGAGGGTGCGCTTGAGCTCGTCCTCGGCCTCGTACGTCGACGCGTAGGTGCGGTCCGCCTCCGCGATGCGCTTGATGGCGATGGAGGACGCGACGTCGCCGCCCGCGTGCCCGCCCATCCCGTCGGCGACGACGAAGAGCTGCCGGCCCGCGTAGCCGGAGTCCTGGTTGTTGGAGCGGATGCGGCCGACGTGCGACACGGCGGCGCTCTCGCGCGCCGCGCCGACGGCGCTGTCAGGAGTGGAGGTCACGGCTGCCTACGACCGTCGCAGTTCGAAGGTGGTCGTGCCCACCTTGACCGGGGTGTTGAGCGGCACCTTCGTCGGTGCGCCGACCCGGCGGCCGTCGAGGAACGTGCCGTTCGTGGAGTCGAGGTCCTGGATCATCCACTCGTCGTTCCAGATCAGCAGGCGCGCGTGGTGGGTGGAGGTGTAGTCGTCGCGGATCACGAGCGTCGACTCGGAGGAGCGGCCGATCGTGAGCGGCTCGCCGGAGAGCTCGAGCTCGGTGCCGCGCTTGGGACCCGAGGTGATGACGAGGCGCTGCGCCGTGTGGACCGTGGCGACGCCTCCGGAATCGGTGCGCTCGGCCGCGGCCTCGCGGGAGCGGCGGGCCGACGGGGCCTGCTGCTGCACGGGAGCGGGCTGCTGCTGCGGGGAGGAGGGCTGCGGGGCCGCCTGCTGCGGGGCGGACTGCACGACGGGCTGGGCGGCCGTGACGAACGGCGCGTCGTCCTGCTGCGCGGTCGGCGGCATCTTGCGCACGCGCTGCCCGAACAGGTCGGAGCGCAGCGCGTAGACGATGCCGAACACGAAGAACCACAGCAGCGCGAGGAACGCGATGCGCAGGAGGAAGAGGGTGAGCTCGCTCATAGCCGGTCGTCCCAGAATCCATCGGAGGCGCGTCCGGAGCGACCGGACGGCGAGCGGTCGGCGCGCGCGGGTGCGGCGCCCTGCACGAGGCGGAACACGATCGACGTGCGCCCGATCGTGATGGTCTGCTCGGGCGAGAGGACGGCCTGCGTCACCGGCTTGCCGTCGAGCTTCGAGCCGTTGGTGGAGCCGAGGTCGTGGACCTGGGCCCGCGAGCCGTCCCAGAGGATCTCGACGTGCTTGCGCGAGGTGCCGGAATCGTCGACGGTGATGTCGGCGTCGGCACCGCGGCCGATGACGGTGCGGGATTTGGTGATCGGGTGGCGGCGACCGGCGATGTCGACGACCGGCGTGTAGGCGACGGTGCCCTTGACGCTGCGGGAGTCGACCTCGACCATGCCGTCGCTCAGCGACCCGTCGGCCTCGAGCCGGATGTCGATGGGGCCGGGGAAGCGGTAGCCCTGCTTCTTCGCGTGCTCGGTGGCGACGGTCGTGAGTTCGTCGATCAGGGTGGCGCCCATCCGCTCCATGCGCGAGAGGTCGGCGGCGGACATGCGCAGGGTCAGGCTGTTGGGCACGAGGATGCGGTCGCGCGTGACGACCGCGGCGGTGGTGTCGAGCTCCCTCCGGAGCGCGGACGCGAGCTCGACCGGCTGCAGCCCCGACTTGAAGGTCCTCGCGAACGCGCCGTTGACGACGCGCTCGAGTCCCTTCTCGAAGTTGTCCAGTATGCCCACAGTCTTCCGATCTTCCGTTCCGTCGCCTTCTCGGCGGTCGCGCACGGATCGAGGTGTCTGCGCGCTCACGTGGCTTCCGTTGTCGTCTGCTTGCCGCGCACGGCTACGGGCATGTTACTGGGATGCTCTGGATACGGGCTCCTCGGGGTGTTTTCGCGCGGTGCGTAGGGGGTGCAGGGGGCTCGTCGGGATTGTGGGATGCGG
>Ga0308159_1003387_pt1 | contig 16154 bp, 18 predicted proteins | sample PhyCR1_FD_201040 | JGI IMG/M metagenome (GOLD analysis project Ga0308159, IMG submission 201040) | Phyllosphere microbial communities from UC Gill Tract Community Farm, Albany, California, United States - DLSLC.R1 | ecosystem: Host-associated > Plants > Phyllosphere > Unclassified | place: USA... | reverse complement strand
CCGAAATGCTTACGCGCTATGGAGCGACATCATGAGTTTGTTGAGTAAACGTCATTTTCTCAGGTTACTGGATTTTACCCCGTCAGAGATTTCGTCACTGCTGAAACTCTCCGCAGAATTAAAAGCGGCTAAGAAAAACGGCACCGAAAAAGCCCGCCTGCAAGGCAAAAACATCGCGCTCATCTTCGAAAAAGACTCAACCCGCACCCGATGCTCTTTCGAAGTTGCCGCATACGATCAGGGGGCGAAAGTCACCTATCTCGGCCCAAGCGGCAGCCAGATCGGCCACAAAGAATCGATGAAAGATACCGCCCGCGTCCTTGGCCGCATGTACGACGGTATTCAGTATCGCGGTTACGGTCAGGATAAAGTGGAAATTCTGGCGCAATATGCCGGTGTTCCCGTGTGGAATGGCTTAACCAACGAATTCCACCCGACGCAGTTGCTGGCTGACCTGCTGACCATGCAGGAACACCTGCCGGGCCAGCCACTGAAAGGCATGCGTCTGGCCTATCTGGGCGACACCCGTAACAATATGGGCAATTCGCTGCTGGAAGCCGCCGCATTATGCGGTCTGGATTTGCGCCTTGTCGCACCGTCGGCCTGCTGGCCGGAAGCCGAACTGGTCGCCACCTGTGAGCACCTGGCGAAAGAAAATGGCGGCAGCATTACCCTGACCGAAGATATTGCGACCGGCGTGAAAGATGCTGATTTCCTGTATACCGACGTGTGGGTTTCCATGGGCGAGCCGAAAGAAGTCTGGAAAGAGCGTATTAATTTGCTACGCCCTTATCAGGTCAACAGCGCGATGCTGGCGCTGACCGGCAATCCGCAGGTGAAATTCCTGCACTGTCTGCCAGCCTTCCATGACGACCAGACCACGCTGGGCAAACAAATGGCGGAAGAGTATGGCCTGCACGGCGGCATGGAAGTCACCGATGAAGTCTTTGAATCCAGCCACAGCGTAGTATTTGATCAGGCTGAAAACCGTCTGCATACCATCAAAGCGGTGATGGTTGCCACCCTCGGTAACGACTGATTTCCCCCGGGCGTGCAGCAAGGATACACTTCCTGCACGCTGCAATCTTTACATCGTTTTGCACTTTATCCCGCCCGTTCCCGCCAGAAGACTGCATTTTCAGCTAACCTTTTTAAAGCGCTTTGGTCAAAAAAACAAAAATGCAGAAGAAGGAACCGATATGAGCTCAGTCAATCTTGAGTATGTTCTGCGGCTGGAAAGCCTGTTAAGCAGGATTTACCCCCGGGAACACATCGCCGACCTGCTGAAAAAAATCCTGCATCTCGCCGACAAATGGAATTACGGCAAACACCGCACCACCCGCTGGGTGGATGGTACCAATATTTATCTGATTACTTATGGCGATAATATCCGTCACGGCGAGCAACCGCCGCTGGCGACGCTCAATCATTTCGCTAACACTTATCTGCGCGACATTATCAGCGACATCCATATTCTGCCGATGTATCCGTACAGTTCAGACGACGGCTTTAGCGTCATTGACTACCGGCGGATCGATGAACATCTTGGTGGCTGGTCAGATATTCATCACCTTTCGGCCAATTTCAACCTGATGTTTGATTGCGTGATCAACCATATTTCCCGCTCAAGCGAATGGATGAAAGGCTATCTGCATGACGATCCGTATTACAAAGATTACTTTATTGCCGCTAATCCCGAGCTGGATTACAGCCGCGTCGTGCGCCCGCGCGCTTCGCCGCTGCTCTCGCCATTTATCAAAACCGACGGCACCGAACTGTATCTGTGGACGACGTTCAGTGAAGATCAGATCGATATTAATTTCAAGAATCCTCAGGTCTTGCTGGAAAGCATTGATGTGCTGTTGCAATACGCCGCCAGCGGCGGACAGTCGATCCGCCTTGATGCGATTGGCTATATCTGGAAAGAAGCCGGGACGCGCTGCATTCACATGCCACAGGCGCATAACATCATTAAAGTCTGGCGCACTATTCTCGATGAAGTGATCCCCGGCACGCGGATCATCACTGAAACCAACGTCCCGCATCACGAAAATATCAGTTATTTCGGCGAAGGTGACGAGGCACACATGGTGTATCAGTTCCCGCTGCCACCGCTGACCTTGCACGCTTTTTTGCGTCAGGACACCACCACGCTCACCCAATGGGCGCAAAGCCTGAATGCGGAAGCCCGTTACCCTGACACCACCTATTTCAACTTCCTTGCCAGCCACGACGGCATCGGTTTACGTCCGACCGAAACCTTCCTGACCGATGACGAACGTAAATACATGGCGCAGGAAACGCTGCGCAAGGAAGGCCGCGTGTCCTATAAAGACAACGGCGACGGCACCCATTCGCCTTACGAACTGAACATTAATTACCTGAGCGCGCTGACCGAACCGGAAGATAATACCGAGATGAAAGCCCGCAAGTTTCTGGCGGCACAGGCGCTGTTATTGTCGTTTATCGGCGTCCCGGCGATTTATATTCACAGCCTGCTGGGCAGCGAGAACGATCTCGACGGCATGCATCAGTCCGGGATCAACCGCCGCATCAACCGTAAAAAGCTGGATCTGATGGATATTGAAGCTGAACTGGAAAAAAAAGACGGCTTACGCGCCCGCATTTTTTACGGATTACAGGCACTCATCAGGCACCGCCGCGAGCACCCGGCATTTTCACCGCAGGCTGGCCAGCGCGTGTTTGATCTGGGCAAATCGCTGTTTGCGATGGAACGCTATGATCCGAAAACCGAAGACCGGATCAGCTGCATATTCAATATCAGCGATCATTCGCAGATGCTGAAGCTGGCGGTCGAAGGGAAGGATCTGATTAGCGGAGAAGTATTTAACGGCCAGATGCGTCTCCAGCCGTGGCAGGTGGTGTGGATCAAACACAAACTCAAAGCGCCGGAACGTCTCGGCAGGCTGCGTCGCTGGCGGATGAAGCTGATCAAGCGCACAAAGCGCTACACAATAAGCATTAAGCGGACAATGCGCTGACGTTCATTTTCACCACGGCTTTACGCACATTGGCCGGTTCGCCGACGGCGCACAGCGGTTTATGCACTTCGCCCGGATAAAACACCACGAAATCGCCGGTCTGCATGATCATGGTTTTTTCCTGCTCACCGGCAGCCAGGAACGCGATGTCTTTCTCTTCCAGCCAGTCGGTATCGACATATCCTGCCGGTAAGTTGCTGAACGTCATGCCTTCGGTGCCGTTGAGGATAATCTGGATATCCAGATTACGTGCGTGGAACTCGGCACGGCGTTCAGCCTGTGGCGCAGTGGAATCATTGGAAACCAGCACAAAAACGTCGTTGCCGCGGATATCGTGTTTACCCAACGGGGTGTCCGGCGTGATGTGTTGTTTAACGTATTCAATGGCCTCGCGCAGCTCAGCGGGCAGATAAGGGACGAGATGCAGTGCGTGGATGTTTCCTGTGATCATCATAACCTCGGGTTTGTAATGCATGAGTGAAACAGCGTTTCATAAATACTAATCCTGTTTGCTGTCTGCTTGCCAGAGCGGGATCAAAATTTTGACTTTCTGGGGGATATTTTTGTGGCTGAACATCACCCGTAGCCGGTAAACAATGGTTATGCAGTCAGATTGCATAAACCCTGAAAACGTATTCAGTGTGGCCCTTTCATCCTGTTGGTATTACGGATTTTTTATAAAAACTCACTCACAGATCACAAAGTTAATTAAACCGAAAACACCCCAAATAAATCATAGTTATTTAAGGTTTCAGAGTATTTATAAATATTTAATCATGAAAAAAGACATTCTATGCAGACGAGAAATAAACCCCTTATTTTTTAGCGGATTATAACTGAGTAAACATTATCTCAATCGGTCATTTACTGTCAGGATAAATAATTACGCTGATATTTCGTTTATTATTCACTTTACTGCGCCCGCTAATAAATAAAACAATGACGCTTATCAATCAACATATAACCTCTTTCATCCGTTTATTCTGATGCGATCTGAATCACATATTAAATGCCTGAGCGGAATATTATTCACTCCGTTGCGGGCACATTCCATTTCAGGTTGAATATATTATTTATTCTCCGCGTAATTCATTTGCCCAAAACATTATTTGGTCTTCTTTTTATAAAAAGGGATAAATATGAAACGGCATTATGTAGGATCCGAAATAGGCCAACTTCGCAGCGTGATGCTTCACCGGCCAAATTTAAGTTTACAGCGACTCACCCCGTCGAATTGTCAGGAATTATTATTCGATGACGTACTTTCCGTTGAGCGCGCCGGAAAAGAGCATGACGTCTTCAGTCAGACCTTGCGCCAGCAAGGTGTGGAAGTCTTATTGCTCACTGACCTGCTGACGGAAACCCTCGATAACCGCGAGGCCAAAGACTGGCTGCTCAGCCGGCAAATCTCGGATTACCGGCTTGGGCCACAATTTGCCGAAGAGATTCGTGGCTGGCTGGCCGATCTTCCTCACCGGCAAACGGCCCGGTTTATGAGCGGCGGATTAACATACAGTGAAATTCCCGATACATTCCATAATATGGTCACAGATACGCATCAGTTAAATGACTTCGTGATTAAGCCTTTACCCAATCATTTATTTACCCGTGATACCTCCTGCTGGATATATAACGGCGTATCAGTTAATCCGATGGCAAAGGAAGCACGTAAACGGGAAACCAATAATTTACGGGCCATATATCGCTGGCACCCGCACTTTACCGATAACGAATTTATTACTTACTTTGGCGACGACGAATTTAATTACGACCACGCCACGCTGGAAGGTGGCGATGTTTTAGTCATTGGCCGTGGCGCAGTATTAATTGGTTTATCAGAACGCACGACACCGCAGGGTGTGGAGTTCCTCGCGCGTTCACTGTTCAAACATCAGCAAGCCACCAAAGTGATTGTGCTGCAATTACCGAAACACCGTTCCTGTATGCACCTTGATACCGTCATGACACATATCGATCTGGACACTTTCTCGGTGTATCCGGAAGTGGTGCGCGACACCACGTTGTGCTGGACGCTGACCGACAATGGTCACGGTGGCCTGCGTCGCACCGAAGAACCACAGTTCGTGCGGGCAATCGGTAAAGCGCTGGGCATTGACGACATCAGACTCATCACCACCGGTGGCGACAGTTTTGAAGCCGAACGCGAACAGTGGAATGACGCCAATAACGTCCTGACCGTGCGTCCCGGCGTGGTCATCGGCTACGAACGTAACACCCGGACTAACGAAAAATACGACAAAGCCGGAATCACCGTTCTCCCCATTCCGGGTGATGAACTGGGAAGAGGTCGCGGCGGCGCACGTTGCATGAGCTGCCCGCTTGAACGCGACGACATCTGATCACCTATACCGGGAAAATTTCATGAACAAACCTGTTCTGGTTGTCGCCCTCGGCGGCAACGCATTGTTGCGCCGTGGCGAACCGCTCGAAGCCGAACTGCAGCGCAAAAACATCCGTCTGGCGGCCGAAACGCTGGCTGCGCTATGCCAGAAATGGCGCGTCGTGCTGGTGCACGGCAACGGCCCGCAGGTCGGATTGCTGGCGCTGCAAAACAGCGCTTATCCGGCAGTCGCGCCCTACCCGCTCGATATTCTGGTGGCACAAACACAGGGGATGATCGGCTATCTGTTGCAACAGGCGTTGAAAAATTGTCTGCCTGAGAGTCGCGTCTGCACCCTGCTGACGCAGGTGGAAGTCAGCCTACTCGATCCGGCATTTGATAAGCCGACGAAATACATCGGTCCGGTTTATACGCAGGCGCAGTCGGAAAATCTGGCCGCCGAAAAAGGCTGGGCGATGAAAGCCGACGGGCAGCATTTCCGCCGCGTGGTCGCCTCTCCTCAACCGCAGCGCATCCTCGAGATTGATGCCATCCGTGACTTGCTGGAAAAGCACTATCTGGTCATCTGTAACGGCGGCGGCGGTGTGCCGGTTCATCAGACCGCCGACGGGCTGGCAGGCGCAGAGGCCGTCATCGACAAAGACCTTTCGGCAGCGCTGCTGGCGCGTCAGTTACAGGCCGACGCGCTGCTGATCCTGACCGATGCCGATGCGGTGTACCTCGGCTGGGGCACGCCGGAGCAGCGTCCGCTGCATCAAATCACTACACGGGATCTCGCCGGTATGACCTTCGACGCCGGATCCATGGGACCGAAAGTCAGTGCCGCCTGCCAGTTTGTCGACGCCTGCCACGGGCTGGCGGGGATCGGCGCACTGGAAGAGGGTGAAGCCATTCTGGCCGGTCTGAAAGGCACCTGTATCCGCGCGGAATAACCCGCCCTCACTTGATTATTTCAGGATGATGTTATGACTACCACATTGAAAAACCGTCATTTTCTTAAACTTCTTGATTTCACACCGGAAGAAATTCAGCAACTGATCACCCTGGCGCTGACGCTTAAAGACGATAAGCAAACGGGTCAGGAACGCCCTTGTCTGCGTGGAAAAAATATCGCGCTGATTTTTGAGAAAACCTCTACCCGCACCCGCTGTGCGTTTGAAGTCGCCGCGTTTGATCAGGGCGCACACGTGACCTATCTCGGCCCTGGCGGCAGCCAGATCGGACACAAGGAATCCATGAAAGACACCGCCCGCGTGTTGGGGCGAATGTATGACGGCATCGAATACCGGGGTTTTGCACAAAAGACGGTGGAAGAACTGGCGGAATTCTCCGGCGTACCGGTGTGGAACGGGCTGACCGACGAGTTTCATCCGACCCAAATCCTTGCCGACCTGATGACCATGCTTGAACACTCGCCGGGTAAAAAACTCAGTCAGATCAGCTTCGCTTATCTGGGCGATGCCCGAAACAATATGGGTAATTCCCTGATGGTCGGGGCAGCAAAAATGGGAATGGATATCCGTCTGATCGCGCCAAAATCCTTCTGGCCGGAAGAGACACTGGTCGCGACCTGCCGCGATATCGCCCGCACTACCGGCGCAAGGATCCTGCTGACAGAGCACGTTGATGAAGGCGTACAGGGCGTCGATTTTCTTTACACCGATGTCTGGGTGTCAATGGGCGAAGCCAAAACCGCCTGGGCAGAACGTATCAGTCTGATGACCCCGTATCAGGTTAATGCGGCGGTGCTTAACGCTACCGGCAATCCTGACGTCAAATTCATGCACTGCCTGCCCGCCTTCCATAACGAAGAAACCACCCTCGGCAAAGAACTGGAAATCGCTTACGGCATGAAAGGGCTGGAAGTGACGGATGACGTTTTTGAGTCCCCGCATTCCATCGTTTTTGATGAAGCCGAAAACCGTATGCACACCATAAAAGCGGTCATGGTCGCCACCCTTGGCGATGACTAAGCCCCTTGCGTGAAGGCGTTTTGCCTTCACGCTTTTTTTAAGGATTACGTTTATGCGTACATTCAAATTCCCTTCTGCCTACACCATTTTGTTTGTGCTTATCGCGCTGGTTGCCGGTCTGAGCTGGATTATTCCCGCCGGTCAGTACGACATGGCGATGAATGTCGGGCTGGGTAAAGAAGTTCCCGTCTCAGGCACCTATCACGCCGTTACCGGCAACCCGCAGGGGCTGGTGGATATTTTCCTCGCGCCCATTGATGGCCTGTACAACCACACCACCGGCCAGGCTGGCGCAATTGATGTCGCTTTATTTATTCTGATCATCGGCGGTTTTCTGGGCATCGTCACCAAAACCGGGGCAATCGACGCCGGAATTGAGCGGGTGACTGTCCGGCTTAAGGGCAAAGAAGAATGGATGATCCCGATCCTGATGGCACTGTTCGCCGCCGGTGGCACCATTTACGGCATGGCCGAAGAGTCATTGCCATTTTACACCCTTCTGGTACCGGTGATGATGGCGGCCCGTTTCGACCCGCTGGTCGCGGCGGCTACCGTACTGCTGGGCGCCGGGATTGGCACGCTCGGCTCAACGATCAATCCTTTTGCGACGGTGATTGCCGCCAATGCTGCCGGCATCCCCTTCACCCACGGGATCGGCCTGCGCGTAGCGATTCTGATCGTCGGCTGGCTGATCTGCGTGATCTGGGTGATGCGCTATGCCCGTAAAGTGCGCCGCGATCCCTCGCTTTCTGTTGTGGCTGATCAGTGGGACAGCAACCGCGCCCACTTTCTCGGTAACCGCAGCGATGAACTGCTGCCCTTTACCGGTGTACGTAAAATCATTCTGCTGATCTTCGCGCTGGCTTTTGTGGTGATGATTTATGGCGTATCGGTAAAAGGCTGGTGGATGGGGGAAATCTCCGGCGTTTTCCTGGCTGCGGCGATCCTGGTGGGGCTGATTGCCCGCATGAGTGAGGAAGAACTGACCTCGACATTCATTGATGGTGCACGCGACCTGCTCGGCGTGGCACTGATCATCGGCATTGCCCGTGGCATCGTGGTGATCATGGACAACGGCATGATCACCCACACCATTTTGCACAGCGCAGAAGGCATCGTTTCCGGATTATCCAGCGTGATTTTCATCAACGTCATGTTCCTGCTCGAAGTGGTGCTGTCGTTTCTGGTACCCTCTTCATCCGGTCTGGCGGTGATGACCATGCCGATTATGGCGCCTCTCGCCGATTTCGCCCACGTCGGGCGTGAACTGGTGGTGACCGCTTATCAGTCGGCATCGGGGCTGGTGAATCTGGTCACGCCGACCTCCGCCGTCGTCATGGGCGGTCTGGCCATCGCGCGGGTGCCCTATGTCCGCTGGCTGAAATGGGTCGCACCTTTGATGGGAATTTTACTGGTATTGCTGATGTTCGCGCTAAGTCTCGGTTCTTTGGTTTAACTCTTTGTAGAAAATGATTTTTTTGCCATGTTGACGTCCTTTATTTACCGGGAACATAACCATGAAAAGAACGTTGTCTACACTTGAAAAAGAACACCAGCAACTGATCCTCTGCCATCAGCTTATTGCCAGCCGGAGTTTTTCATCACAGGAAGAACTGCGTGTGGAATTCCAGCGGGCGGGATACCGCAACATCGGCCAGTCCACCATTTCTCAATTGCTGAAAATACTGGGCGTCGTGAAGGTGCAGAATGCCAAAGGCAAAAAGATTTACGCCCTCAATGAGCAATCTCAGCTTATCCCTGATGCCCTGAGGCCAGTGAGTGAAATGGTCACCGATGTGGATCACAATCCTCAATTTGTCGTGGTACATGTCATGCCGGGCTATGGTCGCGCCGTGGGGCGGATTATCGATCAACACCGGTTGCCGGAGGTGCTCGGCGTGATCGCATCGAGTACTTCCGTGCTGGTTGCGCCACGGGAAATGACAGAGCTGGACAGAGTTTGCAGGATAATCAGGCGAATACTGGCGATAAAGGAAAACCACGGCAGCAACCGTTTGCCTTAGGCCATTTTTCCGCTTGATGTCGTCAATGACCCGCGTATAATGCGCCACAATTTGTCGGGAGAACCCATGAACAATCGCCAGGTTTTGTGCTCAGATGATCGACCAAACACCGTGCCATCAGGCAGCCCGCTGCCGTTGTTCTTCCGTGGTATTACCGTTTTACTGAAAGCCCCTCATTGAGGGGCTTTTTTTTGTCCGGAATTTGAGCGCCACACTTTTTACGCGTAAAGAACAGGAGAATGACGACTATGGCCAATCCGCTGTATCAGAAAGACATCATTTCTATCAACGATCTCAGCCGCGAAGAGCTGGAACTGGTACTGGATACCGCTGCCAGCCTGAAAGCCAACCCGCAGCCTGAATTGCTGAAACACAAAGTGATCGCCAGTTGTTTCTTCGAAGCCTCAACCCGCACCCGTCTGTCATTTGAAACGTCGATGCATCGTCTGGGCGCCTCGGTGGTGGGTTTCTCCGACAGCAGCAACACCTCGCTCGGCAAAAAAGGCGAAACGCTGGCCGATACCATTTCGGTCATCAGCACCTACGTTGATGCGATTGTGATGCGCCATCCGCAGGAAGGCGCGGCGCGTCTGGCGACCGAATTCTCCGGCGGTATTCCGGTGCTCAACGCAGGCGACGGAGCGAACCAGCATCCGACGCAAACCCTGCTGGATTTGTTCACCATTCAGGAAACTCAGGGCCGTCTCGACAACATCAAAATCGCCATGGTCGGCGACCTGAAATATGGCCGCACGGTGCATTCCCTGGCACAGGCACTGGCGAAATTTAACGGTAACCGCTTCTACTTTATCGCGCCGGACGCGCTGGCGATGCCGGGGTATATCCTGACGTTGCTGGAAGAGAAAGGCATCGAATACAGCCTGCACAGCAGCATTGATGAAGTGGTGTCTGAAATCGACATTCTGTACATGACCCGCGTGCAAAAAGAGCGTCTGGATCCATCGGAATACGCCAACGTGAAAGCACAGTTTGTCCTGCGGGCTGCCGATCTGACCCATGCTCAGCCGCACCTGAAAGTGCTTCACCCGCTGCCGCGTATCGATGAAATCACGCCGGATGTGGATAAAACGCCTTATGCCTGGTATTTCCAGCAGGCCGGTAACGGAATTTTTGCGCGTCAGGCTTTGCTGGCGCTGGTTCTGAACGCAGACACTGCACAGTAAACTTGAGGAGAAAACGATTATGACGCACGACAACAAACTTCAGGTTGAAGCGATCAAATGCGGTACGGTCATCGACCATATTCCGGCCCAGGTCGGATTTAAATTACTGTCGCTGTTCAAGTTTACCCAGACGGAACAACGTGTGACGGTCGGCCTGAACCTGCCTTCCGGCGAGCTGGGCCGCAAAGACATCATCAAAATTGAAAACACCTTTCTGACCGACGAACAGGTCAATCAGCTGGCGGTGTATGCCCCGCGCGCGACGGTGAACCGCATCGACAATTACGACGTGGTGAAAAAGCTGATGCCGACGCTGCCGGACCGGATTGTCGGCGTACTGCGCTGCCCGAACGGCAATTGCATCAGCCGTTTTGAACCGGTGGATTCCAGCTTTGCGGTGAAACAACGCGCAGACGGCGTGCACCTGAAGTGCAAATACTGCGAAAAAGAGTTTGAGCATCAGGTGGTGCTCAATAACGACTGAGCCTTTATACTGGGGAACAATTTCTTGTTCCCCTTAACGCAAATCAGGAGACATTATGTCCCGCGAAATCAGCACTGAAAACGCCCCTGCCGCTATCGGTCCTTATGTTCAGGGCGTGGATCTGGGCAGTATGATCATCACTTCCGGCCAGATCCCAGTGGATCCTAAAACCGGCTCTGTGGCTGACGACATTTCTGCACAAACGCGCCAGTCACTGGAAAACGTACAGGCGATCGTTGAAGCCGCTGGCCTGAAAGTGTCAGATATTGTGAAAACCACCGTTTTCGTGAAAGATCTGAATGACTTCGCCACCGTTAACGCCACGTATGAAGCCTTCTTCACCGAGCACAACGCGCCATTCCCGGCCCGTTCTTGCGTTGAAGTCGCCCGTCTGCCAAAAGACGTGAAAATCGAAATCGAAGCCATCGCCGTCCGCCGTTAATTCGCGTCAGTGATGCACCAGACCAGCCTGCGGGCTGGTTTTTTTTGCCGAAATCAACACCTGACCATGACTTTAATTACCATCATTGCGGATGTGAGCAACTTTTTTTGGCCAAGTTCACATAAAAGCCATAGCTATAATCAATTTTTCTTTTTGTTGGAGGATAACTTGACAACCTTCCCTTTTCAGCCTCACCAGGAATTAATGTATAATCGAACTTATAATAAACCCCATTGATTTTAATAATGCTTTCATACATGTCAGTTAAAATACCATCTTCATTAAATATGCTGTAATTATAAAGAAAACTGTTAACCCAATGCGGCGCGCTTATTATTTTTAATGCATCTCCATTTGTATCAAACTCTAACAATCTAATTTTATAAATTTTTCCCAAGTTATTTTCAATCCACTCCCTATCGATTATACTCATTTCAGCCTTATCCTTTTTATATAGCGTATCTATTTCACAATTTATATAATAGTCCTTACTATATGAATCAACCACTTTATAGCCTAGTGGGCCAGAAGATATAATATATCTTGGCCACATATAATATAAACCTAGCAATAAAAAAACCAACCCCAGTGCTATTTTAATATTTACTTTCATTTTGGAAGGTAATCCTTATATTCCTTTGAAAGATTATAGGGCGTGGTGCCTACTCCAACATCATTCAATGCCCCATCAATGTTATATGAAGCCCGCATATTTTTATATTCATCTCACACTCTGAGGAAAGCATCTCAAACCAAGGGGTTTTAATTACCTTACTAGGTAAATATTACGACCCTGACCCCATGTATTCTCGTAATTACCGATGATAATAAACCCACCACAGGAATACTAAAATAACTCGCCTTTTCATACCCGGCCCTCCTTAGAGATAGGAATAGAACAATAACGTTGAAATTAACATCATTGCGGATGTGAACAACTTTTTTTTGCTAAATCAACATCAAAGTCATAACTATAATTTTTTCTTTCCGTTGAAGGTCTGAAACTTGCGAAATAGCCTTTCTGTATATCTCCTTTTCTGGGAGTATATTGAAAATGATAATACAATCCACTTATGAAAAATATACTTTCATAGGTATCACCATCAACATCACCACTCACATCAAAAAATGTGTATTTATACTTAAATGAGTCAATCCATAAGCCGCTTGTAATTGCTTTATAATAGCCTGTACTTTGGTCAAACTCCTTCAACTCATCTTCATATATAACATTTGTGTTATTTCTTAACCAATCTTTCGTTCTTTCATCCATTTCTGGGGCTTTTTTTTTGTATAATGCTGGTCTTTCACAGTCTATGTAATATTCCCTTGCATATGAGTCAGCTATTTTATAGCCATAGTCATCTGAATGTATAATATATTTAGGGAAAAACAAATAACCTAAAATACAAAAAGAAACAAAAATAAAGATAGCTATCTTACTCTTCATTTTGGCATGAATTCCATGCAGTCTGGCCCGAAATGAATTATTACAGGCGTTGTCCCCGCAACAACATCATGTAAAGCGCCCTGGACATTATATGCGGCCCTACAGTAGTTCACACTCTCATCGCGTTCTCGGCTCAACTCATTAAATAATTCGTCTTTTTTTATCTTACTTTCCAGACGTTCCATCCTTGTTCCCCATGCATTCTTATGATTACCGCAAATAATAAATCCCCTACGGGAATACCAAAATAAACTGCCATTTTCATACCCAGCCCTCCTCCGAGAGGAGAATCGAGCGATAACGTTGAAATTAACATCATTGCGGATGTGAGCAACTTTTTTTTGCCAACCCCACATTAAACTCATAGCTATAATTAGTTTTCATTATTGAAGGAGTTAGGCTTGAAAGAACGCCAGAGTTCACACTTCCATTTCTAAACGAATATTGAAATTTATAATAACGGCCTGACATGAAAGTTATGTTTTCAAAAGTATCGACTAAATCCCCATCATAATCGAATAAGCTGTGCTTGTACAAAAAACCATCAACCCAATGATTGGATGTTACCACTTTTAAATAATTCCCGTCCTTGTCAAACCTCATTAACTCATCTTTATATAAATCAAGAACATGGTTTTCTATCCATTCTTTTTCAGATGGAAGCATAATGATAGGTTTTTTTTTGTATAGAGTCGCAGTCTCACAATCAATAAAATATTCCTTAGAGTAAGAATCCACCACTCTGTATCCTAACTTACCTGACTCTATTATATAATTCGGAAAAATTAAATATACGAAAAAAATAATAAATAATAAATAATAAAATTATAAATAATATTTTATTGGCTTTCATACTGGAAGAAACTCCATGTATTCATCTGTCAAATTATATGGGGTAGTTCCTGCCCCAACATCATTTAGTGCGCCATCAATGTTATATGAGGCCCCGCATAATTTTATATTAACCTCACGCTCTAAGGAAAGCTTCTCAAACCAAGGATCTTTAATCACCTTACTAGCTAAACGTTGCGACCTTGCCCCCCATGTATCTGCATAACTACTCCGAATAACATATGCAAAAACTGGAATATCAAAATAATTAGCCATTTTTTGCGCTAAACTTTCATTTATCTTGGGTGTGAATTCATAATCACTATGTCCATCAAGTCTTCCCATAGCAGTACGGCAAGCATAGGAATTAATTCTTCCCAACCGACTAAATATATTTTCATTTATCATTGTGTAGTTCTGTAAGTCCACACTCAACTTTTCTGAAACAGCATATTTATATCCAAATGCAAACTCACTTTGCAAACCGTGACAAAAAATAGATAACTGTTTGACGGGAATGCAATGCCTGTCACTGCCTTCATTTAGATATTTAAATAAATTAGTATTGCATTCAATTTTCTTATATTTAAAGCCAAACTTCATCGCTGATGATTCAAGCATAGCATAATGTTTATCTTCATAACCCTCTTCAAATATCAATACAGTGTATACTCCACGATTGCCTTCCTGCATATACTTCCTCATATACCTCACCGCCTGACCGATAAAAGACAGTTTATTTGCTGGGTCATTGTGTATTTGCGTCCCAACCACTGCAATATACTCAACCTGTGAGGCCTTATTGATATGCGTAATAAAAGCAGCAGGGTTGAAATGCCAGACCCTTCCTGATAATGCTGTCCGGGCGTCAGCAGGTAATTTGCCAAAAAAGCTGAGTGCATTGGCATGATTAAGAAATTTATCCCAGGAAGGAGGATTAAAAGCAGGTTGCACGAATTTATTATCCTGCTTTAACCAACTGAACCTTGAGTCAACGGTGGTTTCATCCCATTCAAACGGGAACCGGCAAATCGCGTAAAAATATTTTTCTTTTAAGCTTTTCTCATCGTTTATTTGCTGCTGCCATTGCTGAATAACCGGTGAATCACACTGGCTGTCTGCATTACTGTCATCATCAACAAGTGACCACCCCGTCCAGTGAGGAAAATCGGCATCAGAGTATTGATTAATACCCGGTGCAGTCATTTTCACCCACCCCGAACCGCCGGGATAATTAGCACAAATCCATTCAGCTTCATTCCAGGTCACTGTTTCGCCGTAATCCCTTGCCGGTGCGGCAGGCAAACGAACACCCGCCTCACTGAGCTTCGTGTAAATGCTGCTACCTGCCGGATTTTCCTGACGGGTAAAGACCTTCTTATCCGTAAAGGTAACGAAAAGCTCAGTGTCGCTGATATACAGCGGGGGTCTTGTCGCTTTCTTTTCGTCAGGAGAGGCCATAAAAGGCGTGCCGGAGGGCAAATAATAATGCTTATCACCATAGGTGATATCGCTGCGCCCAGGTTTGCTGATATCAAGATTGCCTGTGCTTCTCCCCGCAAGCTTTTGCAGGTTCGTATCATCACAGCAAATCTGAAAATGGAATCCGTTCTTGCCGTCTACGCGTCCGGATGTGCCCAATATCGTGCCTTTTTTAATGAGGGTTCCCACGCCTTCCAGTACATTCCTTCTCACCTGTTTCAGGTGCTGACACAACGAATAGAAAACGATGTTCACTTCGGGGTCACCCAGCGTCAGAGTGTGACGCAACAGCACCACCCCGTCGTCTGTCGCCCCCAGATAGCACAACGGATCCTCACTAATTCTGTCGGAAGGATAGCGACAAAAAACAATTTCTCCTTCCGCAATCGCCCTGACCGGATTGGCAGTCCCCCCCGCATCGGTATGAGGAATATGCACACCACCGTGCCAGGCCCCGAGATTATTTACGGGGAAGTCCCTGTATTTATCGACGTGAATACATCGCCTGACCCAGTCATCGTCAGTTTCTGTTTTTCGCTGTGAAAGTAAAATCGGGGGCGCTAATAACATATTTTCATCCTTGTTCAGCTTTCCGCTTGCTGGAATGTTGATTGCGATACTCGTGGGTTATATACCCTGTGCTCAGGAAATTCCGGCGCGGGTTATATCGTTTGCAGGCTCATTCTCTGCTTCCTGTTCCGTTAATCCGCTTATCACCGGTGGAACCGACGGAAAGTCATGCGGCATCGTTTCCGCCACCGTCAGCACCGTGTGCGGCGTTTTCCTGAAATACTCACCGGCCGTGCCGTACTCAATTTTGCCGTCCTGCAGGATGAGATAACTGCCGCCGCCTATCAGCGTGATGCGCTTTTTCGCGCTGAACAGGATGTCGCCGTCCACCGCCGTGAGGCTCACTTTTT
>Ga0308159_1003386_pt1 | contig 16154 bp, 19 predicted proteins | sample PhyCR1_FD_201040 | JGI IMG/M metagenome (GOLD analysis project Ga0308159, IMG submission 201040) | Phyllosphere microbial communities from UC Gill Tract Community Farm, Albany, California, United States - DLSLC.R1 | ecosystem: Host-associated > Plants > Phyllosphere > Unclassified | place: USA... | reverse complement strand
CGGCCCGGGCGCACGGCCTGGCCGGGCGTCATGAGCGCGATGCGGCGGTGGCCGAGGTCGAGCAGGTAGCGCGTGGCCTGCAGCGCGCCGTGGAAGTGATCGACATGCACGCCGCTGCCGGCGGCGTGGAAATCCCGGTCCAGCGCCACCGCCGGCAGGCCGTGCGCCGAGAGGCCCTCGAAGAGTTCGGGGCGCTCGTTCTGGCAGGGCGCGAGGATGATGCCGTCGACCCGCCGCCGACGGAAGAAGTCGATCATCGTGCGCTCGCGCGCCGCGTCGTTGTGCGTGTTGGCCAGCAGCAGCGCGCAGCCGTCGCGCTGCAGGCGGGCCTCGACCGCGTTCACGATGCGCGCATACAGCGGGTTCGACAGGTCCGACACCAGCAGGCCGACGACGCCGGTGCTGCGCGTGCGCATGCTCTGGGCGATCGCATCGGGCTCGTAGCCCAGCGCATCGGCGGCGGCCTGCACGGCCGCGATGGCCGCCTGGCTCACGCGGCCGGCCCGATTGAGCGCGCGCGACGCGGTGCCGATGGACACGCCGGCGCGCAGCGCCACGTCGCGGATGGTGGGGCGGCTCATTGGACAAGCTCCGCGCTAAGCGCTGCGGTGCGAGCCCCCGCGCTGCCGAAGGCTGCGCTTCGCTTGCCGGGAGCGGCCGGACCGGGGCTCATGCGGCGCCATCGCCCGGCACGGCGGCCTGCACGACGCCCGGCGGAAAGCGGCGCGCGCCATGCTCCAGCGGCACCGCCATGCTGTTCAGGAAGAAGGCGGCCATGTGGTAGAAGCTGGCCGCCAGCACCAGCTCGACCACCTGGTCCTTTGGCCAGTGCGCCTGCAGCGCGGCCCAGGTGCTGTCGCCCACGGTGGAGTGGTGGTGCAGCTCGTCGACCATGCGGACGACGAGCCGCTCCTTCTCGCTCCACAGCGATTCGCTCAACGCCGTGTTGCAGGTCAGCTCCATCACCTGCGCCTCGCTCAGGCCGCAGCGCTCGGCGTAGATGCTCACGTGCATGCCCCATTCGTACTCGGAGCGGGTGAGGGCGCCGGTTCGGATGATGGCGATCTCGCGCTCGCGCTCCGACACGCTTCCCTTGAACAGCACCACATGCGCCATCTGCTGGAAGGCCACGGCCAGCTTCGGCTCCTGCGCCAGCGTGAGCCGCAGGTTCTGCGGCGACAGCGTGCCCGAGAAGGCGGTGTTGCCGATCGCGCGGGCCGCGTCGTCGTCGTAGGGCGGGGCACGCAGCGGCATGCGCCGCGACACGGCAAGGTCCTGCGCGGTGCCGGGCAGCTCGGTGGGGGTGACGACGGACATGGATCGGAAACTTGATGAGTTTTGTAGAAACGTTTCTACAACGTGCGGCAAGTCTCCAACGAGGCATCGCCATCCGGTATGCGTGCAAACCCGGGTGACGCCCGATCGGCGTTTCTTTCCACAATCGAGAAAACGTTTTCTCACTCAGGAGCAAGCATGAGCCTCTTCTACGGCGGCGCGCGGCAGGTCGGTTTCGTGGTGCGCGACATCGAGAGCGCGATGGCGCACTGGAGCCGCGCGCTCGGCGTGGGGCCGTGGTTCTACAAGGCGGCGGTGGGCACCACCGAGTTCCGCTACTACGGCCAGGCGCAGACGCACCTGCCCGAGCTGTCGATCGCGCTGGCCAACTCGGGGGACCTGCAGATCGAGTTGATCCAGCAGCGCAACGACGCGCCCTCGCTCTACCTCGACACCCTGGCCAGGAACGGCGAATGCGCCCAGCACATCGCCTACTGGACCGAGGACCGCTACGACGCGATGCACGCGCAGCTCGTCGAAAGCGGCCATGTCGAAGGGCATGGCGGGCGCATGGGCACCCGCGGGCGCTTCGCGTACTTCATCCATCCGGATCTGCCCAGCAGCATGGTCGAGCTGTCGGAGACGACAGGCGGCAAGGGCGAGTATTTCCGGCAGATCGCCGAGGCGGCCCGCACCTGGGACGGCCGCACCGACGCCGTCCGCCGGATGGGTGCGTCGGCCGTGAGCACGGCGCGCTGAGGCGCGGGGCGAGCCTCGCGGAGCATGGCGGGCGGCAGCGCGGCAGAATCGCCCGCTCCCATGGCCAAGAAAGACAAGCCCCACGTCAGCGAGACCCCCGCCACCGCCGTGCTGCGCGCGGCGAAGGTCCCGTTCACCGAGCATCCGTACGACTACCTCGAACACGGCGGTGCGCAGCACAGCGCGGCCGTGCTCGGCGTCGATCCCTTCAGCGTCGTCAAGACGCTGGTGATGCAGGACCAGGATGCGAAGCCGCTGATCGTGCTGATGCACGGCAACCGGACGGTGTCGACCAAGAACCTCGCGCGGCAGATCGGCGCCAAGTCGGTCGAGCCGTGCAAGCCCGCGGTGGCGCAGCGCCATTCCGGCTACCAGGTGGGCGGCACTTCGCCCTTCGGCACGCGGCGCGCGATGCCGGTGTACATCGAATCGACGATCCTCGAACTGCCCGGCATCCTCATCAACGGCGGGCGCCGTGGCTACCTCGTCGGCCTCGATCCGCAGGTGTGCGTGCAGCTCCTGGGCGCCAGGCCGGTGCAGTGCGCGCTGGCAGAATGACCGGCTTCCCCACGAGACAACCACGCGCGGCGCCATCGAGCCCGCGCCGGAGCCCGCCTTGAGCCTTGAACTGCCATCCCTGATCGCCGTCGTCGTCGGCTACCTGATCGGCTCGCTGTCCTTCGCCGTCATCGTGAGCAAGCTGCTCGGCATGGACGACCCGCGCAGCTACGGCAGCGGCAACCCCGGCGCGACCAACGTGCTGCGCTCGGGCCGCAAGGGCGCGGCGCTGGCCACGCTGGTGCTCGATGCGCTCAAGGGCTGGCTGCCGGTGTTCGTCGTCAACGAGTGGGGCGCGGCCTGGGGGCTGGGCGCTGGCACGGCGGCGCTGGTCGGCCTGGCGGCCTTTCTCGGTCACCTGTACCCGGTGTTTTTCCGTTTCCAGGGCGGCAAGGGCGTCGCGACCGCCGCGGGCGTGCTCTTCGGCATCGACTGGCTGCTGGGCCTGGCGACGGGCGCGTCGTGGCTGATCATCGCCTTCTTCTTCCGCTACTCCTCGCTCGCCTCGCTGGTGGCTGCCTTCTTCGCACCGGCCTACTACGTGCTGGGCGGCAAGATCGCCTGGCCCCTGCACCGCACGGTGCTGGTGGCCATCATCGTCATGAGCCTGCTGCTGGCCTGGCGCCACCGAGAAAACATCCGCCGCCTGCTGGCCGGCACCGAATCGAAGCTCGGCAGCAAGGCCAAGCCTACGACCTGAAGGAACATCCATGCCCGCCATCCAACGCTTCCACGTCGGCCCGCGCCTGTCCGAGACAGCCGTGCACAACGGCACCGTCTACCTCGCCGGCCAGGTGCCCGACGACACCACGCAGGACATCCGCGGCCAGACCGCGCAAGTGCTTGCCATGGTCGATCGCCTGCTGGCCGAGGCCGGCAGCGACAAGACCCGCATCCTGATGACGCAGATCTTCCTGACCGACATCAGCGAGATCGCGGCGATGAACGAGGTGTGGGACGCCTGGGTGCCCGCGGGCCACACGCCGCCGCGCGCGACCGTGCAGGCGCAGCTGGCCAACACGGCCTACAAGATCGAGATCGTCGTTTCGGCCGCGCTGCCCTGAGCCGGGCTCAGGCGAAGGCGGGCTGCATGCTGCCCCAGCCGCGCCGTGGCAGTTCGGCCGGAAGGGTCAGCAGCCTGAGGGCGTCGGCCGCCAGGCTGGTGCCTGCCTTCTGCAGGAAGCGCAGCTGGCAGCGCCCGAGGGTGACGCTGTCGCCGTGGCGCAGGCGGTGCGAGCGGATGCGCAGCGGCGCGCCGTTGACGAAGGTGCCGTTGAGGCTGTCCAGGTCGGTGAGGATGTGGCCGTCGTCGACGCGCTCGATGACGGCGTGCCGGCGGCTGACGCGCTCGCTGGCCAGCATGACGACGTTGCCGGCCTCGCGCCCGATGGTCAGGAGCGGCATGTCGAGGTTGATCTGCCGCACGGCGCGGCGGGCGTCCACGATGATCAGGCGTGCCATGGTCTTGTGATGTTGTTTGGGCGACGCGTCGATGCTAGGGCTGCGATGGCGAAGCCGGAGTCCGAAAAGCGGGAGAAATACCGCTCAATTCGGCCGCGCGCGCGTGCGGTCGGCCCCGCCGCGCCGGCGCGTGGTACGCGTCAGAAGCGCTTCTCGAGCACCATCTGGTCGGCGTCGCGGCGCATCGAGAAGCGGCCGATGAAACTGTTGCCCAGCAGCACGAAGGGCATGGGCTGCTGCGAGACGATGGCGTCGACATCGTAGACCTCGACGTCGCCCACGCGCACCGACGACAGCTTGACGCGCCAGCCCGCGGCCACGCCGTTGGCCGTGTTGACCTGCACCGGCTGCCCCTTGGCGTAGTCCAGGCCGATGCGTTGCGCGTCGGCCAGCGACAGGGCGACTGCGGTCGCGCCGGTGTCGAGCATGAAGTTGACGGTGCGGCCGTTGATGGTGCCCTGCGTCATGAAATGGCCGCGGCTGTCGGCCGGCAGCACGATGCGCGTGCCGCCCGCGCTGCGCGCCGCGCCGCCGATGCTGACCGGCGAATCCATGCGCAGCGTGAGGCGCTTGCCGCCCGACTCGACCACCGCCTGGTCGCCCTGCATGGCGACGAGCTTGACGCCCTGCACCGTCTCGCCCGGCGCCACGGTGCGCGGGGCACCGCCGTCGATCATCAGGATGGCGCGGCTGCCGATGCTGCCGGTCAGGGTAACCGACTGGGCATGCGCCGACGCGCAGGCGGCGAAGAGGGCCGCCGCGGCCAGCAGGGTCTTCACGGCGGGCTCAATCCCTGAAGTTGTTGAAGGACAGCGGCAGGTCGGCCACGTCCTTCTTGATCAGCGCCATGGCGGCCTGCAGGTCGTCGCGCTTGGCGCCGGTCACGCGCACGGCGTCGCCCTGGATGGCGGCCTGCACCTTGAGCTTGCTGTCCTTGAGGATGCGCTGGATCTTCTTGCCGGTCTCGGCGTCGATGCCGTTCTTGACCTTGATGACCTGCTTGACCTTGTCGCCGCCGGCCTTCTGCACGTCGCCCTTGTCGAGGAAGCGCACGTCGACGCTGCGCTTGGTGAGCTTGCCGCGCAGGATGTCCTCGACCTGCTGGAGCTGGAAATCGGCGTCGCCGGTGAGGGTGATGTCCTTGTCCTTGAGCTCGATCGCGGCGGCCGTGCCCTTGAAATCGAAGCGCGTGCCGATTTCCTTGGCGGCGTTGTCGACGGCGTTGCGGACTTCGACCAGGTTCGGCTCGCAAACGGTGTCGAAAGAGGGCATGAAGGGGTTCTCCTGGGATGGCGCCCGTGGCCGGAAGCGGCGTGGGCCGAATGCGACAATTCTCCCATGATCGTCCAGCGCAACGTCCCCCTGCAACCGCACAACAGCTTCGGCATCGTGGCCCGTGCGCAGCAGCTGGTGCGCATCGCCGACGAGGCCGACGTGGCCGCCATCCTGGCCGACCCGGTGCTGCGCCAGATGCCGAAGTTCGTGCTCGGCGGCGGCAGCAACATCGTGCTCACCGGCGACGTGAAGCCGCTGGTGCTCAAGGTCGAGATCCCGGGGCGGCGGCTGGTCGACGACGGACCCAGGGCATGGATCGTCGAGGTCGGTGCCGGCGAGGTCTGGCACGACACGGTGCAATGGTTGCTGGCGCAGGGCTGGCCCGGCCTGGAGAACATGGCGCTGATCCCCGGCACGGTGGGTGGGGCGCCGGTGCAGAACATCGGGGCCTACGGCGTCGAGCTGCAGGACCGCTTCGAGTCCCTGGACGGCATCGACCTCGTCACCGGCCAGCCCTTCACGCTCGATGCGGCGCAGTGCGCCTTCGGCTACCGTGATTCGGTGTTCAAGCACGCGGGCGACCCGGCCACCAACGCCTTCGGGCTGGCCGGGCGGGCGCTCATCACCCGCGTGCGCTTCCGCCTGCCCAAGCCCTGGAAGCCCGTACTCGGCTACCTCGACCTCGAACGCAAGATGGCCGAGACCGGCGTGACCGATCCGACGCCGATGCAGATCTTCGACTGGATCGTCGCCATCCGCCGCGCCAAGCTGCCCGACTGGCGCGTGCTGGGCAATGCCGGCAGCTTCTTCAAGAACCCGACCGTCACGCCCGAGCAGTGCGCCGACATCATCGCGCGCGACCCCAAGATCGTTCACTACCCGATGGCCGACGGCAGCATCAAGCTCGCGGCCGGCTGGCTCATCGACGCCTGCGGCTGGAAGGGCAAGTCGGTCGGCAACGCCGGCGTGTACGAGAGGCAGGCGCTGGTGCTGGTCAACCGCGGCGGCACCGAGCATCCGGCCACCGGCGGCGAGGTGATGACCCTGGCCAAGGCGATCCAGACCAGCGTCTACGAGCGCTTCGGCATCCGGCTGGAACCGGAGCCGGTCGTGGTCTGACACCGGCCCGTGCGGGGGCGGCGCCTGCGTGGTGCCGCGCCTGGGACATGCTTCGACAACGAGCGGCGAGGAGGAGCGCAATGCACTGGCCCGAACTGAACTTTCGACGCCGCATCGCGGGGCTGGTGTGGGCGCGCCGGCTCGTGTGGGTGCTGGCAGTGGTCGCCGTGGCGGCATGGCGCACCGGGTGGTCGCTGGCCGTGGCGGTGGTGGTGGGGCTGGTGCTCACGGCCGCGTTGCGGGCGTGGGAAGACAGCCTGCGCCGGCAGTTCATCCGCGAGGCGTCGCTGCCCGCCTTCCTGCTCGGCAAGTTGCGCACGGCCTTCCCGCAGCTGTCCTCGCGCGACGCGGACCTCGTGCTGCGCGGGCTGCGGCAGTTCTTCATGGCGCACCTGCGCAGCGGGCGCAAGTTCGTGGCCATGCCTTCGAAGGTGGTCGACGAGGCCTGGCACGAGTACATCCTGCACACGCAGGGCTACCAGCGCTGGTGTGAGGGCGCCTTCGGCGCGATGCTGCACCACACGCCGGCCGAGGTGCTGGGCCGGGACGCGCGCCGCAACGACGGGCTGCGCCGCAGCTGGTACTGGGCCTGCAAGGAGGAGAGCATCGACCCGCGCAAGCCGGCGCGGCTGCCGCTGCTGTTCGCGCTGGACGCCAAGTTCGCGATCGCGGGGGGCTTCCACTACACGCCGGACTGCAGCGCCATGGATCGGGCGAGCGGCTCCGATGCGTACTGCGGCACCGCCTTCGCGGAGGGCGGCGAATCGTCCTCGGGCGACTCGGGGGGCTACCCCGGCGATTCGCAGGGCCTCGGAGGCAGCGAATCGTCTTCGTCCGACGGTGGGGGAGGCGGCAGCAGCAGCGACAGCGGTGGCAGCGGAGACGGTGGCGGCGGCTGCGGCGGGGGATGCGGTGGAGGCGGCGGCGACTGAGAGGGCGGCCGCCTGCCGCGGGGTGGCGATCAGCCGAAGTGGCAGATGTAGCTGTAGGGTGCGCCGGTCACGCGGATCTCGAACTTCGAGTTGCCGGGCACGCTGAACTTCTCGCCCACGCCGGCGGCCACCCATTCGCTGCTGCCGTCGAGCTTGTACTCGCAGCTGCCGCCCGTGCCTTCCATCACCTCGGGCGCGCCCGTGCTGCAGGTCAGCGACGACGGCAGGATCACGCCCACCGTGCACTTGCGCCCGTCGGCGAAGGTGATGCCGTGCGAAACGCACTTGCCGTCGAAGTACACGTTGGCCTGGGTGGCGACGGACACGCCGTCGAGGGTCTGGGTGGTCATGCGGAAAGAGCAGGCGCCGGGCCTGGTTGCTATGGTCTTGGTAGCGCCTCGCGCAAGCGGGGCGGGCGCTGCGGCCCGACTTCTCTCGAAGATCCGGCGCGGCGCCCGCATTCTAGGCGGGGCGCTCCCGCTCAGCGCCAGCCGTGGTGCCAGCCGCGCGAGTAGCCGAAGTTGAGCGAGAGCCCCACTGGCGGATACACATAGGGCGCGGCGGGGTAGGCGTAGGCCGGGGCCACGTACACCGGCGCAGGGTAGGCCGCCGGGTACACCGGGGCGGGCGCACCGTAGGGCACGCCGTTGCCCGACACCACGACGCCCGGCTCGGGCGTCACCGCATAAGGCGCAGCCGGTTGCCCCGCCGGCTCGGGGCTGCCGTCCAGGGCCGGTTGCGGGGCGACCGGGTAGGTCGTCACGCCGTAAGCGCTCGCCTGCACCGGGATGGTGGGGCCCGGCGGCGTGTCGGTGCGGGTGGTGTACTGCCGGCCCGCGTACTCGTAGGTCACGCTGTAGCCGGCAGGACGGCCGTTCTCCTGGATTGGGCTGGCGGAGATGACTCGGCCGGCGGGCGGCGCATCCTGCGCCGATGCCGGCATGGCGGCGCCGAGCAGCAGTGCGAGGGCGGTGGCGGCCAGTGCCGCGGGGCGCACGCGGGTTGCACGGTGGGGCGGGACGACGGAATCGGCGTCGGGGGCGAGGTGAGAGGTCATCGGAATATCTCCTTCGGATGCACGGGGCCGGCCGAACCGGGCCCGCGCGGGAAAGCGGTTGGAGCCCGCCGGCACGCCAAGGTTCACGCCAGCTTTTTGCGATGCGAGATCCATGCGTCGGCGTCGAAGCCGACCGTCACAACGTCCGGACGCGCCCATTCGACGACCGGCCGCTTGACCAGGCTGGGCTGGGCCTGCAGCACCGCCTGGGCCGACGGTGCATCGACCACCGCATCGCGCGTGGCTGCATCGAGCTGGCGCCAGGTGGTGCCGCGCCGGTTGACCAGGGCCTCCCAGCCGACGGCGGCCATCCAGCGCTGGACGGTGGCGTCCGGCAGGCCTTCCTTCTTGACGTCGTGGAAGCGGTAGGGGAGTTGCTGCGCGTCCAGCCAGGCGCGGGCGCGCTTGACGGTGTCGCAATTCGGGATGCCGTAGAGGTCGATCATGGCCGCGGATGATGCGCGCGGAAGGCGTGGGCGACAATCGCGGGCTCCATGAAAACCCTGGCCGACTGGCTCGCACACGCCGAGCACCTGCACGCAAAGAACATCGAACTCGGCCTGGAACGCGTGCGCGCGGTCGCCGAACGCATGGGCCTGGCCTTCGCCTGCCCGGTGATCACCGTGGCGGGCACCAACGGCAAGGGTTCGACCTGCGCCATGCTGGAATCGATCCTCACCGAAGCCGGCTACCGGACCGGCGTCTACAGCTCGCCGCACCTGGTGCACTTCGAGGAGCGGTTGCGCATCGGCGGCGAGATCGTGGCGGCCGAGCGGCTGCCCACGTATTTCGAGGCGGTCGAGCGCGCGCGGGGCGAGACCTCGCTCACCTACTTCGAGTTCACCACGCTGGCCCTGTTCGCCTGCATGATCGATGCCGGCGTCGAGGTGGCCATCCTCGAGGTGGGGCTGGGCGGCCGGCTCGATGCGGTGAACATCATCGACACCGACTGCGCCATCCTCACCAGCATCGACCTGGACCACATGGATTTCCTCGGCCCGGATCGCGAGCGCATCGGCTTCGAGAAGGCCGGCATCATGCGGCCCGGCAAGCCGGCGATCGTCAGCGACCCGATGCCGCCGGCCAGCGTGGTGGCGCATGCCGAGGCCATCGGGGCCGAGCTGTGGCTGTCGGGCCGCGACTTCAACGTGTCGGGCGATCCGCAGCAATGGTCCTGGGCCGGGCGCGGTCGGCGCTACGCCGGGCTGGCCTATCCGGCGCTGCGCGGGGCCAACCAGCTCGTCAACGCGGCCGGGGTGCTGGCCGCACTCGAAGCGCTGCGCCCGCGCCTGCCGGTCACGGCGCAGGCCATCCGCGTCGGGCTGTCGCTGGTCGAGCTGCCCGGCCGCTTCCAGATCGTGCCGGGCCAGCCTGCACTGGTGCTGGATGTGGCCCACAACCCGCACGCGGTCGCCGCCCTGACCGAGAACCTCGACGCGATGGGCTTCTACCCGGTCACGCACGCCGTCTTCGGCGTCATGGCCGACAAGGAACTGGGCCCGATCCTCGACCGCATCGGGCCCTTGGTCGACCGCTGGTACTTCACCGACCTGCCCACGCCCCGGGCCGCCCGCGCGGCCGATCTCGAGGCGGCGTGGAAGGCGCGCAACCGGCGACCGGAGGTCACGGCCAGCACCCACGCCGACCCGATGGCGGCCCTGCAGGCTGCGGTCGATGCGGCGGACCCCGCTGATAGAATCGTCGTCTTCGGATCCTTCTTCACGGTCGGCGGTGTGCTCGAGCACGGCATCCCCCGACTGCAGGCCAAACACCTCCAGCCCGGCGCCTGAAACTGCCCTCCGGGCCCGGCCTCTCCGCTCTTTTTTCGCGCACGCTGCACTCCACAGTCAGGGAATCGACGTTCATGGCGTTTTTCAAGTTCCGCTCGAAGGGTCCCCAAGGCAACGAGGCGCGTGGCGCCGCAGCCGCGGCACCGGCGGAAAGCGTGGAATCCATGCGCCGGCGTGCGCGGCACCGGCTGCTCGGTGCGGCGGTGCTGGTGCTGCTGGGCGTGATCGGCTTCCCGCTGCTGTTCGACACCCAGCCGCGGCCGGTGGCGGTGGACATCCCGATCGAGATCCCCGATCGCAACAAGACCAAGCCGCTCGCCGTGCCCGCACCCCCGGCCGCGACGACGTCGAGCGCCGGCAGTGCTGCCGACGGCGGCACTTCGCGCACGCCCTCGTCGGGCGGCATCATCACCGAACGCGCCGATGGCAGCGAGATCGTGGCGACGGTGCCCACCGCATCGCCCGCGCCCGCCGCCGCGCCGCCGGCCCCCAAGCCCGAGCCCAAGCCGGACCCGAAACCCGAACCGAAGCCGGAGCCCAAGCCCGAGCCGAAGCCCGAAGTGCGGCACGAGCCCAAGCCCGAACCGGCCCGCACGCCCGAAGCCAACAAGCCCGAAGCGAAGCCCGCGCAGGCCAAGCCCGCCGCACGCGACGATGGCGCGCGCGCCCTCGCGCTGCTCGAGGGCAAGCCGGCCGCCAAGCCCGCGGACGCCAAACCCGCCGAGAAGCCTGCCGACAAGGCCGCCGATGCGGCCGGTCGCTTCGTGGTGCAGGTGGGCGCCTTCGCCGACGCCGACAAGGCCAAGGAAACCCGGCAGAAGCTGGAACGAGCGGGCCTCAAGACCTACACCCACGTGGCCAAGACCGCCGACGGCGAGCGCACGCGGGTGCGCGTGGGGCCCTTCGGTTCGAAGGCGGAAGCGGACAAGGCGGCCGAGCGCATCAAGGGCCTGGCCCTTCCGGCCTCCGTGCTCACCCTTTGAGCGAGCGCGCCGCAACCGTGGCCCTGTTCGACTGGATCGCGGTGGGGGTGCTCGGGCTGTCGATGCTCACGGGGCTGTGGCGGGGGCTGGTGTTCGAGGTCATCTCGCTCGTCGGCTGGGTCGCGGCCTTCCTGTGCGCGCAGTGGTTCGCGGCAGACGTGGCGGCCTGGTTGCCTTTTGGCGAACCGGACGCATCTTGGCGCTATGCGGCAGGTTTCGTGCTTGTGTTCGTGGCCGTGGCCTTTGCGGGCGGCCTGGTGGCCGCGGTGACGCGCAGGCTGGTGACCGCGGTGGGCCTGCGGCCCGTCGACCGGATGCTGGGCGCGCTGTTCGGTGCGGCGCGCGCAGGGGTCGCGCTGTTGGTGGTGGCCGTGGTCGTCCATGTGCTGGCGCTGGGCCAGGACGGCTGGTGGCGCGAGTCCGCGAGCGCGCCATGGTTGGATGCGGCACTGCAGGGCCTGAAGCCTGCATTGCCTGAAAAGTTGGCAAGCTACCTTCCGTAGTTCAAGAGGATCGCTCCCATGTGTGGAATCGTCGGCGTCGTCAGCAACGCTCCCGTCAACCAATTGCTCTATGACGCGATGCTGCTGCTGCAGCACCGCGGGCAGGACGCGGCCGGCATCGTCACGATGCTCGAACGCAAGTTCTTCATGCACAAGGCCAAGGGCATGGTGCGCGACGTGTTCCGCACCCGCAACATGCGCGCATTGCCGGGCAGCGTGGGCCTGGGCCAGGTGCGCTACCCCACGGCCGGCAACGCCTACAGCGAGGAAGAGGCGCAGCCCTTCTACGTGAACGCGCCGTTCGGCATCGTGCTGGTGCACAACGGCAACCTCACCAACGCACACGCGCTGCGCGCCGAACTGTTCTCCACCGACCACCGCCACACCAACACCGAGAGCGATTCGGAGGTGCTCCTCAACGTGCTCGCGCACGAGCTGGAACGCTCGACGCGCGGCATTCCGCTGAAGGTCGACGATGTGTTCGCCGCGGTGCGCGCCGTCCACAAGCGGCTGCGTGGCTCCTACGCGGTCGTCTCGCTCATCGCCGGCCACGGCCTGCTGGTGTTCCGCGATCCGTACGGCATCCGCCCGCTGTGCCTGGGCCGCAACGCCGACGGCGCGCTCATGGTGGCCAGCGAATCCGTGGCGCTGGAGGGCTCGGGCTTCATCTTCGAGCGCAACGTGGCGCCGGGCGAGGCAGTGTTCATCGACCTGCAGGGCAACATGCATGCGCAGCAGTGCGCCGAATCGCCGACGCTGAACCCCTGCATCTTCGAGTTCGTGTACCTAGCGCGGCCGGACTCCACCCTCGACGGCATCTCGGTCTACCAGGCCCGGCTCAACCTGGGCGAGACTCTCGCGCAGCGCGTAGTGTCGACGGTGCCGCCGAGCGACATCGACGTGATCATCCCGATCCCCGAATCCAGCCGGCCGAGCGCGACCCAGCTGGCCCACCTGCTGGGCGTGCCGTACCGCGAGGGCTTCGTGAAGAACCGCTACGTCGGCCGCACCTTCATCATGCCGGGGCAGGGCGTGCGCAAGAAGTCGGTGCGCCAGAAGCTCAACGTGATCGCCAGCGAGTTCAAGGGCCGCAACGTGCTGCTGGTCGACGACTCGATCGTGCGCGGCACCACCAGCCGCGAGATCGTGCAGATGGCGCGCGACGCCGGTGCCAACAAGGTCTACATGGCGAGCGCCGCGCCGCCGGTGCGCTTCCCCAACGTCTACGGCATCGACATGCCGACCAAGGACGAGCTGGTGGCCCACGACCGCAGCATCGAGGAGATCCGCCAGCTGATCGGCTGCGATGCGCTGATCTACCAGGACGTGGACGCCATGAAGCGCGCCGTCATGAAGGCGGCACCGGCCAATGCCGACACCGTCGCCATCGCCGGTTTCGACGCATCCTGCTTCGACGGCGTGTACGTCACGGGCGACATCGACACCGACGCCATCAGCCGCATGAACGGCAACCGGCCTCGCATCGAGGAGACGGAAGAGGATTCCTCCCGCCTCGCGTTGCCCAACCTGAGCTGAGCATGAAAGACCGATTCCTGCCCGCGGGCCTGCGGCCGGAGACCCTGGCGGTGCGCACGGCCATCGAGCGCAGCCAGTACGGCGAGAACTCCGAGGCGCTGTACCTCACCACCGGCTTCGTGCAGCCCGATGCCGAGACCTCGGCGCAGCGTTTTTCGAGCGGCGATGGCTACACCTACGCACGCACCTCCAACCCCACGGTGACCAGCTTCGAGCAGCGGCTCGCGGCGATGGAAGGGACCGAGGCCGCGATCGGCGCCGCCAGCGGCATGGGCGCGATTCTCATGATGATCATGGCGCTGCTCAAGGCCGGCGACCATGTCGTGCTGTCGCGCTCGATGTTCGGCTCGACGCTCAATCTCTTTGCCAAGGAGTTCGGCAAGTTCGGCGTCGAGACCACCTTCGTCTCGCAGACCGACGTCGACGAATGGCGCGCCGCCGTGCGCCCCAGCACGAAGCTGCTCTTCGCCGAAACGCCGACCAATCCGTTGACCGAGGTCTGCGACATTGCGGCGCTGGCCGAGATCGCACATGGTGCGGGTGCGCTGCTGGCGGTGGACAACTGCTTCGCCACGCCCATCCTGCAGCGGCCGACCGAGCTGGGGGCCGACATCGTCATGCATTCGGGCACCAAGTACCTGGACGGGCAGGGCCGCGTGATGGCCGGCGCGCTGTGCGGGAGTCATCAGCTGGTGACCGAGAAGTTCGCGCCCGTGGTACGCACCGCCGGCATGGTGCTGTCGCCTTTCAACGCCTGGGTCGTGCTCAAGGGCATGGAAACGCTGGCTGTGCGCGTGAAGGCCCATTGCGAGAACGCGCTGGCCGTGGCGCGTTGGCTGGAAGCGCAGGCGCAGGTGGCGCGCGTTTACTACTGCGGCCTGCCTTCCCACCCGCAGCATGAACTCGCCATGCGCCAGCAAAGCGGTCTGGGCGGCGGCGTGCTCAGTTTCGTCCTGGCCGGCGACACGCCCGAGGCTGCGCGCGCCAAGGCGTTCCACGTCATCGACAGCTGCCGCGTGCTGTCGATCGCCACCAACCTGGGCGACACCAAGACCATCATCAGCCATCCGGCGACCACCTCGCACGGGCGCCTGACCGAGGCGCAGCGTCAGGCGGCCGGCATCACGCAGGGCACGATCCGCGTGGCCGTCGGCCTCGAACATCCCGAAGACATCCAGGACGATCTGATGCGCGGACTGTCCGGCCTCGCTGCCTGATCCCGCAACAAGAATGAGCAAGACCCGCACCCGCTTCGCCCCATCGCCCACGGGCTTCATCCACCTGGGCAACATCCGCTCGGCCCTGTACCCCTGGGCCTTCGCCCGCTCGACCGGCGGCGACTTCATCCTGCGCATCGAGGACACCGACCTCGAACGCTCCACGCAGGCGGCCGTGGACGTCATCATCGAAGGCATGGCCTGGCTGGGCCTGGACCACGACGAGGGGCCGTTCTACCAGATGCAGCGCATGGACCGCTACAAGGCGGTGCTGGCCGAGATGCAGGCCGCCGGACAGGTCTACCCCTGCTACATGAGCGTGGCCGAACTCGACGCATTGCGCGAGCGGCAGATGGCCGCCAAGCAGAAGCCGCGCTACGACGGCACCTGGCGCCCCGAGGCAGGCAAGGTGCTGCCACCCGTGCCCGACGGCGTGCAGCCGGTGCTGCGCTTTCGCAACCCGCAGGACGGCGTGGTCGCGTGGGACGACAAGGTCAAGGGCCGCATCGAGATCGCCAACGACGAGCTCGACGACCTCGTCATCGCGCGGCCCGACGGCACGCCGACGTACAACTTCTGCGTGGTGGTCGACGACATCGACATGGCGATCACGCACGTGATCCGCGGCGACGACCACGTCAACAACACGCCGCGCCAGATCAACATCTTCCGCGCCCTGGGCAAGGAGCCGCCGGTGTACGCGCACCTGCCCACCGTGCTCAACGAGCAGGGCGAGAAGATGAGCAAGCGCAACGGTGCCAAGCCCGTCACGCAGTACCGCGACGAGGGCTACCTGCCCGACGCGATGGTCAACTACCTGGCGCGTCTGGGCTGGAGCCACGGCGACGACGAGATCTTCTCGCGCGCCCAGTTCCTCGAGTGGTTCGACCTCGACCACCTGGGTCGCAGCGCGGCGCAGTTCGACGAGGCGAAGCTGCGCTGGGTCAACGCGCAGCACCTCAAGGCCATGGACGACCAGGCGCTGGCGCCCCTGGTGGCCGAGCAGCTCGCCCGCCTGGGCATCACGGCCGACGAGCGCCTGCCTGCCATCTGCGCGCTGTTCAAGGACCGCTGCGACACCACGGTGGCCCTGGCCCAATGGGCGAAGGCCTTTTACGCCGATGTGCAGGCCAGCGATGCCGATCGCACGCAGCACCTGACCGATGCCGTGAGGCCGGCCGTCGCGGCCCTGGCCGAAAAGCTCAAGACCGTGGCGTGGGACAAGGCATCGATCGCCACTGCCATCAAGGAGGTGCTTGCTGCCCACGGCCTGAAGATGCCGGCGCTGGCCATGCCCGTGCGCGTGCTCGTCATGGGCACGCCGCAGACGCCGTCGCTCGATGCCGTGCTCGCCCTTTTTTCTCGCGACGTCGCAATCGAAAGATTGAGCAAAGCGTGATTTTCGGTATATACTGCGAGGCTCGACACCCAGTAGGGACGAACAACAAAAGAAGGCAACTTCTGGCGGGTTCACCGGGGGTATAGCTCAGCTGGGAGAGCGCTTGCATGGCATGCAAGAGGTCAGCGGTTCGATCCCGCTTACCTCCACCAACACGGTGTCGAATAGACTGAAAAGTCTTGGTCAGTCCAGGTTTTGACCCTATCGTCTAGAGGCCTAGGACATCACCCTTTCACGGTGAGTACCGGGGTTCGAATCCCCGTAGGGTCGCCAAGTTTTGTGGCACTTGG
>Ga0308159_1003382_pt1 | contig 16174 bp, 14 predicted proteins | sample PhyCR1_FD_201040 | JGI IMG/M metagenome (GOLD analysis project Ga0308159, IMG submission 201040) | Phyllosphere microbial communities from UC Gill Tract Community Farm, Albany, California, United States - DLSLC.R1 | ecosystem: Host-associated > Plants > Phyllosphere > Unclassified | place: USA... | reverse complement strand
CATCGAGGCGCGGGAATAAAATCCCATTCAGACGCCGGATAGATTCAAGCAAGCCAACTTATCGTCAAAATCGGTGTTGCAAAAACGGGAGTGACCATAGATTCCGTTTTCCAAGCGGACCCCTATTAGAACGCATGTTAAAAATAGATCTTAAACAATATTTAAATTACAATTAATATTAGTCATTATTTTTTCTTGTCAACATTTGACATGAAAATAGCAAGGACTTTTTTTGGAAACTCCAATAGATTCAACTTGTCACTCCAAAAATCTCTTGGTGTTGTTTAACGACACTTGACCAGGGGTGATTAAATACCTTTTGAACAGATGCAGTATAGCTTAAGGTGGATAAAAATTCTTAATGTCAATTTTTTAGCTTCAATATATTTCTTTTCCACCAGGAGCTTGTAACAAACAAATAAACTAATGCAATAACAGCTGAATAGCAGAATATTTTGCCAATGATGACAGGAGTGAAAGGCACTTTAAGAAAAATATCCACTACCAAAAAACATAATACAAATAGAAAAAATGATTTAAAAAACTTCATCATCAGTTACCCATTAATACATGGGCCGGTTAATTCCGGCCATGTTTATCTTACCAGTGACACTGACCATTTACACTATTTGCGTTGCTATCCCCACCGAAAGCACCGCCGCCACCATTATTATTGTCATGGGTGGCACTCCAGGCTGCATCGAATGACGCCCCGCCTAGCACCCCACCAACGACACCACCTACGATAGAACCTAAAGGTGCGCCTGGTCCGGTGACCATCCCGCCAATAACAGCGCCGGCTGCCGCATCTCGACCTGAATCGTGTGCGCGGCCGCTGCCCGTGTTGGTACTGGTTATATTCCTGCCGCCAGTGCTCAATCTTCTCCTGAGCATAGGAACCAGTGCACGTTCAGACATTCATCACGCAGGCTGCCGTTAAATGACACAACCAGGGCGTTATCTGTGGGCTTTCCGGGAGGAGATCAGTAGGAGTGGCCCTGACGCAGCCAGGGTGTATCTCCGCGTTAGCGCCTACGAGCGTGTACTTACGAACCTCACAAGATATTCTCCAAAGGCTAATGCTTTAATGCCTTGAGGATTTCAGCGGGCTTTACATTCCCAATAAACACAACTGGCGAAGGCTGCATAACAACCATCACTGGTGTAACCTCAATACCGACACGATCCGCGAGTGCTGATTGCTGCTCTATTGTCCTGATGCAGGCTGGTGAAGTGTCATTATTCGGTAAAAAACCAGCCATTGCATTACGTAGGCTTTCACGTGGGGAGCTGGAGCACCAGACCCTGGCCATATCGCTGATCACTTTATCATGGATAGCCGGAGGAGCAACCGTAAGGAATGACATGGTAAGTCCAGCATCCGTATACTGCTGAACCTTTTTAACCACGTCCGAACAATAACTACATTGGTTATCGATAAAGACAACCATGTGATATTTTTCGGCAGGAGCGGTCCATGTTATGGGATTGAGTTCAACCAAGTTATCAGCGATTTCCTTGACAGATGCCTCAGGTGTTAAGGCAATTGCACTGGTTGCCATTGGCAGGGTCATAATAGTGAACAAAGATGCAAGGAAGTAATGTTTCATTTTTTCTCTCATATTAATATAATTTTTTAGATGCCATTCATTAATCAACCATCAGTTTTTTAGACGCCCGCTGATTTTAGGTAATAATACGTAATAGACGATTTCGACAATTCGGACCAGACCCACAATCATCGCTACACCCGCAATCCAGTTAGCCAACCACAGAGGTATTTCCAATATCGAAAAGGTGAAATACACGCCAATGCGACTTAATATGACGAAAGTTAGTAATCCGCAAAAAAATGTGGTTACAAATATAAAAACTGGAGATGATTTTTTCATGCATACCAACGTTAAATAAAATGATGATACTGTCTGAAACAAATCCCCATTGCTAAGCCGAATAGCTGGTGATTTGCGCTATGCATCTTACCCTCGGCCATGACCGTGGTCACTGCTGCCTCTGTTTCCGTTATTACTTGTTTAGCGACCGCCACTGTTCCCAAAGCAGTTGCCTGAACCGGCAATCAGCCCTCCCATCCCACTCACAATCATTCCTCCTAGTCCACCATAACTGCCAGCAACAACGCCACCACCACCCGTCATGCCGGATGATGGAACGTTGCCATTGTTGCCGCCAGAGATATTTTCAACTTCACTCTTAGTTAGCAGACGCATATATATCCCTAATAAATTTTTCAATAATATTCATTATATTGGCTAGAGGTACGCCCTCGTGTGATCTGAGGCAACTTAATTAACATAGATACTTTAAAATTTAGGTGACAAACACAATGGAACGATGCTGGACGACTTGTGGCGTATTTAGGCAAATAATCCGTGTAGTTCGGAGTTGGCCTTGGCTGTTTCAACCAGGTGAGCCTGCAGCCGGCCGAGTTCGTGTGCACCGGTACCGTCGACTTCCAGACGTTCCGAAAGATCGGTCAACGCAACACTTGCGGTTTTGAGGGTGGATTCCATCTGTACAGCGATCATTCGGGCAATATTCGTGTTGGCCACTTCAGCATCGCCCAGTTGCGCTGTGCGGGATACAGAAATAAAATGCGCCGGCGAGGACCAATATCAACAGACAGACAAACGCTGTAGCCAATATAACCAGAGTCGTAACAGGGCGTTTCATACCTCTCAGGCGGAGGAGATAGCGGTCCGAATCGCTGGAGGATGCATTCAATACAGTTCGCTCCTTCATTCAGTGAGCATGAAATCCGTGGGAGAGGTCTAGTATGGCATTAACCCAAAGTTTAGATGAGCTGTATCATCACAAATGGTTTTTTATCATCGGGTTATTATGAGGCTGTGTGTAAAGCGTACGGCTAACTTTACGTGGTTCTGTTTACACCTTAATGCCGCACCTGTAAACTAAATAAAATCAATGAGTTGAGTTCGTATAATGCTATTTATGTTAAATTTATAACTTGTAATATGACTTTACTCAATCGATTATTAATTTCATTAAGAATGGTTTTTACATCACCAGACGTCAGACTCTTGGCTAAACATCGTCATAATGATACCGGCAGGCAATTATAGTTAATTCATCATTTACCATGCTGTAAACAAGTCGGTGTTCTCTGTCTATGCGCCGGGAATAAAGTGCCGGATTTTTATAATGGCGCAACCGTTCTGGCTTACCAATACCGCCCAGTGGGTCGGCATGAATCGCATGTATCAGTATACGGATGCGCTCGAATATTTTGGCGTTACTTCCCTGCCAGTATTGATAATCGGCTGCCCCTCTCTTAGTGAATCGCGTTTTCATACTTCAATTTCGACAGTGTCACCGCGATCTAACTCAGCCAGCGATGCGTTAATATGTGCAGCGTTCGCAGGATTGCTGAATAAATATAGTGTTTCTAAAATAGCGTCATATTCGGCGGCGTCAATCAGTACAACATCAGGAGCATCACGTCGCAGAATACGCACGGGCTCGGCATTGTCGCTAACCTGCTGCATTGTCTCAGCAAAATGCTTACGGGCATCAGTAAACGTTAATGAATGCATTTTTTACCTTCCTGTCATATATCACGCGTACAACTATAGCACTTGTACCTAATCAAGTACACCTTTTGATATAATGTTCACCCTGTTAACTTATGACCCAGACTGTAAGTCTCCAAGATAATATTTCTAACATTATATAATGGGACTTATATAAAGTTAGCTATTCGCTACAGTAGCTGATAATCTATCCAGTAGTTATAATGACCTTGCAGGTTTTGCTACGTGAAATCTGCAAGGCAAATCCCCTGCATTTTTCTCAGAATCCACGTAGCGTTGTCAGTGACCGGGAGTTCGCTTTTTAAGCTATATATGGGTAAATTGTCACCAACCAACCAGACACTACCTGCTATCCAGGCTGAAGAGGATGTTCTGGCGAGGCTTAAGGAATTTGTTCAAGACAAAGAGGCGTTTTCACCTAATACCTGGCGACAGCTGATGAGTGTTATGCGGATCTGCCACAGATGGTCGATTGAAAATAGCCGCTCGTTTTTGCCCATGCTTCCGGCCGACCTTCGCGATTATCTGAACTGGCTGCAAGAGAGTGGTCGCGCTTCTTCAACGATTGCGACGCATGGATCATTGATTTCAATGTTACACCGTAACGCTGGCCTAATCCCCCCTAATACTTCACCGCTGGTTTTCCGCGCAGTGAAGAAAATAAATCGTGTTGCAGTTGTCACGGGTGAACGTACTGGCCAGGCCGTACCCTTTCGTCTTGAAGATCTGCTTGAGCTTGATGCGCTCTGGTCTGACTCGATATCGCTTCGCCATAAACGTGATTTGGCATTTCTGCATGTGGCTTACAGCACGCTGCTGCGTATCAGTGAATTAGCCCGTCTCCGTGTTCGTGATATCTCCCGGGCAACAGATGGCAGGATCATCCTTAATGTGAGTTACACCAAAACTATTGTTCAAACTGGTGGCCTGATCAAGTCCCTAAGTTCGCAGTCCTCCCGCCGGCTAACTGAGTGGATGTCGGTGTCTGGTATAAATGCTGAACCTGACGCCTTCCTCTTTTGTCCGGTGCACCGCTCTGGGAGTGCAACTCTTTCAGTCATCCGTCCGCTGAGCACGCCTGCGATTGAATCAATTTTCGCACAGGCCTGGCTTACGATTGGAGCAGGTGAACCTATCATTCCAAACAAAGGGCGCTATACGGCCTGGACTGGTCACAGTGCCCGAGTAGGCGCTGCACAGGATATGGCGGGACGTGGCTATGCTGTCGCTCAGATCATGCAGGAAGGGACATGGAAAAAACCTGAAACATTAATGCGTTATATCCGTAATCTTCAGGCGCATGAAGGTGCGATGACCGATATTATGGAAAAAAGCACTCTAGATCATAATAATACAAAATAACATAAATCATACTTCATCATTATGAAGTATTACTTCATGTTTAGTGTTTTTCGATTTCATCACATGCTGTGCTTCATGGTCTTTGGAAACGCTAAAGGCGTAGCATTAATGTCATCGGATTAATTGGCGATGATGTAAAACCGTAGTGTTCATAAAATTGTTTAGCCGGTTCATGAAGTGCATGTACGAGCAATGCTCTGACCCCTGTGTTTTCAGCAATTGAGCGAACTCGAAGAACGGCATCCTGTAGCAATGATGAACCTAACTTTACTCCTTGAGTGCGAAGGTCGACCGCCAGTCTTCCCAATACTATGACCGGAATAGGATCAGGCATATTACGCCGAACAGCCCCTGGGGCTTCCCTGTGCGACACAGCACCGGCAGCGAGTGCATAATAACCAAAAACACTTTTATCGTGAGCCGTGACAACAAAAGTGCGACTTGCACCGTTTAAGTGGTTTGTCAGAGCGCGCCGTTTTAACCATTCATCTAATGTTGTTTCCCCACAACCGAAAGCATCAAGGATATGTGCAGTTGTAAGTGGCTCAGGAGCAGACAATTGTAAACTCATGCCCAAGGCGCTTTAACTGCCATCAGACGTTCCAGACCTTGATTTGCATTTTGAGGTGCGTCAAGTATCGCTGTGAATTCATGAAATTTTTCAGTATCTAACTGGAAAAAAACTTGGTCGAGCAGAATAGCCTGTGCGCGCTCACACGCTACTTCCAGCATAAAATCAGATCGGTTTTTACCTAATAGGCTGGCGGCTTGATCTATGAGATCACGTTGTTCTGGCAAAGCACGCAAATTAATCGCAGCGTCACGCATTTTTTATATCTCCTGTATTGACAATGGATATACATTATAAGGTTGTGTATCTATTGTCAATACACTGTGCCTTTGAGCAATTCTCGATACATGCACGGAAAGATTATCAGGACCGGCGCCGGCGATAGGAAGAAGGGATCACAAAAGCTAAAGCGGCTGGGAAATTTCGTGGACGACAAGCTGACCTGCTGCTGCATGACAAAATCCTTGAACTCAGAATTAAGAATAAGCAAAGCATCGGGGATACGGCCAGGTTGTGCGGGGTATCAGAAAGAACGGTAATACGGATAGTGAAGAACAGGCTTACCAAGGTTGGTATTAATAGCCACCGATAATAAATACCAAAATGGTGATCGGTCGTTTTGGGGAGTTTTCGTCTATGCCGTAAAAAACCCAACGTGCGGAGGAGGGGAGTTGAGCGAGCGGCAACGCCCCGTCACCGTCGCTGTCCCCCGTACCGGATGCGCAGGCACCTGATACAAAAGAGATTATAGCGCAGCGCCCAGAAAAAAACTCCCTTTGACGCCAACAGGAAAAATCTCCACCCTTAAAAATCGGAAAACACTACATATGGTAGCAATCGCAGCTGAGCGGCATACCATATGTAGTGTTTGGCGGAGGGGTTCGCCGGTGGCCTGAGAATGTTGGGCAGCCTACGGAGAAACCCCAATCCGTGAAAAGCGAAGACCTCCGGGCGAAGACGGGGCGAAATGCGAAGCAGCCTTCGTCAACGTCATCCGCAAAACCGCAAATATTCTCCCGGATAGAGCCAGAGAACAGCTTGTCATCCTGCATCACGCAGGCGATCATTTTATGGTAATTATTTATACCCAGTTGTTGAATATCAATTCCGTTAACCTCTACTTTACCGCTAGCGGGTAAAAACAGTCCACACAGCACTTTCATCAGCGTCGTTTTACCCGCTCCCGAGGGTCCCACGATAGCCACACTTTCTCCTGGAGCAATAGCAATATTCAGCTCACTGAAAATTGCTGGAGTCTGGCTGTCATAACGATAACTTAATGCCCGCGTTGTTAATGATATCGGCTGTAGATTGGCCTTGTAAGGTATATCAGGTTTACGTTTTTCTCGAGGGTGTAAGGCGATATCGGCAATACGCTCGTTATGCAGACTCATCATGCGTAATTGCAGCAGGAAGTTGGTCATCGAGCCGATTCGGTCAGAAAATTGTCCACGAAACGCACTAAACGCCACAAACATACCGATCGTCATCTGATTATCAATAACCATGCTTATACCCAACCAAAGTATAATCACTTGATCACAGGCCGCGAAAAACGTGTTTATACCGCCGAACAGCATGTCCATCTTTGTAACCCGGATACCGGTATTGATGGTGTCAATTTCAAGGTTAAGCCAGTGTGCACTCCGCCTTTCCGCCATTCCTTGAATCTTAACTGTAGCGATGCTGTACAGCGTCTCCATGAAATACGACGTTGTACGAGCGCCCTTCACCAGCGATTCTTCAGACAGCTGCCGATAGTAATCGTAGGTTAGCAGGCGCAGCAGCACATATAGGGCGGTGAAAGCAATAACAACCCAAGTCAGCCAACCGCCATACAGAACCATCATTACCAGTACACCAATGACCATGATGCTATCCATAATGGCACCGACAACACTGGTACTGAAGGTTGCACGCAGCACATCCAGGGAGCCGAAGCGAGATTGGATGTCCCCCAACTTACGTCGTTCAAAGTAATCTAATGGCAGGCGCAATATAGATGCTCAGATAACGATGAAGATGGTAATAAACAAGACATCACTGATGTAAGGTAAACAAATACGTTGAAGGATTAACCGCCCTTGCATGAAAATGTGAAGGCGGTGGTCTCAATACTCCGAATTGGTGACGTGCTCCCTAATTTTTAATGCAACGCGATGTTAGTAATGTCCGCTATTGGCACAGAGCTGCCTGTCAGATTAGCTTTGGCTCTGTGCCTTAGTTGTGTCAGCAGGTCAAGTATGAGCTAATACACCCTGGAAAAATCATTTGTTCTGGTACAAATCCCATTTATTGCCGTAGAGATCTTCAAACACCACCACTGTTCCGTACTCTTCCTCGCGTGGTTCCTCACAAAAGTGAACGCCTGAGGCCTTCATCGCATCATAATCTCGCCAAAAATCATCTGACTGAAGGGATAGGAACACCCGCCCGCCACACTGATTGCCGACAAACGCCTCCTGTCTATCGTTTGAGGCGCGTGCCAGAAGAAGGTTACAGTCGCTTTTCGGGTTCGGTGTCACCACTACCCAGCGCTTACCTGGCTGAGGTGTGTCTTCGACAAGCGTAAATCCAAGCTTGCTTGTATAGTACTCAATCGCCCGATCGTAATCGTCTACAACGATAGTCACATATCCAATGCATCTTTTCTGCGTTCTCAAAATCCACTCCTGTCGTTTTAGAATAAACATGCCGGTCACTTGTATTTATCATCATCCCGGTATTGCGCCTGTAACTAAATAACCCATATAAGCGGCCCCCTTGTTTCCCCTGCATTGCTGTTGAGCATGTAGCCGGTGTCTGCCGGCACATTTGCGGTTCAAGGGCAGACCATGTCGATTGTAGCCAGTTTCTTATATCGCCAGAACAAAATCACCGAACGAAGTACTGATTCTCAAACATCGCTAAAAAAATGAAACGACATTCTTTTATCCGGTATAATACATATAACAAAAAACAACTTAAAATGGTGCTATATGTATAATTATGAATGGATTTTCTTTGATAAAAATGGCGAGAAACTTCCAGTAGTGAAAACATCTGAGAATCGCATTTATGCTGCGGGCGATGTAAAAACTCACAATGGGAAAAGCTATGAAATTGTTCACAGGATCATCGATCGCGTGAACAAAGATAGTGACCTCCAAATAGCCGTCGAAGTTTAGCATTTACCATTACGCCCGTGTGACGAATCTCGATGTTCATCCCTGCCAGCAACTATAGAAACCGCAGGGCAACAAGCATTCTATTTCTCCAAAATCGGCATCAAGGCAGAAGTCAACATACTCTCCACTCTCTCGTTGTCAAAATTATAAGCAGACAATTTCACTGAAAATCCAGTATTTCTTTTTAAAAAAAACGACAAAAATAAAATTTAAAGTAGCTATCACCAATAAGTGGTATTGGCTGGAAAAGCACTTTTTTTATAAAAAAAAGACCATATAATTATGGCCGTTACATCCATGTAATCCATTATCAATAAATAGAATTGCCACCTTTATTTAGGCCGACGCTCGGCCTTTTTTTTATGCTCTTACCGCTCGAATCTAGGACAATTTTATCCCCCATGCACCCCAGCCTTTTCCACCAGTTCGAGTAAAAATGATTTTATGCCCATCCGGGCGGTTTTTGGACATACGTAAGTCACTCGCATTGAACATAACACCTGATGAACGGGGGAGCATGTCAAATATATGCTATACAGAAGTCTGTCGCTCAGTAGAACGAAATTTGTAACAATATGCTGTAACGGATCACGAGATCACGGAACGGCTAGAATCATTAGCACGACGAAGCACAGATGAGATCATTTAGGTTCCACTAATAAGAGTAACAGGCCCGACTTAGCTGCTTAGGCAGAGTGCATTTACCATGTTTGCCATTACAAGACATTTTAGGGAAATTGAATGAACAGCCCTTATTGGTTGACGAAAACACGGGTCATTATTTTATTTACTTTCATGCTATTAACCGCTTTTATGCTCATTAGCTGGAGCAGTTACGAAGTCGCACGACAATCCCTAAATAATGAAATTGAGGAAAATATCCTGCCTCTAACCAGTGATAATGTCTATTCAGAAATTCAGCAAGATCTTTTGAAACCCATTCTTATTGCATCTTTGATGGCTCACGATACTTTTGTTCGTGATTGGGTTTTAAATCATGAACAGGATCCTGATGCAATGATTCGTTACCTCAACGAAATAGACCATCGTTTCGATACCGTTTTTTCCTATTTCGTTTCTGATAAAACCTATCGTTACTATGACCCCAAACGCATCCTCGAAACAGTCTCTAAAGAGACCCTACGGGACCGTTGGTACTTCCTGGCTAAAGTGCTGCCCGTGGACAAACCCTATTCGATTGATGTCCGTCCAGATCCAGAGGATCATACCCATCTTGACGTATTCGTTAACCATAAGGTCAATGACTATAAAGGTGACTTTATCGGCGTTACTGGTATTGGTATTTCAGTGGAAAAGATTAAGGTGCTGATTGAAAAATATGAGCAGCGCTATAGCCGGACTATCTACTTTGTAGATAAAAGCGGACAAGTAGTCCTGCATGGTCAATCCTTCCAACGCGCAGCGAATATCAGGCAGCAACCAGGATTAGGTCCACTGACTACCGCTATTCTTACTGTTCCCGGCGGAAGCTACCGGTATCAGGTCCAGGGGCAGCAAGTGCTACTCAATACTCGTTTATTACCCGAGTTCGATTGGTATTTGATGGTTGAACAAAGCAATCATCCTCTGGAAAAGGTGCTTTTCATCACGCTACTGAAGAACCTGAGCATCGGCATTGTGGTCAGTGTGCTGTTTTTATTACTGCTATGGCTGACCATCGGCGGATATCAGCGCCGGCTGGAGCAAATGGCCACCAAAGATAAGCTCACCGGTGTCATGAACCGCCAGGCATTTGAACATCATTTCCTGCGTATGCGTTCAAATATGTTGCAACAGGGCAAGCTGGCGAGCTTGACGATAATCGACATAGATTATTTTAAACCCATCAACGATCTTCACGGTCATAGCATTGGCGATCTGGCCATTGGGCACATCGCCAGGCTGATACAAACATCTCTGCGGTACACCGACGGCATGTGTCGCTGGGGGGGGGATGAATTTCTGGTGTTGATGCCGGAATGCAACGGCGAACAAGCTGTGGCGCGTATGCGAACCCTGTCCGAGCACATTGCACAATCACCGTTAATCTCAGGAAGCAAAACCATACCGATCACCATAAGCTGTGGAATTGCAGAGACCCAAGGCAATGAGGAACTGAGATCCTTGGTGGAGCGCGCAGATATTGCTTTATATCAAGCCAAGCGGCAGGGGCGTAATTGTGTCGTAAAAATGGATGAATAATCCGGCATGCAGCGGAGTGATGGGCTGCCGCGATGCTGATACTGATCGTTTCTACATAAGAAGGCGATTTACCTCACTATGTGAAACACTGTAATTCTAGGTGTCATCGACGGCGATTTGCCTCAAATACTGCATATTATCAGCTAATGTTAATTGCTGCCCGGCACACGCCAATGCCAATAAAGAATGGCGTCTTGCTGACCTTCCCCTAGGATTAGATACAAGGCTCAGTTAGTAATGTCGGACCTTTGACCCGCTCCCTTAAAGCAGACATAAAAAATCCCGGTATAACCGGGCATTGAGCATCATTTCAGAATGTTATAACGGTAAAGCGACTTCCCAAAATCTTGTTTCATACTAACAAAAAGCAGTATCTCAATATTCGTGCCGTCAAAATCGTAGAGCACACGATACTCACCTTCTACATCAAGCCTTTCACGCAACATCAAACCACGATCTGAAAGGTATACGTTGAAGCGATACCTCTGAGGATCTTCAGTAATGTTAGCAACAGATTCTGTTGTTAGCGGAATCAAAACGCAAAGATTTTATCTCGGTTAAAAGCATTGCGTTTGAGGATCTGTGCAAGCCGGATGTTATGGATTTTTGCGCACAGCAGTTCAGGCATTGCGCGCCGCTGATGTCCTACCTGTGTTTTGCACTTGAGCTGGATTTCTAAAACCCCGTTGAGAAAAACCGTACTGGCCATATTTTGCCGGGCTGAATTTCAGGCATAAAAAGACATCAGCTTTACTACAGTCTGAAAACCTGGGTGGATAAGTTCCTAAATCGGAGCGGATAATGTCAGTGTAGCGACAAGTTGCTAAGAAATGTGTGGCGAAACATTCAATTCCGACAAACCCTCCTGATAGACACCCAAAATTACTTCATTTAATTCAATGCATTAATGTAAATATCCCGTATGGCATGTCCCATGCTTGTTCCTTTCCAAACCTTGAATTGAGCAACATCAAGCTGGAGAGTGAGTCATGCCGAGAAAAATGAAAACCATGGACGGGAATACGGCGGCAGCCTATGTGTCTTATGCCTTCACGGATGTTACCGCGATTTATCCTATTACACCGTCAACTCCGATGGCAGAAAGTGTCGATGAATGGGCCGCACAGGGTAAAAAAAACCTGTTTGGTCAAACCGTAAAAGTCATGGAGATGCAGTCCGAGTCTGGCGCTGCCGGGGCAATACACGGTGCCTTGCAAGCCGGCGCATTGGCCACCACTTATACCGCTTCGCAGGGGTTGTTGTTAATGACGCCTAACATGTACAAGATTGCCGGTGAACTGCTGCCTGCCGTTTTTCATGTCAGTGCGCGTGCTCTGGCAACCAACTCGTTAAATATCTTTGGGGATCACCAGGATGTCATGGCTGTTCGCCAGACCGGTTGCGCCATGCTGGCGGAAAGCAGCGTCCAGCAGGTGATGGATCTGGCGGCGGTGGCACATCTGACCGCCATCAAAGGACGTATCCCGTTTATCAACTTCTTTGATGGTTTCCGTACCTCTCACGAAATTCAGAAAATCGAAGTTCTCGATTATGAAGAACTGGCCGCGTTGCTGGACTGGGATGCTGTTACGCGTTTTCGCCAGAATGCGTTACATCCGGACCATCCCGTCGTACGCGGTACGGCGCAAAACCCGGATATTTATTTCCAGGAGCGTGAAGCGTCGAATAAATTCTATATGGCTCTGCCGGAAATGGTGGAGTCATACATGACCAAAATCAGTAAGCTCACCGGCCGCGAGTACCACCTGTTCAACTATTACGGTGCGCCGGATGCTGGCCGGATGATTATCGCGATGGGGTCGGTGTGTGAAACCATTCAGGAAACGGTGGATTACCTTAATGCCAGCGGAGAGAAAGTCGGCGTGCTGACCGTGCACCTTTACCGACCTTTTTCCCTGAAGCATTTCTTTAAATACATTCCGAAAAGTGTCAGTAATATTGCCGTTCTCGACCGGACTAAAGAGCCGGGTTCACTGGCGGAACCGCTGTATCTTGACGTGAAAAGTGCGTTTTATAACAGCGACTGGCGCCCGGTGATTGTCGGCGGCCGCTACGCGCTGGGCGGTAAAGATATTCTGCCTTCTCATATTATTTCTATCTTCGATAATCTGCTTTCTGAACGTCCGCGCGATGGCTTTACGGTGGGGATCAACGACGATGTCACCTTTACCTCATTGCCGCTCTCAGGTCGTGATCTTGATACCTCAGCCAGCGAAACGACCGCCTGTAAATTCTGGGGACTGGGTTCAGACGGGACCGTCGGGGCCAATAAAAGTGCCATCAAAATTATCGGCGACAAAACCGATATGTATGCGCAGGCCTATTTTGCTTATGACTCTAAAAAGTCCGGCGGCGTCACGATGTCGCATCTGCGCTTTGGTCATAGCCCGATCAAATCCCCGTATTTAATCGATAAAGCTGATTTTATTTCATGCTCACAACAATCCTACGTTAACAAATATCACCTGCTGGCAGGGCTGAAACCGGGTGGAACCTTCCTGCTCAACTGTAGCTGGGATGTTGCGGAGCTGGACGAAAAACTGCCCGTTGCCATGAAGCGCTATATCGCGGCATACGATATTCAGTTTTATATCGTCAATGCGGTCGGAATAGCCCAAAAACTGGGGCTGGGCGGGCGCTTTAATATGATCATGCAATCGGCTTTCTTCAAACTGGCAGACATCATTCCCCCGGCCCGCGCAGTGGAATACCTGAAACAAAGTATTGAGCATGCGTACGGTAATAAAGGTCAGAAAGTTGTCGATATGAACAATCTTGCGGTGGACAGCGGCATTGAATCGGTGGTGAAAATCAGCGTGCCGCAGGCGTGGAAGCACCTTGAGGACAACGTGGTGCCACACAAGATGCTGCCTGCATTTATTAAAGATATTCTGATCCCGATGAACCGTCAGGAAGGGGATTCGTTGCCGGTCAGCATTTTTGATGGCATCGAGGACGGCACCTTCCCGTCCGGCACGTCGGCATATGAAAAACGCGGGGTGGCGATTAACGTGCCTGTGTGGCAGACGGACAAATGTACTCAATGTAACCAATGTGCCTTTATCTGCCCGCATGCGGCTATCCGCCCTGTCCTGATTTCTGAAGAAGAGAGGCAAAATGCACCGGCAGGGTTCAGCGCCAAACTGGCCAGCGGAACAGAAGATGCCTGGTACCGCCTCGCCGTTTCTCCGCTCGATTGCTCCGGTTGCGGTAACTGTGCGGATGTCTGCCCGGTCAAAGGCAAGGCGCTGTCGATGCAACCGCTGGAATCGCAGGAACACGAAATTGATCTGTGGGAATATGCGCTCAGCCTGACACCCAAAGCCAATCCGCAAAATAAATTCACCGTGAAAGGCAGCCAGTTTGAACAGCCTCTGCTGGAGTTCTCCGGCGCCTGCGGGGGTTGCGGTGAAACGCCTTACGCCAAACTGGTGACTCAGTTATTTGGCGACAGAATGATGATTGCCAATGCGACCGGATGTTCATCGATCTGGGGCGCGAGCGCACCTTCTATTCCTTATACCACTAACCACAAAGGGCAAGGGCCGACCTGGGCCAACTCACTTTTTGAAGATAACGCCGAGTTTGGCCTTGGCATGCTGCTGGGTGTGGATGCGATTCGCGATACCCTCGCCACACAGGTTAAAGCGGCGCTCGACAATGCGCCGGATGCGCCACTGGATGCAGAACTGTCAGCCTGTCTGAGTGACTGGCTGGCAAATAAAGATCAGGGCGAAGGCACCCGTGAGCGGGCTGAAAAAGTAGTGGCACTTCTGGCTTCGCAGACGCCAGGGAAAAATCCGCACACCGACAGTATCTATGCCCACCGCGATTATCTGGCGAAGCGTTCTCACTGGATATTTGGCGGTGACGGCTGGGCCTACGATATCGGCTTCGGAGGGTTGGATCATGTGCTGGCATCGGGTAAGGATGTCAATGTTCTGGTATTTGATACCGAGGTCTATTCCAACACGGGCGGTCAGTCGTCTAAATCGACGCCAGCGGCAGCCATTGCGCAATTCGCTGCCAGCGGCAAGAAAACCCGAAAGAAAGATCTGGGCATGATGGCGATGAGTTACGGCTACGTGTATGTCGCACAAATCGCAATGGGGGCCGACAAAAATCAGACATTGCGGGCAATTGCCGAAGCCGAGGCGTATCCGGGACCTTCCCTCATTATCGCTTACGCGGCCTGCATCAACCACGGTTTGCGTATCGGTATGGGATGCAGTCAGCGTGAAGCCAGGCGCGCTGTCGAGGCAGGATATTGGGCTAATTACCGTTATCACCCGCAACTGAAAGAGGCCGGTAAAAACCCGTTCATTCTCGATTCTGAGGAACCTGAAGAGGATTTCCAGGCGTTTCTGGCAGGCGAAGTGCGCTACTCGTCATTGAAAAAGCTGTATCCGGAATTTGCCGAGTCTCTGTTTAAAAAGACCGAAGACGATGCACGCGAAAGACTTGAAGGCTATAAAAAACTCGCGTCATCCTGAGAGAAAACGGCGAGTCGTCATGGCACTAATCTTTTAATAAACATGTGATATATCAGGAGATGATTATGGCTACCATCGGTATTTTTTTTGGGTCTGATACCGGACAAACAAGAAAAGTTGCGAAGCTTATCCACCAGAAACTAGACGGGATTGCCGACGCGCCCCTGGATGTCCGGCGCGCAACCCGCGAACAGTTTTTATCCTACCCGGTCTTGCTGTTAGGTACGCCAACACTGGGCGATGGGGAGCTACCTGGTGTGGATGCAGGCAGTCAGTACGACTCCTGGCAGGAGTTCACCAACACGCTGTCTGAAGCTGATCTGAGCGGTAAGACGGTGGCATTGTTTGGGCTGGGCGATCAGCTTAACTATTCCAAAAATTTTGTTAGCGCAATGCGGATCCTCTATGACCTCGTCATTGAGCGTGGCGCCTGTGTTGTCGGTAACTGGCCGCGTGAAGGCTATAAATTCTCGTTTTCCGCTGCACTGCTGGAAAACAATGAGTTTGTCGGCTTGCCACTGGATCAGGAAAATCAATACGACCTGACAGAAGAGCGTATTGACACTTGGCTGGATAAGCTTAAACAAGCAGTGCTTTGACCCTCCGGTGATGGCACCTCTGCAAAAAATATAAAACCAGCCGTCTGGCTTAATGCCGGTCATTTAAGGTGACCGGCATTGTTTTTTAAGGGATATTTCGACCTTTTTTCTCTCACTTCCCTGGCATATTCACGCTCACGTCTCGAGGGCAGCTTTAGCATCGCTGCGTTGCTGTAAAAATGCTTCAGAT
>Ga0308159_1003381_pt1 | contig 16180 bp, 12 predicted proteins | sample PhyCR1_FD_201040 | JGI IMG/M metagenome (GOLD analysis project Ga0308159, IMG submission 201040) | Phyllosphere microbial communities from UC Gill Tract Community Farm, Albany, California, United States - DLSLC.R1 | ecosystem: Host-associated > Plants > Phyllosphere > Unclassified | place: USA... | reverse complement strand
TCACGAACAGCTTGCCGCCGCGCATGACGAACTGGTCGATGGCGTAGAGCGTGGCGTCGGAAAGGCCCTGCGGCTGCGCTACCAGCAGGATCTGGATATCAGGGTCGATCACCTGCGTGGTGCTCGCCACGTCCTTCACCGTGAAGAACTGCCGCAACTGGTTGATGACGGTGTAGGGCTGGCCGCCGCCCTGGCGCATCATCATCGCGCGCGGGTCGCCGTTCAGCGGCAGGGCGGAGAGCGTGCCCAGTACCGGGCGGCGCGGGTTGGAGAGCTCGTAGATCAGCCGCGTCAGGTCGAATTCCAGGAACCGCTCGCGGTCCGGCTGGAAGAACGGCAGCACCCGCTCGTCATCCAGCAGGTTGTTGCCGGCCAGGCCGAAATAGACCTGCTCGCCGGACTGGTCGATCGGCACGCCCTGGATGCCGTAGGCGAGGGCGCGGTCCTCGGTCTCGCTGAACGGCTCGGGGTCCAGGTATTCCAGGCGGATCTTGCCACCGGAGACGGCGGCGTATTCCTGCAGCATCTCCCGCACCCGGTCCGCGTAGGAGCCGTAGACCGGCACCTGGCTGCCGAGGCGGCGGGAGTAGAACAGGCGCAGCGTGATCGGGTCATGCAGCCCGGCCAGCACCTGCCGCGTGCCGTCCGAGAGGGTGTAGAGGCGCTGCTGCGTCAGGTCGATGCGCGCGCGGGGCAGCAGACGGTCGGCCAGCACGTTGGCGCCGACGGCCAGCACGGCCACGGCCAGCAGGCCGCCGGCGGAATGCAGCAGGCGGCGGGAAGCCGGGCGGGCGGGCGGGAGAGTGGTGTCGCTCATGGGGCTCAATCCGCCTTCCGGTGATCGACGACGAGGGCGTTGGCGAAGAGCCAGAAGCCGATGAAGCTGGCGAAGAAGACGAGGTCCGGCAGCGATACGATGCCGCGCGAGAAGCCGCCCAGCCGTTCGGTGATCGAGACGCCGCGGGCGATCTCCACCAGGATGGGCAGGCGGACGGAGAGGAACTCCGTCACCACCGGGCTGCCGGCGGCGGTGAACAGGAAGCACACCGCGACGGTCAGCACGAAGGCGATGACCTGGTTCTTCGTCAGCGCCGAGATGGCGGCGCCGACGGCCAGGAAGGCGCCGGCCACCAGCAGGCAACCGGCATAGCCGGCGGCGATGACGCCGTTATCCGGATTGCCCAGGTAGTTGACCGTGATCACCAGCGGGAAGGTCAGCGCCAGGGCGATGGCGCAGAAGGCCCAGGCCGCCAGGAACTTGCCGAGCACGGCCTGCCACTGCGCCAGCGGCAGCGTCAGCAGCAGCTCGATGGTGCCGAGGCGGCGTTCCTCCGCCCACAGCCGCATCGTCAGCGCGGGGACGAGGAACAGGAACAGCCAGGGCACGAAGCCGAAGAAGGGCTGGAGGTCCGCCACGCCACGGCCGAAGAAATTGCCCAGGGTGAAGGTGAGGGCGCCCGTCATGACCAGGAAGATGACGATGAACACATAGGCGACAGGGGTGGCGAAGTAGCCCGCCAGTTCCCGCCGCGCGACGATCAGGGTGGCGCCCATCACGCGGACTCCTTCGGCATGGTCAGGTCGCGGAAGACGGCATCCAGCGTCGGGCCGCGATAGGAGAGTTCCTTGGGCGTCGCATCCGCCAGCACCTTGCCGCGCGCGATGACGATGGCGCGGGTGCAGATGGCGGAGACTTCCTCCAGGATGTGGGTGGAGATGATGATCGCCTTGCTCGGCGCCATCTGCTCGATCAACCGGCGGACCTCATGCTTCTGGTTCGGGTCCAGGCCGTCGGTCGGTTCGTCCAGTACCAGCACCTGCGGGTCGTGCAGCAGGGACTGCGCCAGGCCGACGCGGCGCTTGAAGCCTTTCGAGAGGGTCTCGATCGGCTGGAGGCGGACGCCTTCCAGCGTCGTCAGGCTCATCGCGTGCGCCACGCGGTCCCGCATCTCGCTGCCCCGGAAGCCGCGCACGCGGGCGGCGAAGGCCAGGAAGCCGGAGACGGTCATCTCGGGGTAGGTGGGGGCGCCCTCCGGCAGGTAGCCCAGGTTGCGCTTGGCGGGCACGGGGCGGTCCACCACATCCTCGCCACAGATGCGGGCGGTGCCGCTGCTGGGGGTGACGAAGCCCGCCAGCATCTTCATCGTGGTGGACTTGCCGGCGCCGTTAGGGCCGAGGAAGCCGAGCACTTCGCCTTTGGCGACGCTGAAGGACACATCGTCCACGGCGGTGAAGGCGCCGAAGCGCTTGCTGAGGCGGTCGATCTCGATCAAGGCGGACAAGCGGCAAAAACCCCTGCAATGGCGGGACGCCCGGCGGGTTTAACCCCCGAGGGGGGGTTTGCAAGCCCCCCTCCGCGTATCGAACCGTCTCAACCGGCGGCCAGCGGCGCCAGCGTCAGGTCGTGGCCGAACAGGGCGAGCAGCAACCGGGCCGCCTTGCCGCGCGGCGTGGCGGCCAGGTCCGGGTCCTTCTGCATCAGCAATTCGGCATCCTTGTGCGCCATGCGGATCATCCCGGCATGGCGCTGCGGGTCCACCAGCCGGCGGCCGATATGGCCCGCCTGCCGCACCCCCAGCGCATCGCCGCCGCCGCGGAATTCCAGGTCGGCATCCGCGATCGTGAAGCCGTCCTCCGTATCGCGCAGCACGGCGAGTCGGCGCTGCTCGAACTCGTTCAGCTCGCCGGAGGGCAGCAGCAGGCAGAACGACTGTGCCTTGCCGCGCCCGACCCGCCCGCGCAACTGGTGCAGCGCTGCCAGCCCGAAGCGCTCGGCCTGCTCGATGATCATTATGGTGGCCTCGGGCACATCGACGCCGACCTCCACCACCGTGGTCGCCACCAGCAACTGGGCGCGGCCGGTGGCGAAGTCATGCAACGCGGCCTCCCGCACATCCAGCTTCTGCGCGCCGTGGGCGAGGCGGACCTTGTCGCCGAAGATGGCGGCCAACTCGGCGAAGGTGGTCTCGGCGGCCACGTTGTCGTGCCGTTCGCCTTCTTCCACGGCGCGGACCACCCAGTAGGCACGGTGGCCGCTCGCGAAAGCGGCGCGCAGGCGGTCGGTCAGCTCCTCCCGCCGTTCCCGGCTGATGATGCGGGTGACGATGGGCTGGCGGCCGGCCGGGCGGCCATCCAGGCGGCTTGTGGCCATCTCGCCCCACTGGGTCAGCAGCAGGGTGCGGGGGATGGGCGTGGCCGTCATCACCAGCACGTCCGTCGTGCCCTTCTCGGTCAGGGCAAGGCGCTGCGAGACGCCGAAGCGGTGTTGCTCGTCCACCACGACCAGGCCGAGGTCGCGGAACGCCACCCCTTCCTCGATCAGCGCGTGGGTGCCGACGACCAGGGGGATGGAGCCATCGGCCAGGCCGGCCAGCACGCGCTTGCGCTCCTTGCCCTTCACCGAGCCCGCCAGCAGCACGCATTCGACCCCGGCGGCACCGGCCAGCCGCTGGAAGGTGCGCAGGTGCTGGCGGGCCAGCAGTTCCGTCGGCGCCATCAGCGCTGCCTGGGCGCCGCCTTCCACCGCGCGCAACATGGCCTGCAATGCCACCAGGGTCTTGCCCGAGCCCACGTCGCCCTGCAGCAGCCGCAGCATGCGCGTAGGGGCGGCGAGGTCGGTGTCGATCTCGGCCAGGGCACGGGCCTGGCCCTCGGTCGGCGGGAAGCCGAAGGCGGCCAGGGCGGCCTGCCGCAACCGGCCGTCGCCCAGCAACCGGCGGCCCGGGCGGCGCATCACGGTACGGCGCACCAGGCCGATGGCAAGCTGGCCGGCCAGCAACTCGTCATAGGCCAGGCGGTCGCGCGGCGTGTCCTCCGGCGGCTCGGCCGGGGCCTGCACGGCGCGCAGGGCCTCCCCGAAGGGTGGCCAGTGGCGGCGGGCCAGCAACGGTGCGTCCTGCCATTCGGGCAGGTCCGGCACGGCGGCCAGGGCGGCCTCCATGGCCTTCGCCACGTCCTTCTGCCCCAGCCCGCGCACCAGCGGCCAGACCGGCTGAATATCCGGGATGATATCTGGCGGGGAGACGTAGTCCGGCGCCTCCATCCGCCATTGGTCCCGGAACAGCTTCATCTTGCCGGAGACGAGGCGCTCCGCCCCTTCCGGGAAGTGGCGTTCCAGCCAAGCGCCCATCCAGCTGCGGCGGCCGAAATAGATCAACTCCACCGGCCCGGCCGGGGAATCGCATAGCACCACCCAGGGCTGGGACGGGCTGCGCGGCCCGACCACGCGGTCCACCCGCACGGCCAGGGTGGCGACCTCGCCCTCCCGCGCCTGGCTGGAACGGCGGTCCTGGTAGCGCTCCGGCAGGTGGAACAGCAGGTCGAGCACCCGTGGGCCTTCCACCGCCTGCGCCAAGCGCTTCGCCTTTTCCTCCGGCAGCGGCAGGCTGGACAGCGGCGCGAAAAGCGTCATGTTCCGATCTTGTTCCGCCACTTGGGCTGACACAATTCCCATCGCCCTCTATATCCCAGCCACCAGAGGCGCCGACATGACCGATCCAGACAACACCCCGACTGAACTTTCTCCGCGCCGCCGGCGTTTGATGTTCCGCGCCTGGCATCGCGGCACCAAGGAGACCGACCTGATGATCGGCGGGTTCGTGGCGCGACATATCGCCACTTTCACCGAAGCGGAACTGGATGAGCTGGAAGGGGTGCTGGAATTGCTGGATGTCGACTTGGCCGACTGGCTCTCCGGCCGCCGCCCGATCCCTACGGAGGTGATGACGCCGATGCTGGGCCGGATGGCGGAGGAATGCTCTCAACTCGGGGCCGGCGTGCCCAAGGATGCGCGCCGCGTATGAGCACGCTCACGGTCCATGGCGCGCCGGAAGGGTTCGATGCGCTGCTGCTCACCCGCCGGCGTGCCGAGACCGAGGGTCCCGTCCTGCATGTCTGCCGCGACGATTCCCGCATGGCCCGGATGCAGGATGGGCTGGAGTTCTTCGCCCCGGGCGTCGAGGTACTGCGCTTCCCCGCCTGGGACTGCCTGCCCTATGACCGCGTTTCCCCCAACGGGGAACTGGTGGCCGAGCGCGTCGCCACCCTGACACGCCTGCTGGAGCCCGGCCCGCGCCCGCGCATCGTGCTGACCACGGTGAACGCCCTGGTGCAGCGTGTGCCGCCGGCCGAGGTGTTCCGCGGTGCCTCCCTACACCTGAAGAAGGGTGGCCGCGTCTCGCCGGAGAAGCTGGCGGGCTTCCTGGAGGCCAGCGGCTATGGCCGCGCCGCCACGGTGATGGAGCCGGGCGAGTACGCCGTCCGCGGCGGCATCGTCGACCTCTACCCGGCCGGGGAGCCGGAGCCGGTGCGACTGGACCTGTTCGGCGACGAGATCGAGAGCCTGCGCCGCTTCTCACCCGAGACGCAGCGTAGCGGCCTGGAGATCAAGGAGCTGTGGCTGCGTCCGGTGGGCGAGGTGTTCCTGGACGAGCCTTCCATCGCCCGCTTCCGCAGCGGCTACCGGGACCTGTTCGGCCCGGCGGCGGGGGATGACCCGCTCTACGTCTCCATCTCCGCCGGGCGGCGCCACCCGGGCATGGAGCATTTCGCCGGGCTGTTCCATGAGCGGATGGAAACGCTGCTGGACTACCTGCCCGGCGCCTCCGTCAGCCTGGACCATCAGGCGGAGGATGCGCTGACCGCGCGCCTCGAAATGATCGAGGACCACTATCAGGCGCGGAAGGGGCCGGGCCGCGATGGCGAGGTGCCCTACCGCCCGGTGCCGCCGGAGCGCCTGTACCTGGACCGCGCCGGCTGGGACGAGATGCTGGCCGGCGGGCCGCTGCTGCGCTTCGACCCGTTCCCGCAGGCGGACGCCGCCAACGGCATCGATGCCGGCGGGCGGCCGGGGCGGCTGTATTCGGACGTGCGTGCCGCGGGCGAGAACGTCTTCGCCGCCTTCAGGGAACAGGCGCAGACTCAGGCGAACCAGGGCCAGCAGCCCGTGCTGGCCGCCTGGACCAAGGGGTCGCGCGAGCGGCTGGCCAATTTGCTGCGGGAGAACAAGATTCCGGCCCAGGCGGTCGATGACTGGACCGCCGCGCGCCGCCTGCCGCCCGGCGTGGTGGCGCTGGCGGTGTATGGGGTGGAGCGTGGCTTCATCGGCCCCGCCGCCGGCAAGATGCGCAACGCCATCGCCCTGACCGGCGAGCAGGACCTGCTGGGCGAGCGCATCTCCCGCCCGCCGCGCCGCCGCAAGCGTGCCGACCAGTTCATTGCCGACGCCACCGAGATCGCCGAGGGCGACCTGGTGGTGCACCAGGATCACGGCATCGGCCGCTATGACGGGCTGGAGACCATCGCCGTCTCCAGCGCCCCACATGATTGCCTGCGGCTGATCTACGATGGCGGGGACAAGCTGTTCCTGCCGGTCGAGAATATCGAGCTGCTCTCCCGCTTCGGCAGCGACAGTGCCGGCGTGCAGCTGGACAAGCTGGGCGGTGCCTCCTGGCAGAACCGCAAGGCGAAGGCGAAGCAGCGCATCGCCGACATGGCGGGCCAGCTGATCCGCGTCGCCGCCGAGCGGCAGATGAAGGAAGCGCCGCTGGCGACGCCACCGGAAGGCGCGTGGGACGAATTCTGCTCCAGCTTCCCCTTCGCAGAGACGGACGACCAGCTGCGCGCCATCAGCGACGTGCTGGAGGATCTGGCGGCCGGGCGGCCGATGGACCGCCTCATCTGCGGCGATGTCGGCTTCGGCAAGACCGAGGTGGCGTTGCGCGCCGCCTTCGTGGTGGCGATGACGGGCGTGCAGGTGGCGGTCGTGGTGCCGACCACGTTGCTCTCCCGCCAGCATTACCGCACTTTCACCGCGCGCTTCGCCGGGCTGCCCATCAAGGTGGCGCAGCTCTCTCGCATGGTGACGGCGAAGGAAGCCGCGCAGGTGAAGGCGGGGCTGGCGGATGGCTCGGTCAACATCGTCGTTGGCACGCATGCGCTGCTGGCCAAGGGGATCGAGTTCGCCGATCTCGGCCTGGTCATCGTCGATGAGGAACAGCATTTCGGCGTCTCCCACAAGGAACGGCTGAAGTCGCTCAAGGCCGACGTGCATGTGCTGACGCTGACGGCGACGCCGATTCCGCGCACGCTGCAGCTGGCGCTGACGGGCGTGCGGGAGATGAGCATCATCGCCACGCCGCCGGTGGACCGCCTGGCCGTGCGCACCTTCATCATGCCGTTCGATGCCGTGGTGGCGCGGGAGGCCATCCAGCGCGAGCGCTTCCGTGGCGGGCAGATCTTCTGCGTCGTGCCGCGGTTGGAGGACTTGCCGAAGATGGCCGCGCGCCTGGCAGAGATCGTGCCGGAAGCGCGCACCGTGCAGGCGCATGGCCGCCTGACGCCGACCGAGCTCGAGCGCGTGATGACCGAGTTCGGCGATGGCAAGTACGACATCCTGCTGGCCACCAACATCGTCGAGTCCGGCTTGGACATGCCGGCGGTGAACACGCTGATCATCTATCGCGCCGACATGTTCGGCCTGGCGGGGCTGTACCAGCTGCGCGGCCGTGTCGGCCGTGGCAAGCAGCGTGGCTATGCCTACCTGACCTGGCCGGCCAGCCAGCGCCTCTCCGTCGCCGCCGAGAAGCGGCTGGCGGTGATGCAGACGCTGGACAATCTGGGCGCCGGCTTCACCCTGGCCAGCCACGACCTGGACATCCGCGGCGCTGGCAACCTGCTGGGCGATGAACAATCCGGCCACGTGCGGGAAGTCGGCATCGAGCTGTACCAGCAGATGCTGGAGGAGGCGGTGGCGAACCTGAAGGCCGGGCAGGGCAAGCGCCGTGGGGATGAGGACCGGGACTGGACGCCGCAAATCAATCTCGGCCTGCCTGTGCTGATCCCGGAGGCCTATGTCTCCGACCTGCCAGTCCGCCTTGGCCTGTATCGCCGCATCGGCGCGCTGGCCGGGGATGCCGAGGTGGAGGCGATGGCCGCCGAGCTGGCCGACCGCTTCGGCCCGCTGCCGGCCGAGGTGGAGAACCTGCTGCAGGTCGTCTCCATCAAGCATTTCTGCCGGCAGGCGGGGGTGGAAAAGCTGGATGCCGGTCCGAAGGGTATCGTCGCCAGCTTCCGTCGCAACAACTTCGCCAACCCCGAGGGCCTCATCAATTGGGTGACGGCGCAGAAGGGGCTGGTGAAGCTGCGGCCGGACCACAAGCTGGCCATGGTGCGGGAGATGGACCTGCCCACCCGCGTGCGCGCCGCCAAGGACATGCTGGCCTCCATGGCGAAGGTGGCGATGCAGGGGCGGAAGGCAGCCTAGAGCATGCTGCATTCACATCCGTTCACGCACCATGCTCAATGCCTTTGTTTGGTGACGTGATTCGGGCTTTTTGGTGATTCCACCTCAAGCCATCACGTTCTAGGCGTCGCCGGACGCTTAGCCGAACAGGCGGGTGATGCCGCCACGCAGGTGCAGGCGCATGGCGTCCCGCGCCGCCTGCGGCTTGCCGGCGGCGATGGCCTCCAGGATGGCGGAATGCTCGCGCCGGATGCGGCCCAGTCGCTCGGGCGGCTCCTGCCCGGAGAGTTCGCCGGTCAGGCGGATGCTGAAGCGCATCTGTTCCGCCAGTGCCTCCACCGTCGCGGCGTAGAAGCGGTTGTCGGCGGCCCGCGCCACCATCAGGTGGAACTGCACATCGGCTTCGGTCGGGCGGAAGCCGCTGTCGAGGTCCGCCTCCATCCGCAGCATGGCGGCGCGCAACGCGGCGATGGCGTCCGGCTTGCGCAGCTCGGCGGCGCGGGCGGCCATCTCGCCTTCCAGCGCATAGCGGAATTCCAGGAAGGCCCGCACATCCGCGATGCTGCCCAACGGCCCGTAGGACAGGCCGGCGACCGGCTCCGCATTGCTGGCCCGCACGGCGACGGTGCCGGAGCCCTTGCGGGTCTCGATCCGCCCCTCCGCCCGCAACTGCGCCAGCGCCTGCCGGATGATGGGGCGGGAGACCGAGAAGCGTCGCGCCAGACTGTTCTCCGCAGGCAGCCGCTCCCCGGCCGAGAAGGCACCGGACGCCAACAGGTCCAGCAATTGGGCGCGCACGGTATCGCTAAGGGCCTGGGGCGAAGGGGTACTCATGCACGCAAGGTCACCCAGAGGCGCCAGTTCTGACAAGATGTAAAATCTGTCAGAAAATCGACCTGATAAGGCCATTTCCGGCAAAGCTGTTTGACAGCCTTCCGGTTTGCGGGCGTTCTGCGCGCCAGCAACCCCCTCAGAGGGGAAGGAGGACATCGTGCATGCTGTTTCCCGGGCGCGGCTTCTCACCCGCCTGCTCGCGCCGGCCATTGTCTCGGCCACCTGCCTGGCCGCTTCGCTGCCGGCGCTGGCCCAGCTGCCCAACCGTCCCGTCCGCATCGTCGTGCCGTTCCCGCCTGGTGGCACCAGCGACCTGGTCGCCCGCGTGGTCGGCAACGGCGCCGCCGCCTACCTGCCCGCCGGCGTGGTGATCGAGAACAAGACCGGTGCGGCCGGCAATATCGGCACGGCGGAAGTGGCACGGGCGCAGCCGGATGGCACTACGATCGTCCAGTGCACCATCGGTACCTGCGGCGCCAATCCCTCCCTCTACAGCAACCCTGGCTATGACCTGGCGCGGGACTTCGCGCCGGTGATCATGACGGGCGCGGTGCAGAACGTCATGGTGGTGCGGCCCGGACTGCCGGCGCAGACCCTGGCCGAGGTGATCGCCCTGGCCCGCAAGCCGGAAGGGTTGAGCTTCGGTTCCTCCGGCGTCGGTGCCTCCAACCACCTGACGCCGGAAATGCTGCGGGGCCAGTTGGGGCTGCGCTGGGTGCATGTGCCGTATCGCGGCAGCGGCCCGGCCATCACCGACCTGATCGGCAACCGCATCGACGTGTTCTTCGACAACCTTCCATCCATCCTGCCGCATATCCGCGCCGGCGCCGTGCGCCCGGTGGCCGTGGCCGCCGCCAGCCGCCTGGCGGAGCTGCCCGACGTGCCGACCTTCACCGAGGCCGGGGTGCCGGGCATCGTCATCGAAAGCTGGTTTGGCTTCCTGGCGCCGGTGCAGACGCCGCCCGCCGTCATCGCCCAGCTCAACGCCGCCTTCAACAAGGCGCTGGCGGACCCGGTCATCCAGCAGCGGCTGCGCGAGGCTTCGGTGAACCCGGTGGGCGGGCCGCCGGAGCGGATGGGCGAGCAGGTGAGGAACGAGACCGCCCGCTGGGGCGAGGTCATCCGCACCAACAAGATCAGTGCCGAGTGAGGTCCCATGTCTAACGTCAAGCGCCTGCGTACCCTGCGTATCGCCGAACGCCCCAATCTGATCTGGGTGGAGATCGAGACCGAGGACGGGCTGGTCGGCCTGGGGGAGAGCTTCCGCGGCGCCCAGGCGGTGGAGGCCGTCATCCACGAGCAGGTGGCGCCCGCGCTGCTGGGCAAGGATGCGCGGCGGATCGAGGCAATCTCCCGCCAGTTGATGACGCCCTATATCGGCTTCCACAGCGCCAGTGCCGAGGTGCGGGCCGCCAGCGCGGTGGATATCGCGCTGTGGGACCTGGCGGGCAAGCGCCTGGGCATTCCGGTGCATGAGGCGTTGGGCGGTGCCTCCCGCCTGACCGTGCCGGCCTACAACACCTGTGCCGGCTATTCCTACAACAGCGGCGGCACCTGGCGGCGCAGCATCGGGGCAGGGGACCATCCGATCGGGCCCTATGACGACCAGGTCGCCTTCATGCGCGATGCCGGCGTGCTGGCGGAGAGCCTGCTGTCGGAAGGCTACCGGGCCATGAAGATCTGGCCCTTCGACGTCTACGCCACGGCCTCCAACGGCCACATGATCTCGCTGCAGGACCTGAAGGCGGGGCTGGAGCCGTTCCGCAAGGTCCGCGCCGCCGTGGGCGACCGCATCGAAATCATGTGCGAACTGCACAGCCTGTGGGGCACCCACGCCGCCACCCGCATCTGCCGTGCGCTGGAAGATTATGGGGTGTTCTGGGCGGAAGACCCGCTGAACAAGATGGACGATGCCCGCGCCCTGGCTGACCTGCGCCGCCAGACCCGCACGCCGATCTGCGGCAGCGAGACGCTGGCCGGCACCGTGCCGTTCCGGGACCTGCTGGCCGCCGACGCGATCGACGTGGTGATGCTGGACCTCGCCTGGTGTGGCGGGCTGACGGAGGGGCGCAAGATCGCCGCCCTGGCGGAGAGCTACGCCAAGCCACTGGCGCCGCATGACTGCACCGGGCCGGTGACGCTGATGGCCGGGCTGCACCTGGCGCTGCATGCCTCCACCGCGATCTTCCAGGAAGTGGTCCGCGCTACCCTGGCCACCTGGTACCAGGAGCTGGTGACGCAGCTGCCGGTAATCGAGGGCGGCCTGGTGCAGGCGCCGATGGGCCCTGGCCTCTGCACCCAGTTGCAGCCGGCGCTGTGGTCGCGGGAGGACGCGGTGTCGCGCGAGAGCAAGCTGGGCTGACGGCACTGCCCTGGCCGCGATCAGCGGCCAGGGAAGCGGTCCGACGGCGGATTGGCGGCTGGCACCTGAACTGAAGGTGATCAGGCCAGGGTTTGGGCACAGGCTTTCGACTGTTAAGTCTGCCGACACGTCCCAGCTTCTCCCGCCACCTGCATCAGGTCTGGAACCGCTGGGTGCGATGCGGCATGAAGGCTAAGCCCAAGCACGGAGCCGACCTTGTCTCAGCGATTCCAGGCCCTCAATGGACGCATCACCGGCCAGGGCTCGCGTACCGTCATCCTGTCCCACGGCTTCGGCACTGATCAGACGGCGTGGGACGGTATACGTCCCTGGCTGGACGCCCGGTTCCGCGTCGTGTCCTTCGACCTGGCAGGCTGCGGGCCGCTGGGCGCCAGCAGCTACGACCCCCGCAAGCATGATTCGCTCTTCGGCTTCGCGGACGATCTGCTCGATATCCTGGACGAGTTGGAGATCGAGGACTGCGCCTATGTCAGCCACTCTGTCAGCGGCATGATCGGCGCGGCGGCAGCGGCGGCGCGGCCGGAACCCTTCCGCCAGTTGGTGATGATCGGCGCCTCGCCCCGCTACCTGAACGCACCGGGCTACATCGGGGGCTTCGAGCAGGAGGACCTGAACGGACTGCATGACGGCATGGCGGCGAACTTCCAGGCCTGGGGCGCCGGCTTTGCGCCCGCCGTGGTCGGCGTCGCCAGCCACCCCGCCGTGCATGAGTTCTGCCGCACCCTGTTCCTGATGCGGCCGGATATCGCCCTGGCCATCAGCCGCACCATCTTCCAGTCCGACATGCGGGAGGTCGCCGCACGGTTGGAAAGCCCGACCTTCCTGATCCAGACCCGGCAGGACATGGCGGTGCCCATCCAGGTGGCCGAATGGCTGCGCGACCATATCGATGGCGCGGTGCTGGATGTGGTCGACGCCGTCGGCCACCTGCCGCACATGACCGCGCCGGACGAGGTGATCCGCGTGTTGGAACACCGGCTGGTGCACAGCCCGGCCCAGGCCTGACCGGATGGCCACCGAGGCTGCGGCGCCGATCCTGGACGATGATGGCCTGCTGGCGCTGACGCGCTTTGCCCGCATGGCCGCCGGTGCCGACTTGGCCGTGGCCTTCGAGGCCGGGGAGGACGGCATCGCCGTACCGCTGGCGGCTGACCCGTCGCGGCCGCCATTCCCGTTCTCCATCGCCAATATGCGGCTGGGTGAGCAGGACTGGTCCAAGGGCACGCGGCCCGCCAGCCAGGTCAGGCTGCCGAGCACGATCCTGGCGGCGCTCGGCAGGCCGGCCCGGGACGTGCTGTTCCTGCCCGCGCCGACGGATGAGGCGCCGCGCAGTGGCGTGTTGCTGCTGTTCTCCGCCAATGCCGCCTGGCAGTGCGATTGCCCGTTCCGCGACGGCATGGCGCAGGGCGTGCCGATGCTGGGCAAGGTCTTCGCCCAGATGCTGACGGCCCGCCGCGCCATGATGAAGCGGCGGCTGTTGGGCGAGCGGTTCCACGACCTGTTCGAAAGCGTCAGCAGCGCCATCGTCATCCTGGAGGGCGATGGCACGACGGCGTTGGTCAACCAGGCCGCCGCGACCCTGCTCTCCATCCCCGCGGGCGAGACGCCGGCCGACCGGCTGGCCGCCGCCATGCGCCAGTTGCGGGAAAGCGCCTTGAACGCCGACGCCCTGGCCGATATCTACGCGCCGCTGCAAGGCCAGCTGGACTACGACCTGATCACCTCATGGATGATCGGCGACCGACAGTTCGAGGTCGATACCCACCCAATCCTCGGCGATGGCGCCAATGGGCGGATCTGGCTGTTCAACGACGTCACCGCCCAGCGAAAGGTGCAGGAGGAGTTGCGCCACATGGCGGGCACCGACCCCCTGACCGGCCTGGCCAACCGCCGCAGCTTCGCCGCCACCGGGCAGACTTTGATCGACCGGTTGCGGCGCGAGGGCCGGCCGATGACGGTGCTGATGCTGGATATCGACCACTTCAAGTCGATCAACGACCGCTTCGGCCATCCGGTAGGCGACAAGGTGCTGCAAGCCATGGCGCGCCGCTGCCGCGCCCTGATGCGGGAGAATGACCTGATTGCCCGGCTGGGCGGAGAGGAATTCGCCGTGCTGCTGCCCTACGCCAATGCCGAGGAAGGCGCGGTGATCGCCGAGCGGCTGCGCGCGGCGGTAGCGGCCGAGCCGATGGCGGAGGTGGACGTGCGCGTCAGCATCGGCGGCGCCACCATCAACGGCGAGGATGCGGTGCTGGATGAGGTGCTTGGGCAGGCGGACAAAGCGCTCTACGACGCCAAGACGGGCGGACGGAACCGCGTGGTGTTCGCCTAGGCGGGAGGGGGCTGCCACTTGTGGCGCAACGTCAGCCCTGATTGTCCGGGTAGGCGCTCCTGGCTCGGTATTCCTGGCGTGTGTTTGGGGAAGCGCTCGAGCGGCGTCGACGCCTCTGGAAGCCACGCGCGCTGACTGGGCAGGTCATGGACGGTCCTGATGCACCCCTGGGTGCTTGCAGGCTGGCGCCCTTTCTACCGCACCTGGAGAAATCTGGGATAGTCGTATCCCAGACGTGCCTGCCGCCGCCTGCGAAGTTGGCTGGTAGCGCTTAGAACTCCGCAGCCTCGGACAGGGCCACGTCCATCAGCCGCTCCAGCACCTCCGGCTCCTGCGCGCCGGCGATGGCGTGGCCGCCCGCCGTGCTGTGCTGGCTGGACATGACGAAGCAGGGCACGCCGTTGATGCCCAGACGGTGGGCGCGCAGGTTCTCCGCGTGCACCGCTTCGGCCTCCAACCCGCTGGCCAGGAAGCGCCAGACGGCCTCTCGCTCCAGCCCCGCAACCACGGCCAGCCGGGTCAGCACAAGGTGGTCGCCCAGATCGGCGCCTTCGGTGAAGTGGGCTTCGAACAGCAGGTCCACCATGATCTCCGCAGTGCCGTGCGCGGCGGCGAAGCGCACCAGGCGGTGGGCGTCGACGGAGGGCGGCACCCGGCGCAACTGGTCGAAGCGAAAGGCGATGCCTTCGGCCCGGCCGAGTTCCACGATGGTGGCCTGCAGGCGGCGGGCGCGTTCCTCGCCACCGAACTTGCGCAGCAGGTAGTCCTGCCGCTGCACGCCGCCATGGCCGATATCGGGGTTCAGCAGGAACGGCCGCCAGCGCAGCTCCGCCCGGATGTCCGGCCGCCGGCCGAGCGCACGGCGCAACCGGCGGATGCCGAGGAAGCACCAGGGGCAGACCAGGTCGAACACCACCTCGATCTCGAGCTGGCCGGTAGGGGGAGACAGCAGGTTCACGCCCGCATCATAGGCCAAACCCTGGCGGGCGGGAGGGGATGGGAGGGATTAACAGGAACTTAGGCTAAAAATGACCCTGAATCAGTCTTGTAGGGACGATTCCTGACTCCTAGTTTGAGCCCTGCACACCAGGATGCAAACAAACGGGATGATGGCGGGGTCGCATATCGCGCTGGGGGCGGCCGCATGGTTCGTCGCGGCGCCGCGGCTTGGCCTGCCGGCGCTGGAACCGGTCTCGTTGGGCCTGGCCATATTCGGGGCGCTGCTGCCGGATATCGACCATCCGAAATCCTGGGTGGGCAAGCGCGTCTGGCCGGTGTCCTGGCTGTGTTCGCGGCTGTTCGGGCATCGTGGACTGACGCATTCGCTGATCGCCGTCATTGCCTGCATCGCCGTGTTGTTGCGGGAAGATCTGCCGGTTGGTGTCACCGCGCCGCTTGTGGTGGGCTACCTGTCGCACCTGGCGGCGGATCTGCTGACACCGGGTGGGCTGCGGCTGACCTGGCCTCTGCGCGGCACCTGGGCGCTGCCGCTCTGCCGCACCGGCTCGCCGTTCGAGCCGCTGGTGGTGGCGCTGGTGCTCTCCTGGGCCTGGGGCAATACGACCGAGCGGCTGGATCTGCGCGCCGGGCTGCGCTCCACCGGCATCTGCCGCCTGTTGGCGGCGGAGATGCCGGGGGTGTGCGAGGGCGTGGCCCCCGCAGCCACCGCCGTTCCGTGGCGGCCCTGGAACAGCCTGGCCTGGCAGGGTGGCGCCACGCCGCTCTCCCAGACGCGGTGAGGGTCGGCGCTACGCGAGGTAGCGCTTGAACCAGCCCACCGTCCGCTCCCACGCCAGCTTGGCGGCGGCTTCGTCGTAGCGGGGGGTCGAATCGTTGTGGAAACCGTGATTCACCCCAGGATAGATGTAGGCCTCGTAGGTCTTACCCTGGGCTTTCAACGCGGCTTCGTAGGCGGGCCAGCCGTTGTTGATGCCGGTATCCAGCTCCGCGTAATGCAGCAATAGGGGTGCACGGATGCGGGGCACGTCCTCCACCCTTGGCTGGCGGCCATAGAAGGGCACCGCCGCCGCCAGTTCCGGGTAGGCGACCGCCGCCGCGTTCGAGACGCCGCCGCCGTAGCAGAAGCCGGTCATGCCGACCTTGCCGGTGGTCGCCGGGTGACGGGTCAGGAATTCCACGGCGGCGAAGAAGTCGTTCATCAGCTTCTGCGGGTCGACCTTCTGCTGGAGGTCCCGGCCTTTCTCGTCATTGCCGGGATAGCCGCCGACCGAGCTGAGGCCGTCCGGCGCCAGGGCGACGAAACCGGCCTTGGCCACGCGGCGGGCCACGTCCTCGATATACGGGTTCAGGCCCCGGTTCTCATGCACCACCACCACGCCCGGCGCCTTGGCCTGGCTGCCGGTGGGACGGACCAGATAGGCGCGGACAT
>Ga0308159_1003380_pt1 | contig 16186 bp, 9 predicted proteins | sample PhyCR1_FD_201040 | JGI IMG/M metagenome (GOLD analysis project Ga0308159, IMG submission 201040) | Phyllosphere microbial communities from UC Gill Tract Community Farm, Albany, California, United States - DLSLC.R1 | ecosystem: Host-associated > Plants > Phyllosphere > Unclassified | place: USA... | reverse complement strand
CTGAAAGCAATCGCCAAGCCGGTGCTATCTCCATGGGAGACGGCGAAAAAGCCACGAAGGCTCTGCTGACCACTCTGGAAAGCCTGAACAACGAAATCGCTGCTGACCTGAAGGCGACAGATGAAGCGACCAACGAGGAATATGACACCTCGCGTACGATCCTCATCAGCGTCGTTGCAGCGATCATCATTCTGTCGATCCTGATCGCTACATGGATTGCGCTTGGTATCAACAAGGGATTGCAGCAGGCGATCCGTGCTTCTCGCGCCGTTGCGCTTGGCGACCTTGATCAGGACATCGCAATCAAGAGCAATGACGAGATCAAGGATCTCGTCGACAGCATGAACGTGATGACGACCAACCTGCGCGCCACCGCAGCGGTCGCAAACAACATTGCGGAAGGTGATCTTTCCCAGGACGTGAAGCCGCTCTCCGACAAGGACCGCCTGGGTATCGCCATGAGCAACATGGTTGTAAATCTTCGCGCGACCGCCGATGTTGCCGGTACGATCGCCTCGGGTGATCTGTCCAAGGACGTGAAGCCTCTGTCGGATCGGGATACGCTGGGCAACGCCATGCTGCACATGGTCACGAACCTGCGCGAAACGGCAACCGTCGCAAATAAGATCGCAGAAGGCGATCTGACTGTTACGCCAAAGCCGCTTTCGAACCAGGACACGCTGGGCATTGCTCTCCAGTCGATGGTCGAACGCCTGCGCGGCGTCGTCGGCGACGCGCTGGCTGCAGCAGACAACGTTTCCTCCGGCAGCCAGGAACTGTCTTCGTCTTCCGAGCAGCTGTCACAGGGTGCCACCGAACAGGCATCCTCTGCCGAAGAAGCATCGGCTTCGATGGAAGAGATGGCAGCCAACATCAAACAGAACGCCGACAATGCTGCCCAGACCGAAAAGATCGCTCGCCAGTCTTCCAAGGATGCCGAGGCCAGCGGTGAAGCCGTCGGCCGTGCTGTGGTCGCTATGCGCACGATTGCTGAAAAGATCTCTATCGTTCAGGAAATCGCGCGTCAGACCGACCTTCTGGCACTGAATGCCGCCGTCGAAGCTGCACGCGCCGGTGAACACGGCAAGGGCTTTGCCGTCGTTGCTTCCGAAGTGCGCAAGCTCGCAGAACGCAGCCAGGCGGCCGCGGCTGAAATCTCTTCGCTCTCCGGCGAGACGGTTCAGGTTGCGACCGAAGCTGGTGAAATGCTGAACCGTCTGGTTCCGGATATCCGGAAGACCGCGGAACTGGTCTCGGAAATCTCTGCCGCATGCCGCGAGCAGGATATCGGTGCCAGCCAGATCAACGAGGCGATCCAGCAGCTCGACAAGGTGACGCAGCAGAATTCCGGTGCTTCCGAAGAAGTCTCTGCAACATCAGAAGAACTTGCCGCACAGGCCGAAGAGCTGCAGGCCAGCATCGCCTTCTTCAAGGTCGAACGTGCCAATGCCGCTGCAGCAACTCGCTCTGCACCGGCTCGCCATGCAGCCCCGGCGGTCGCACATCGTCCAGTTGCGAAGTCTGCCGCTCCCGTGCGTCGTCCTGCACCGACGAGCGCCGTCCATGCTCAGCAGGCTCGCGCCAACGGCTTTGCCCTCGACATGTCCATGGGTGGACCGGACGACAACGACCACGACTTCCGCGAAACGGCCTGACACTGGGTACAACCCAATCAGTCTCGAAACTCTGGCGGGCGATCCAGCCCGTCACCATCACAGGCCTAAGGTCTCTTTGAAAAGCGGCATGATAGCGCTGGCTACGTGTCCTACTTAGCTAAGGAACACCTCGATGCGTTTTACGATTAAATTGAAACTCACTCTGATCTTCACATTGCTCGTCGGTCTGATGGCAGGCTGCGCGATTTTCGGGATCAGCGGCCTCAATCGATTGGCAACGCTCCAAGATGCTATGATGACGGGACCGATCCAACAGGATGATGTGGCCAACGATCTGGCGAAGGCATTTGACGGTCTCGGTTTGGCAGAGGGCGATCTTTTGCTCGCAACCACCGAGCAGAAAATGAACGCCGCCTTCGAAACCATCGAAGAAGAGAGAAAAAATTTCACGGCGGCGCTGAATACGGGCGAAGCTGCGGCACCCGAAGAATTCAAAGGCAAGTGGACGGAAATTCGCGAGTTCTGGGCTGGCTATGAGAAGCTGGAAGATCGCCTTGTCGGCTACATGAAGACGGGCCGCCGTGATGACGCGCTTGCCTTGAACCAGAATGAAGGAACAGTGGCAGGTCAAAAGCTCGACGCCCTGACGGAATCGCTTTCCAGCTTGACCGAAGCCGCCGTTAAGAGAGCCGATGAGGCAAGCGACGCTGCGTATCAAAGCACGTTTGGTACGCTTGTGATCATCGCTTCAATCGCTGGCGTCGTGTCCATTGTTTCAGCAATATGGATCAGCATCTCCATTAGCCGTGGCCTCACACGGGCAACGACAGCGGTTCGCAAGGTTGCCGAAGGCGATCTGACGGAGAATGTTCAGGTCAACTCCAGAGACGAAATCGGTGTCCTGTTGACCCATGTCGACGACATGGTCGAACGCCTGCGCGGCGTTGTTGGCGATGCGCTGGCCGCGGCAGACAATGTTTCCTCCGGCAGCCAGGAACTGTCTTCGTCGTCCGAACAGCTGTCTCAGGGTGCGACCGAACAGGCATCGTCTGCCGAAGAAGCCTCCGCTTCCATGGAAGAGATGGCCGCCAACATCAAGCAGAACGCCGACAATGCTGCACAGACCGAGAAGATCGCTCGCCAGTCCTCCAAGGATGCCGAGGCCAGCGGTGAAGCGGTTGGGCGCGCTGTCGTCGCCATGCGCACGATTGCTGAAAAGATCTCTATCGTCCAGGAAATCGCGCGTCAGACCGACCTTCTGGCACTCAATGCCGCTGTCGAAGCCGCACGTGCCGGTGAACATGGCAAGGGCTTTGCGGTCGTTGCTTCTGAAGTGCGCAAGCTGGCAGAACGCAGCCAGGCGGCCGCCGCTGAAATCTCCTCGCTCTCCGGCGAGACGGTTCAGGTTGCGACCGAAGCCGGCGAGATGCTGAACCGTCTCGTTCCGGATATCCGCAAGACCGCGGAACTGGTCTCGGAAATCTCTGCCGCATGCCGCGAGCAGGATATCGGCGCAAGCCAGATCAACGAGGCGATCCAGCAGCTCGACAAGGTGACGCAGCAGAACTCCGGTGCCTCCGAAGAAGTCTCTGCAACATCAGAAGAACTGGCTGCACAGGCCGAAGAGCTTCAGACGAGCATAGCCTTCTTCAAGGTCGAGCGTGCTAACGCGGGACCCGCGGTTCGCCCAACGCCCGTGCGCCAGGCAACGCCAGTGGCAGCACCACGAAGCGCTGCAAAACCGGCAACGCCAGGCCGCCGCCCTGCCCCGACAAGTGCGGTCCATGCCCAGCAGGCGCGTGCCAAGGGTTTTGCCTTGGACATGTCCATGGGCGGCCCGGATGAGAATGACGGCGATTTCCGCCATGCTGGCTAACGAACCCTATGGATGCGGGCCCCAGGCCCGCCTCCCCTGACCTGACCTGACGTAACAACCGCTCAATCGGCAATGTCGACCAAGACTTCTGGAGAAGACGCAAATGGCGAGCCCTACATCTACCATGCAATACGTGACGTTCAGCCTTGGCGAGGAAGTTTTCGCGGTTCCTGTGGACGTCGTTCGTGAGATCCTCGACCACGAAGAAGCCTTCAAGATCCCCCACGGTCCTGATTACCTGCTCGGCCTGAGGGATGTGCGCGGACAGGGCGTTCCGGTCATCGACCTTCGCCTGCGCCTTGGCATGACCAAGACGGTTAAGACCTCGCACACGCGCATTCTGGTGCTCGACATTCCCTTCGTCGACAAGGTGCTGGCTCTTGGTCTCGTTGCCGACAAGGTCTTTGAAGTCGCGCCTTTCAGGCAGGACCAGATCGAGACCGCACCGGACATCGGCATTCGTTGGAACTCCAGCTACATCGCCGGTGTCGTGCGCCGTGAAAGCGATTTCGTCGTCATCATCGATCTCGCAAAACTTTTCTCTGGCGATGCCGGTGAGCTTGCCAAGGTCGACAACGGCCCGATGCGCGCAGCCTGAAAGGACGAGTAATTGAGTACCGCTGTTAGCGTCAACTTCGAAGATAGTCTGAGCACCCGCGATTTCCGCCAGCTATCCAGTTTCATTTATGATTATTGCGGGATCAAGATGACGGACGCCAAGCGTTCGATGCTGGAAGGCCGTCTGCGCAAGCGCTTGCGCGCAACAGGCTTTCGATCCTTTGGCGACTACTGCGAATACCTGTTCCGCCAGGACGGTCTGAAAGACGAGGTCATCTATCTCATCGACGTGGTGACGACGAACAAAACGGACTTCTTCCGCGAACCCAACCATTTTGATTTCCTCGAAAAAACCGCTCTTCCTACGCTCGCCAAGCAGGGGATCAGACAGCCCCGCACGTGGAGCTCCGCCTGTTCGACGGGTGCCGAACCCTACACGATGGCGATGGTCATGGCCGAAGCCGTCGACAAGGGTGTGATCTCCGATTTCAGCATTCTCGCGACGGACCTCTCGACAGACGTTCTGAAAAAGGCGCATTCCGGCATCTACAATCGTGACCTTCTGGAGCCTGTACCCTCCGCCTTGCAGCGCAAATACGTGATGCAGGCACGCGACAAACATCGCAGCGACGTCAGGATCTCGCCGAAGCTGCGCGCCAAGGTCGGCTTCGCCCGCATGAACCTTATGAACCCGTCCTATGAGATCGGCGCGCCGGTCCATGTCATCTTCTGCCGCAACGTGCTGATCTACTTCGACAAGAAGACGCAGACCCACGTGCTGACCGAGCTTTGCAAGTGCCTGGCGCCGGGCGGCTACCTGATGATCGGGCATTCGGAATCTGTCACCGGCATCAATCTTCCGGTCAAGCAGGTCGCCAATACGGTTTTCCTCAAGCAGTAGGTTATCATGGTCAAAAAAGTACGCGTCCTCATTGTTGATGACTCTGCCAGCGTGAGACAGACGCTGACCGCGGTGCTAGAGGGCGATCCTGCGATCGAGGTCATTGGGGCAGCGTCCGATCCGTTCATGGCGGCGAAGAGGATCCAGGAAGATCTGCCCGACGTCATCACGCTCGATGTCGAAATGCCGCGCATGGACGGCATCACCTTCCTGCGGAAGATCATGTCGCAGCACCCGATCCCGGTCGTCATGTGCTCCTCCTTGACCGAAGCAGGCTCCGAAACGCTGATTCAGGCGCTGGAAGCCGGTGCAGTCGATGTCATTCTCAAGCCGCGCATCGGCGCTGCCGATCATCTGGCCGAATCCGCCTTGCGCATTTGCGAAGTCGTCAAGAGTGCGGCACATGCGCGCGTCAAGAGCGTGCGCGCCCAGCCTCGCGGGTCGAGCTCGCTTGGCACCCAGGCCAAACTGACGGCAGATGCCGTGCTGCCGCCCCCATCCGGCAAGGCGATGGCGCGCACCACCGAAATGGTAATCTGTGTCGGCGCCTCCACAGGCGGTACAGAAGCTTTGCGCGAAATGCTGGAGAGACTGCCGGCAAATTCACCGGGCATGGTCATCGTCCAGCATATGCCGGAAAAGTTCACAGCGGCATTCGCCAAGCGCCTGAATGGTCTTTGCGAAGTCGAGATCAAGGAAGCGGAAGATGGCGATCCGGTTTTGCGCGGCCACGTGCTGATCGCACCGGGCGACAAGCACATGCTTCTGGAGCGCCAGGGCGCGCGCTATCATGTCTCGGTCAGAAACGGCCCGCTCGTCTCTCGGCACCGACCGTCGGTCGATGTTCTCTTCCGCTCGGCCGCCCGCTCTGCCGGGTCTAACGCCATGGGCGTTATCATGACGGGCATGGGGGACGATGGCGCGCGCGGGATGCTGGAAATGCATCAGGCCGGGGCCTATACGATTGCCCAGGATGAAGCCTCCTGCATCGTCTTTGGTATGCCCAAGGAAGCGATTGCGCACGGCGGCGTCGACAAGATCGTTCCACTCGATCAGATCGCCCGTGAAATCATGGCGGAAGACCACAGACGCTGACTTCTCGCACTTTCTCTTCAGACCCTGTTAACCATATTGTTGAATGATCGAACCGCACCATGAGATGGGTGCGGTTTCCTGCGCGATGATCGCCGCCTCCCTCTTTTTACGCTCGGGTTCATCATGGCAGTCATCACGTTCGCAAACACCAAGGGCGGTGCAGGCAAGACAACCGCAGTTCTTCTCTTGGCATCGGAACTTGCGCGGCGGGGCTTGCGCGTCTGCGTGATCGACACCGACCCGCAGCGCTGGCTCTCGAAGTGGCGCGATAATGCCGACCACCGCATTGACCTTACGGTCATCACCTATGTTTCGATAACCACACTGCAGCAACATGTACTCGACAACCGCAAGAAGTTCGATCATGTGATCGTCGATCTGCCGGGCGCCCAGTCCCCGCTTCTGGCGACGGCGGTTGGCCTCTCCAATCACGTCATCATCCCGGTTCAGGGCAGCACGATGGATGCGCAGGGCGCAGCACAGGTGCTGGAACTGCTGCGCTATCTCGACGATCGTGCAGGCATCAAAATCCCGCACTCCGTGCTGTTGTCACGCGTGAATTCCATGGTGACCACGCGCGCGTTGCTGGCAGCAAAGGCGCTTCTGGCAAAGCGCGACGTCAACGTTCTCAACACGCCGATCATCGAACGTGCCGCCTTCCGCGACATGTTCGAGTTCCGCGGCTATCTCCACATGATGAACCCGTCACAGGTCAGCAATCTCGACAAGGCGATTCAAAACAGCATGGCCTATGCCGATGAAGTGCTGAGACTTCTGCCGGCACAGGGAACCGTCAGGCTGTCTACCGCAGCCTGATCCGGTCCACGTTCCGGGACGCTGATCCCTAATCCTAATCGCGCTTGTAATCGTCGTGCAGGCGGACGATATCGTCTTCACCAAGATAGGAGCCGGTCTGGATTTCGATCAGTTCCAGCGGGATCTGACCCTCATTTGCCAGGCGATGCGGCTTGCCGATCGGGATATAGACCGACTCGTTTTCCGTCAGAAGGCGGGTCTGGTCCTCAATCGTGACCGTCGCGGTGCCGCGAACGACGATCCAATGCTCCGAACGATGATAGTGCTGTTGCAGCGAGATCCGGTGGCCCGGCTCGACCTTGACGTGGCTGACACGATAGCGATGGCCGGAATCCGTCTGCTCGATATGACCCCATGGACGGTAGGCGCGCTTGTGCCGCTCCGTTTTCAAGGAATGATCACCACTTTTCAGAGTTTCTACCAGGCCCTTGACGTCCTGGACACGATTCTTCGGCGTGACAAGAACCGCATCCTTCGTGGCAACAACGACGAGATCCTTGGCGCCGACGACAGTCGTCAGCAGGCCGTTGGAATGCACGAGGCAACCTTCGGAATCGATAATGATCCCTTGCCCCTCGATCGCATTATCAGCGTCATGCTTGTCGGCAATCTCCCAAATGGCATCCCAGCTACCGATGTCGGACCAACGGAAATGCCCCCGCACGACGGCCATGCGTTTGGTGTTCTCGATGACAGCATAGTCGATCGAGTTCTTTGGCGAGGACTCAAAGCTTTCCTTGTGCAGGCGAACGAAACCGAGATCGACTTCCTGGTTCTCCACGGCCGCCTGAACTGCGGCCAGGATCTCGGGAGCATGGCTCCTCAACTCCTCGATCATGATGTCGGAGCGAAACAGGAAGTTGCCGGAATTCCAGAGATAGCCCTTCTCGACGTAGCTGACGGCACGCGCCTCATCCGGCTTTTCAACAAAGGCTTCGACAACGCAAAGGTCCGGATTTCCGTTGATAGCTTCGCCAGGATTGATGTAACCATAGGACGTACGCGGCTCGGTGGGCGTCAGGCCGAAGACCACGATGTTGCCCTGCTCTGCCGCTTCCGCACCCAGCCTCACGGCATCGGCGAAAAGATCATTGTCCAGCACCACATGGTCTGCCGCGAGCGCCAGCACGAGCGACCCCTTCTCGCGCCGATCCGCCAGCAATGCTGCAGCAGCCATGGCGGCAGCGCTGTCGCGGCGCGCCGGTTCCAGAACGACGGTTGCCGGCAGATCGATCTCTTCGGCCTGTCGTCTTGCGAAGAAGCGAAAATCCTCGTTGGTGATCACCAGCGGTTCCGCATAGAGGCTCTTGTCGCTGACGCGCTTTAAGGTCTGCTGATATGTCGAAAGCTCTCCGACAAGAGGCTGGAACTGTTTGGGCAACTGATCCCGTGATACTGGCCAAAGTCTAGATCCAGCGCCGCCTGCCAGAAGTACTGGGGTGATCTTTCGAGATAGTTCCTTCACAAATAAAACCTTTCCAAGCTAAAAATGCCTGCGCCGACCATATAGATATTTCCCAACATCGCTATGACCGTTCTTGGGCGAATACGAAACTTATCAGCCCAACCCGTCAATAGTCTGTTGATCGAAATGGTTACTGCCCGGCGCGGGCCTCCTAACGCCCTCCAAAGTGAGCGGTTCCGGCGGTATCCTGCTCTCCAAAACACACGAACCCGGGATTGCTCCCGGGTCCGATCGTCATTCAGTGCACTTTGTCGTCATCACTCCGGCAGCGCGTAAGCGATGACGTAATCGCCGCGGTCGGGAGACTGGCGCGCGCCGCCAGCCGAAATAACGATGTACTGCTTGCCGGTCTTTGGCGACTTGTAGCTCATCGGGCCGCCCTGGCTGCCCACGGGAAGGCGGGCTTTCCAGACTTCCTTGCCGGTCGCTGTGTCGAAGGCACGCAGGTAGTAATCCTGCGTTCCGGCGATGAAGACCAGACCGCCCTGCGTGGCGAGCGTACCACCAAGAGTCGGCATGCCGATCGGGATCGGAAGACCCATCTTGATCCCGAGCGGGCCGGTATCTTCGACGGTGCCAACAGGAACCTGCCACTTGATCTGCTGTGTCTTCATGTCGATGGCTGTCATCGTGCCGTAGGGCGGCGCCTGGCAGGGAATGCCGAGTGCGGACAGGAAGCGGTTCTTGTCGACGGCATAAGGCGTTCCCTTCATCGGCACGAGGCCCATGCCGGTATTGACGCTTTCCCCACCGCTTGCCGTTGCCTTGGTCGGTGCGGCTTCCTTCATCTGGATCCACAGGCCGAGACGCATGTCGTTGACGAAGATGGTGTTCGTCGTCGGATCGGTCGATAGACCGCCCCAGTTCATACCACCAAGCGAGCCCGGGAAGCTGAGCGACAGGTCAGTGCCAGGCGCGGTATAGAGGCCGTCGTAGCGCATGCCCTTGAAAGCGATGCGGCACAGAAGCTGATCGAATGGGGTCGCGCCCCACATATCCGCTTCGGTGAGCGTCTGCGCACCGATCTGCGGCATGCCGACGGACCGCGGCTGTGTTGGCGCGTAACGCTCGTTCGGAATATTGGCCGGCTTGACCGGGACCTGTTCCACCTTGGTTAATGGCTGACCCGTGGCACGGTCAAGAACATAAATCTGGCCAGCCTTGGTGCCGAAAACGAGAGCGGGCACGGTCGTACCATCCGACTTCGGGAAATCGATGAAGCTTGGCTGCATCGGCACGTCGAAATCCCAGAGGTCGTTGTGGACCGTCTGGTAGACCCACTTCTCACGACCCGTTGTGGCGTCAAGAGCGAGCATCGATGCGCCGTATTTATGGTCGAGCGGCGTGCGCGTTGCACCGTAAAGATCGACGGAGGGGCTGCCGACCGGCATGAAGACAGTGTTCAGCGCCGGATCATAGGACATTGCGGCCCAGACATTCGGTGTGGAGCGCGTATAGGTCTGGCCTTCGGGCGGCAGCTTGGTGATCTCGGGGTTGCCCGGGTCGAAGGCCCAGCGCAGCTCGCCGGTGATCACGTCGAAGCCACGCATCACGCCACCTGGCATATCCACCTGGACGTTGTCGGCGATACGACCGCCAACCACGACCGTGGTGCCCGTAAGCGTTGGTGCGGAGGTCAGCACATATTGCGGATCAGGCGCGTTGCCGAGCCCGATCTTCAAGTCGACGCGACCATTGGTGCCGAAGTCCGGGCAAAACGCGCCAGTATCGGCATCAAGCGCAATCAGTTCAGCCGTGATCGTGTTCATCAGAATACGGCGCTGGCAAAGCGCACCGTCTGCAACGGTCACGGGCGTGACAGGCGTGGAGCCAGGTACGGTCGGCTGTTGCAACGGTGCCTTTGCGTCGAAATAGGCAAGACCGCGGCAACGCATCCAGACGGACGACTTGGCGTTGATTTCCGTCTTCCACTTCTGAGCACCCGTATCGGCATCGAGAGCGATGACATTGTTATGGGGTGTGCAAAGGAAGACAGTGTCGCCCACCTGTAGCGGCGTTTCCTGATCTTCCGCACCGTTTGCACCGGGGCTGATCGGCGTATCGCCAGTGTGATAGGTCCAGGCGACCTTGAGGTCCTTGACATTGTCACGGGTGATCTGATCCAGAGCCACGAACCGGCTGCCGCCTGCGGTATTGCCGTAGTGCTCCCAGTTCTTCTGCTCATCGCCAGCCGTCACCGGTGTCAGTTGAGCCGCCTCGCCCTTGAAGGCGACAGTTGGATGCGGCACGAACATGCCGGCAAAACCAGCACCGGAGGCGATGGCCAAGATGGCAGCAACGGCAAAGGAGGAACCATAGGCAGGTGTCTTGCCCTGCGCACGCCGCAAAAGCGGATAGGATAGCGCAACCACCGTTGCACCGACGCCGATCGCCAGCAGACGCGAGATCAGCGGCCAAAAGTGTAACCCTGCCTCCCACACCGCCCAGATGGCGGTGCCGATGAAAACAAGGCCGAACAGAAGAGCGCCGGCAGGCTTGCGCAGAATGATCAGCAGGCCCGAGATGACGAGCGCTGCACCAGCCGTGACGAAATAGGGGCTGCCGCCAAGCGAAAAGAGCTTGCCGCCGCCGATGGCGAAGAACAAGCCCGCGGCAAGGATGACCACGCCCAGCACCAACAGCCATAATCTGGCTGGAAGTGAAAGTGAATTTGCAGATTTATTCATAGAGTCAATATCCGGTTGGAGAGCCGCCGAAAAAAGGAAGGCTCGATAATCATTCGGTTTCCGGCACCGCCGGGACAGTTCGCAGGAAGCGTTTCTGGACGGAACCTCGATGAGGTTGGCGCAACCGAACAAGGACGATTGAGGGGAAAGACGTCCGCCGTGACAGTCATATCGATCCATTCATTGCATAGATCGTCGCCGACCCTGTGGCCGACGACCAAAATACCAGAACAAATCCTCCCAGGGTTCGGAGGACGAGACATTGCCATCATCCAAAACCACTACCGGCGGTATAGCGTCGTCTGGGCCGGAATGACAATGGCGAAAGAGTCATTTTCATAAGGAGGACTTATCAATAGTCCCTCGGGCAGAAAGCCTGTAAGCGGCGCAAGCCACGAACTCCCGATGGTGTGGACGCGACAGCAGCACAAGAGCGGCATTGCTCTCGCCCGTTATCCACACGGCGCCTGACGTCCGAAGCAAAGATTAACAAGAGGAATTGCAAACTAATCGATTGAATCCGTCTCGGTGGTTCTCGTCTTCAATTTTGCTGCAGTGAACAACATTCAGTCCTTGGCACCAGCGCCGAAAATACAATAACTACGGCAGAGATTTTATACTGTTGATAGCCGGAAAGTACCGCAAGCTCATGTCAGACTCGTCAAAGCCCGCCAGCACAAGAACATCGGTTACGGATCAGGAAGCCCTGGATTTCCACTCGGAAGGCCGTCCCGGCAAGCTTGAAATCGTACCGACCAAGCCGATGGCAACGCAGCGGGATTTGTCGCTGGCCTATTCCCCTGGCGTCGCAGTCCCGGTGAAAGCGATCGCGGAAGATCCTGCCACCGCCTATGACTACACCACGCGCGGCAACATGGTGGCGGTCATTTCCAACGGAACTGCCATCCTTGGCCTCGGAAACCTCGGTGCGCTGGCGTCCAAACCGGTGATGGAAGGCAAATCCGTCCTCTTCAAGCGCTTTGCCGATGTCGACTCCATCGATCTGGAAGTGGACACGGAAGACGCAGACGCCTTCATCAATTGCGTTCGCTATCTTGGCCCTTCCTTCGGCGGCATCAACCTCGAAGATATCAAGGCGCCGGAATGTTTCATCATCGAAAGCCGTCTGCGCGAACTCATGGACATTCCGGTGTTCCATGACGATCAGCACGGTACCGCCATTATTGCTGCTGCCGGCCTCATCAATGCCATTGCGCTGACGGGTCGCGACTTCAACACCACCAAGCTCGTCTGCAACGGCGCGGGTGCGGCGGCGATCGCCTGTATGGACCTGATCAAGGCCATGGGCTTCAACCCTGCCAACATCACCATGTGCGATACCAAGGGCGTCATCTATCAGGGACGCACCGAGGGCATGAACCAGTGGAAGTCGGCTCATGCAACAAAGACCGACAACCGCACACTCGTAGAAGCGATGAAGGGTGCGGATGTGGTGTTCGGTCTCTCGCAGAAGGGCGCCTTCACCGAAGAGATGATCCGCTCCATGGCACCGAAGCCGATCATTTTCGCCATGGCCAATCCCGATCCGGAAATTACACCGGAAGAAGTCTCGCGCATTCGCGATGATGCCATCATGGCCACGGGGCGTTCGGATTATCCAAACCAGGTCAACAACGTTCTTGGCTTTCCTTACATTTTCCGCGGCGCGCTCGATGTGCGTGCAAGCCAGATCAATGACGAGATGAAGATTGCAGCGGCCCAGGCGCTTGCCGATCTCGCCCGCGAAGACGTGCCCGACGATGTAGCTGCTGCCTATCAGGGCAACCGTCCCCGCTTCGGGGCGCAATATATCATCCCTGTTCCCTTCGACCCCCGCCTGATTTCGGCGATCCCGGTCGCCGTCGCGAAGGCTGCGATCGAGACCGGCGTTGCGCGCCGCGTGCTCCCCGATCTCGATGCCTATGCCCGCGAATTGTCGGCGCGCCGCGACCCGATGGCATCCACCACGCAGCGCCTCTACGAGCGCATCCGCCGCTCGCCAAAGCGCGTGGTCTTCGCCGAAGCCGAAGAAGAGCAGGTCATGCGCGCGGCGATCTCGTTTACCGCGCAAGGGCTCGGCACTGCCATCCTTCTTGGGCGCGACGACATCATCAAGGCCAATGCCGAGCGCGCTGGCATCGATCTCGACCGTCCGAACATCAAGATCACCAACGCGCGCCTGTCCGAGCGGGTCGATTCCTACATCGATTACCTTTATGCCCGCCTGCAGCGCAAAGGCTTGCTGCTGCGCGATGTCCAGCGCCTGATCCACAACGACCGAAACCACTTTGCGTCATGCATGGTGGCGATGGGCGATGCGGATGCGATGGTGACCGGCACGACACGAAACTACTCCACAGCGCTTGAAGACGTACGCCGGTGCATCGACGTGAAGCCTGGCCACCGCGTCATCGGCGTCTCTCTTGTCGTCTCGCGCAATCGCACCGTCTTCGTCGCGGATACGGCCGTTCACGACATGCCGTCGGCCGAAGATCTGGCGGATATTGCAGAAGAAGCGGCAGGACTGGCGCGGCGTTTCGGCTACGAGCCGCGCGTTGCGATGCTCGCCTATTCCACCTTCGGCCACCCCGTTGGTGAGCGCTCCGACAAGGTTCGCGAAGCGGTTCGCATTCTCGACAAGCGCAATGTGAGCTTCGAGGTGGACGGTGAAATGGCGGCAGACATCGCCCTCAACCACCAAAAGATGCAGAGCCAGTATCCGTTCGCGCGGCTGTCTGGACCGGCCAATGTTCTCGTCATGCCGGCAATCCATTCCGCGTCGATCTCGACGAAGATGCTGCAGGAACTTGGTGGTGCCACCGTGATCGGTCCGCTGCTGGTCGGTCTCGACAAGTCGGTACAGATCACCGCCATGGGTGCGAAGGACAGCGATATCGTCAACATGGCCGCGATCGCTGCCTACAACGCCGGACGCTAATGCCAAGGGGGGTGCCCGGTGGGCCGGGCATCCTCGCTACGCGAAAGATCCCCTAGAATTTTCTGTCTCGAAAGCGTGATTTTTCACGCGCAAAATAATTAGGCCATGCTAAAACGCCCCACAAACATTCGCCAGTCTGGCGAATGCGCATGACGAAAAGCTGGATCCACTATGGCACTCTGCACAGGTCTGGAGCATAGAGCGTCGGGCATAAACAGTCTCTACAGGCGGCTCACAAACTCTCTGGTGAACAATCCGAACGCGGTGATTGCCCTTTTTGGCGTCTACTTTCTCATTCAGATCGCCGTTCGCCTGCTGCTCCCTCCGGCGCTGCGCATAGACGAAGCGCAGCAGGTGCTGTTTGCCCAGTGGCTGGCGCTCGGCTATGACGCCCAGCCGCCGCTCTATAACTGGTACCAGCAGGCAATCTTTGCGATCTTTGGCACCTCGATGCTGGGTCTCGCCGTTGCCAAGAACCTCATTCTTTTTCTGGTATTTGCGACCTATGTGAAACTGTCGGACCTCGTCTTGAGAGAGAAGTCTCTGGTCCTGGTTGCGTCACTGGCGTTCTTTGTGAGCCCTCAACTGTTCTGGCAAGCGCAGCGCGATCTCACCCACACGACGATGCTGATGCTGACCAGCCTGTGGGCGATCTATCTGAGCGTCCGGCTTCTTAAAACGCCAACCACGATGGGCTATGTGCTGACCGGAGTTGCGGTCGGCCTTGGGATGCTGTCGAAATACAATTTCGTCCTCATCCTTCCCGCGATCCTCCTTGCCGTCTGGCTGCATCCAAAGGGACGCGAGCGCATCTTCGACTGGCGCATTCTGCTGACCATCGGCATCAGCCTCCTCGTCTTCCTGCCGCATTCGATCTGGCTCTTCGACAACCTGCAATTTGCCTCGGATGTGACACTGCGGCGGATGGCGGAGGAGGCGCCTGAAAGCCGGTGGATGCAGATCCTGACGGGCATCGCGCACGTTTTTTCTGGATCGGCTATTGTGATGATCCTGCCTGCGCTAGTACTCATCGCATCGCGTGCCAAGAGGACGGACCACACAACCGGCGAGCAACGGGGCTCGCCTTGGCTCCGCTTCTTCCTGCATTACTTCATCGCACTTGCGGCGGTTCTCCTCATCGTCATCATAGCAACTACGATGACGGAGGTGAGAGACAGATGGTTGCTCCCGCTCGTCATGCCCTTCCCGATCCTCGCAGCGCTGTGGCTTGAACAAGGGTCATTCGATCCGGCCGTTTTCGTCAAGAAAGTTCTGCCCGTCTGCCTCGTCGTCATGGCCATTTTGCCCGTCGCTTTGATCGTCTCCGTGCCGGTCCAGGCGATGCTCGGCAAGACATCGAGATCCAACAACGACTGGCAGGTCTTCCGGCAGCATATCCAAGAGAAGGGAATCTCGCCTTCTCTCATCGTGACCTCCGACTGGTACACCGGTGGAAATCTGCGGTTTGTCTTTCCGGACACCACGGTTGCCACCACCACCTATGACGACTTCGATCCGGCCTTCGCGTTGTCGAGCGATCATCCCGTGTTGTTTGTCTGGGTTACCGGACGCGACCAGTCGGCTGGCATGGTGGATTGGCTGCAGGCGCAAATGGGTGTGACGTTGAGCGACATAAGCGTCAACACATTCGAGGCGCCGATGTATTTTCCTGTCGAAGGCAAGATGCAGCGGTTCAGCTATGCTTTGATCACGCCGGACAATCTAGCGAAATCCCCGAGAGAGCCGTGAAGCACGACGCGGTCTCTGGAACTACTGGGCTTGGATTCCCACGACACGCCCCAGTCGACAAACAATATTCAAAAATGGTAGGCAAGCAACGGATTTGCGATCGGCGCTTATCTCGTTCGGAATGGATGAGACATGGATAGAAACGGCTCTCTGGGCAAATGCGAAGTGCTGGTCATCGGCACGGGGATCGTCGGCGTCATGTCGGCGCTTTATTTGCAGAATGAAGGGAAGTCCGTCACGCTTCTGGAGCGCGGCGAAATAGCCCGCGGCGCCAGTGCCGGCAATGCCGGCATCCTGGCCTTTCCGGAAATCATTCCGATGCCGGCCCCCGGGATCATGAAGAAGGCGCCGAAGTGGCTGATCGATCCGCTCGGCCCGCTGAGCGTTCCGCCGGCCTACGCCCACAAAATCGCACCTTGGCTTTGGCGTTTCTGGAAGGCCAGTTCGCCGCGCATGTTCGAACATGGCATGCGGGTGCAGACGCG